>OFFX01000118.1_pt1 | contig 64404 bp, 54 predicted proteins | sample 1521511 | NCBI WGS metagenome assembly OFFX01 (sample SAMEA3504125, study PRJEB24116) | mouse gut metagenome | biome: mouse gut; feature: mouse-associated habitat; material: faeces | place: Denmark | collected 2011
CGGAGAGGGAGAAGGCTCTCAAGGTGACGGGCGAAGGGTGCAATGAATATATTGTGCGAAAGAGAATCGAAAAGGCCAGGTCGCTGCTGGAAACCACCACGCTTAAGGCGGGAGAAATTGCAATGATGGTAGGGTATCATGATATGAATTATTTTTCGCTGGCGTTTAAGAAGCATACGGGGATGTCGCCGATTAAGTATCGGGAGCAGGCGCAGGGGAGGTAAAAAATGGCAGTTTTTACTAAATGTTAATAATTTGTTTATTGAATGTTCAGCGGATATTGCGTATAATATAAACAGGAAATCTAATTGATTTCCGGGAGAGATGCCTGGATAATTCCAAAGTAAAGGTGAATGGGACAGCTCATTTTCTCTATTGGGGGACGTAAAACTACCATAGCATAAGCCTGTTTAACAGGACGCTGTCCAATAATAAGATTTTGTTAAGCGTCTGGTTGGAAAACTGGACGCTTTTGCGTTGGAGAATAAATATGCTTACAAAAGAAGAATTATTGGATTTGGATGCGCCGCCGCTTATAAAAAATGTGTCTCTGGGATTATATAAGGAATTTTCTGCGGACTATTTACTGGCAAGAAAATTTATATATCATTTCTCCGACGGCTCAAAAATGAATATTGAGTTTACCGAATGGGGAATCTATCACATATTGTCAATCCAGCATATAAATTATAGGATAAAAAACAACGAATTTTTTCAAAAAGTTGATGGCGGATTAACATTTGATGATTTTAAAACAGATAACTCTGTAAAAGCGAGATTTAAAGATCAAAAGAAAAGAATTTCTATGTTTGCCTGTGTATATAATACTTTACGCAAAGGACAGGCATTTTATATCCCATCTGGTAAAGTAAAAAATACCAATAATGTGAAAGTGGATTATATATTATATCGTACTCTTGATAATGATAATGGTATGAATCTTGGCATCAGACAAGAAGCAGGGAAGTTTGTACCACTTACAATTCTTGTTTCGAAGCAGTCATCATTAATGAAATACGTTGATGTTGAGAATTTTAAGCTGGTAGAAAAGTTAGAAATAACAGATATGTCGGGAAATGTGATTGAATCAATAAGTTATGCACTATCTGATAGGGAAAGGGTTAGAGTATAAAAGGCAGATAACATAAAATTGTACATTTTACTTAACGGACATGAGGGGCGTGGAAAATAACGGCGATTTATATCAGTCGAAGGTTATCTTTCCATGCTCCTTTTCAAATTCAGCGATGTGATTTTTTATAAGAAATTCCAGCTCCCTGTTTGCCGAGCGGGCGTTATAGTCTGCAACATAGCGGAATTTTTGAAGCAAATCTGACTCTGTTCTTAACGTAAATTTAGCTGTTTCTGCTGATGCCACAACAATGTGACACAAATGTCAGTACATTATTAAGAGCGTATTTTCTGTTTTCGGAGCACAAAAGAGAAATGGATTACATAAAGTGTTTTACAATCAGACAATTTGAGAGCAGGCAGGTATTTATTGCATATATAATGCCTGAGATTAAATGTGTATTGGGGGAAGAAATTACAAAGCATTGCGGAGATATGGAATATGAAATCTGGAGAGTTATGAATACATACATGATGCTTGTGGCGCAGGATATGAAGAAAAGGGAATAGCAGGTAAGGAAAGTAATCAATTTTGCAGAAAAATGGTAAAATAATACTATATTGATTGACGAACAGGCATAATAATCATATAATTATATTGTTATTTTGCATAAAATTTGCAGAATGGAGGTAGATGTATGCTGCTGGAATTTAAAGTGGAAAATTATAAATCATTTTTAGAGGAAGTAACATTTTCTATGGTGGCAGCACCGAAACAATCAGGGCTGGATTATAGTCTTCTGAAAGAAAAAGTAAAGGGTAAGCTAATAAAAGGGTTGAGTTCTTCTGTGATTTATGGCCCGAATGCTGCCGGGAAAACAAATATTATTGGGGCGATAGATGTGCTTAGAGCCATTATTATAAGAGGGAATATAAGAAATTCAGAGGAGAAAAATTTCCCTAATGCCGCAGCCGCAGCATTGGAGTTGATACCGAATAATAGACTGACCGAAGCGCGTCCGGTAAAATTTTCAATCACCTTTTTAGAAAAAAAGCTGCAAATTAAGTATGAGATTTCAATGGATTTGGGGGAATTTCTTGACGAGGAATATTGCAGGGAGATAACGGAAGAAAGGCTGAATGTTAATGGGGAGGATATTTTTGTCAGAAGTGAAGATTTAATGATTGGTAATCTAAAGGGAATTGAAGATTATCTTTCTGATATAAACGGACACAACAAAGAGAATGTAATGGGGATTGCCCGAAACAGCCTTAATAAAGATGAATTGTTTTTAACCAATGGATTCAAGCTGATTTTTTCACAAAAGCTTGTGAAGTTGATAGTCGATTGGTTTACGGATAAGTGTATGGCTATTTATCGGGCAGATACAATACAGCTGATTAAAAGGTTTGCCGACCCAAAGACAAAGGCTGTTTATGTAGAAAGGACAACAAACCAGGCGGCGGAGGTATTTGGTATTAATTCAAATGCGCTGGGTTATGTGGTGAGCGATGACGATTCGGAGGCAAAACTATATTCGATTTTTAAAAATGCGGAAAATGAAAAGAATATGGCAATTGTTTCTGAAATTTTTGAGTCTTATGGAACCATTCGCTTTATTAACATGTTCCCATTGGTAATAAAAGCTATCATGACGGGGGGAACGCTTATTGTGGATGAGTTTGACGCTTCTATACATCCGATGGCTTTGATGAGCATTATAAATATTTTTCATAATGATGAAATAAATATTCATCATGCACAATTGATTTTCAATACGCATAATCCTATTTTCTTAAATTCAAATTTATTCAGGAGGGATGAAATCAAGTTTGTCGAGAGGGATGATGACAATCATTACAGCACTTTGTATACGTTGGCATCATTTGGAACGGCAGGGGAAAAAGGAGTCCGTAAACATGAGGATTATATGGGGAAATATTTTATCAGCCAATATGGGGCGATAAAGGATATTGATTTTACGCCAATCTTTGAGCAGCTTTTAGGGGACGAAAGAGAAAGTTGAGCATGGGAGGCAATAGAGAAAATTCTGACAGATTGTGAATTGATTTAGAGTTAAAATGTAATCAAAGAAAGGAGCGCTAAAACCATGGGGATAAAATTGCCGTTAGGATTTGACCTTTTTGATAAGATACGTGAGAGCGGCTGCTATTATATAGATAAAACCGGTTTTATCAGTGAACTTCTGGAAGAAAACTTTAAAGTAAATTTAATTACCCGTCCCCGGCGTTTCGGAAAGACGCTGGCAATGAGTATGCTTGCCAGCTTTTTTGACATACGGAAAGACAGCAGAGCATATTTTGAGGGACTGGAGATTTCAGGTAATCAGGATTTATGTGCGGAGTGGATGAACAAATGGCCAGTATTGTTTCTGACCTTGAAGGATGTGAACGGAGACACATTTGAGGACGCCTATGAGATGCTTTGTTTTTCCATTGCTTCCTTATGCGGGGAGCATGAATATCTGGCCGGAAGTGAAAAGGTCCGTGACAGTGACAGGAAAATATTTATGCGGCTGATGTATCAGGAGGGAAGTGCGGCTGACGTGAAGTCGGCTCTGGCAGTGCTTATTCGAATGATGGAATCCCACTTTGGCAGGCCGGTTATTCTTTTAATCGACGAGTATGACGTGCCGCTGGCGAAGGCAAGCGACAACGGCTATTATTCTCGGATGCTGAATGTGATACGAAGCTTTATGGGAATGGTGTGGAAAACAAATCCGGCGCTCAAATTTGCGGTGGTGACAGGATGTCTGCATATAGCGAAAGAAAGTATTTTTACCGGGGCCAACAACTTTATATCGAGGTCAATATCGTCCAAATGGTATAACAGGTATTTTGGTTTTACAGAGAAGGAGGTAATGCGGCTGCTGCAGGAGACAGGGTTATCAGGGCATCTTGACGGAATAAAGAAGTGGTATGACGGATATCTGTTTGGTGGTCAGGAGGTGTATTGCCCGTGGGACGTTATTAATCATGTGAGTATGCTGCAAAAAAGCGAGGAGGCAAAGCCTGCCAACTATTGGAAGGATACCAGCCATAATCAGATTATCCGCCGTTTTATTGACAGGAAAAATCTGCAGGTGCAGGACAAGTTTGAGACGCTTCTCTCAGGAGGGGTGATTAAGGAGCATATTCTTGAGGATTTGACTTATGATTTTGACAATTCCACGGAGGAAAATCTGTGGAGTATCCTGTATCTGACGGGATATCTGACGGAAGCGGCTCCCTGGCGCTGTCCGGAGAAATTTTGTCCGGAAGAGGGAAAGACGGCTCTGTGTATTCCAAATGAGGAGGTCAGAACCCTTTTTGCGGAGACGGTGGCGAAATGGTTTACGGACAATATTTCCGGGCAGGACAGAACGACGTTGTTTCAGGCGTGGTGGAATGGAGATGATGCGCTGCTTACCCGGGAAGTGACGGACATTTTATTTGCTACTATCAGTTATTTTGATTATAAGGAAGATTATTATCATGCCTTTGTGACCGGATTGTTTGCGGGGGCAGGTTATGAGGTGGCTTCCAATTCCGAGCAGGGAACGGGGCGCGCGGATATTCTTGTGAAGGACAGGCGAAACCGAAGGGCGATTATTATTGAGGTAAAACGTTCCAAGGGGGAGAAGCAGATGGAAAATGACTGCCGCAAGGCGCTGGCGCAGATGGATAAGCGGCAATATGCCAGAGAAGTCCTGAAGGGGTATGAGAAGGTGCTCTGCTATGGCGCTGCCTTTTTTGAAAAACAGTGTCTGATAAAATCAGAAGAAATTCCGTTTCAAAATGAAAAATGAATATTTATAATAAATTCAACGAAAGAAAGGAACCCAATATGAGCAATTATCGAGAACGAGCCGCCGCGCTGGTGGCACAGATGACACTGGAGGAAAAGGTAAGCCAGACTCTTTACAATGCGCCGGCAATCGAGCGGCTGGGAATCCCGGCCTATAACTGGTGGAATGAGGCGTTGCACGGCGTTGCAAGGGCTGGGACGGCCACGGTATTTCCGCAGGCAATCGGCGTTGCCGCCACCTTTGACGAGGATTTGAACGGGAAAATGGCGGAAATCATCGGGGAGGAGGCCAGGGCGAAGTATAACGCGCAGAAAGAAGCAGGAGACAGGGATATCTATAAGGGGCTTACTTTCTGGGCGCCCAATGTGAATATTTTCAGGGACCCCCGCTGGGGCCGGGGGCAGGAGACCTATGGGGAGGACCCTTATCTGACCTCCCGGATGGGCGTGCGGTTTGTGGAAGGGCTGCAGGAGGAGAAGGACGGGTTTATGAAGGCGGCGGCATGCGCCAAGCATTTTGCGGTGCATTCGGGGCCGGAAAAGCTGCGTCACTGTTTTGATGCCACAGCCTCCAGACAGGATATGTATGAAACCTACCTTCCGGCCTTTAAGGCCTGCGTTCAGGAGGCGAAGGTGGAGGCGGTGATGGGAGCCTATAACCGCACCAACGGCGAGCCTTGCTGCGGGAGCAGGACATTGCTTCTTGATATTTTGAGAAAAGAATGGGGCTTTACCGGTCATGTGGTCAGCGACTGCTGGGCAATCAAGGATTTCCATGAAAACCATAAGATAACGAAGACGCCTCTGGAATCGGCGGCGATGGCGATGAATAACGGCTGTGATGTTAACTGCGGCTGTATGTTCCCGTATCTTCTGGACGCTGTCCGGGGCGGCTATGTGGAGGAGGAGCGTCTTGACGAGGCGGTGACGAACCTGATGGAATGCCGTATGAAGCTGGGGATGTTCGAGGAAAGCGGTACGGTTCCCTTTGACGCCATCGGGTACGAACAGGTGGATACGGCGGAAAACAGGGCGGTTAATCTGGAAATTGCAAGGAAAAGTCTGGTGCTGCTTAAAAATGAAGATAATCTCCTTCCCCTTGATTTGGATAAAATAAATACCATCGGCGTGATTGGCCCCAATGCGGATTCCCGGAAAGCGCTGGTGGGAAACTATGAGGGAACCGCGTCCCGCTATGTTACGGTTCTGGAGGGAATTGAGGACTATGCGGGCGATAAGGCAAGGGTTCTTTATTCCGAAGGGTGCCATTTGTTTGAGGACAGAACCAGCGGGCTGGCCATGGCAAACGACCGGATTTCCGAGGTGAGGGCGGTGTGCGCCGCCAGCGATGTGGTGGTGGCTGTGCTGGGGCTGGATTCCACCATCGAGGGCGAGGAAGGGGACGCGGGAAACGAGTTTGCCAGCGGGGACAAGCTGGATTTGCAGTTCCCCGGCCTGCAGCCGGAAGTGCTTCGGGCTGCGTATGAGAGCAAAAAGCCTGTGATTCTGGTTTCCATGACCGGCTCCGCCATGGCGCTTAACTGGGAGGACTCCCACATTCCGGCAATTATACAGGCGTGGTATCCCGGCGCGCAGGGCGGCAGAGCGGTGGCGGAGCTTTTGTTCGGCGCATACAGCCCGGAGGGGAAGCTGCCGGTGACTTTTTACCGCACCACGGAGGAACTGCCGGAGTTTACGGATTATTCCATGAAAGGCAGAACCTATCGCTATATGGACAGGGAGGCGCTTTATCCTTTCGGGTTCGGGCTCTCCTATACCTCTTTTGCCCTTAGTGATGTGAAGCTGTCCGGGGATAAAATCACGGCAGGGGGAGAGATAAAGGTCAGTGCAAGGATTAAAAATACGGGCGTTATGGCAGGCGGCGAGACGGTGCAGGTCTATGTGAAGGCACCGGCGGGGAATGCCGGTTGTGGTGAGCGGGAAAGCAGAGATGTGCAGGAAGACGGGAACATACAGGGAAGCAGAACGGACGACAGTGCGGCGGCTGCCGGAAGCGCGTCCCGCCATGTGCCGAACTGCCAGCTAAAGGGGCTGAAAAAGGCATATCTGCAGCCCGGCGAGGAAAGAGATGTGGAGATTACGCTGGACGCCCGCGCCTTTGCACTTTATAATGAAGAAGCGGATTTGATGCTGGAAAAGGGCGTTTATACCGTGTACGTGGGAATGCAGCAGCCGGATAAGAGAAGCGCGGCGCTGACAGGCCGGGAGATGGTTTGCCTGACGGTTTCAGCGGAGACAACCGAAAAGCTGTAGGAGCTTTTAGAGAAAGGAAGATAAATATGGCAAATGACAGGAAAGAATGGTTAAATGCTCTTTTAACAATTGTAAGCCCCGTGCTTGACGCACTGGAAAAGGGGGAACTGAAAAAAACAATGCCTCTTTCCTTCCACGAGGAGAGAGCGGAGTTTGCGCCCCTGGAGGCGTTCGGGCGGAGCATGACGGGACTTGCGCCCTGGCTGGAGGCGGACAGCAGGGGGCTTGATGAGGAAGAACGCGCTTTGCAGAAGGAATACAGGGAAAAGGCGGTTCGCTGTATAGAGATGGCGACAAACCCCTCATCCCCGGATTTTATGGTTTTTGACCGGGGCGGTCAGCCACTTGTGGACGCGGCGTTTCTTGCCCACGGAATCGTGAGGGCGCAGTCGGCGCTGGGGGCGGCGCTTCCTTCCGAAACGCGGCGGCATCTGGCGGATGCGCTGCGAAGCTCCCGTAAGATTCCGGCCTGCAACAGCAACTGGATTTTCTTTTCCGCCATGGTGGAGGCGGGGCTTTATGTGCTGGGCGAGCCTTACGACATTATGAGAGTGCTTTATGCCCTCCGGGCTTTTCAGGGATGGTATAAAGGGGACGGCGTTTACGGCGACGGCGACAGCTTCCATTTTGATTATTACAACAGCTTTGTGATTCAGCCCATGTATGTGGATTTGGTAAAGCTGTTTGCCGGTGAAAATGAGGAAATCGGGGAAATGAAGGAAACCGTAATCAGAAGGGCGTCAAGATACGCTTCCATTCTGGAACGAATGATAGGGCCGGAGGGGACTTATCCGGTGGTGGGGCGTTCCATCTGCTACCGCTTCGGAGTTTTCCACATGCTTTCCCAGGCGGCGCTGCAGAAGGAGCTTGAGGAGGGCGTTTCGCCTGCTTCCGTGCGCTGCGGCCTGAGCGCGGTAATCCGAAGGGTGATGAGCGCGAAGGACATGTTTGACGAAAAGGGATGGCTTTTGCCCGGGGTATTCGGACACCAACCGGAGCTTGCGGAGACCTATATCAATATCGGAAGCCTGTACCTGTGCAGCTCGGTATTTCTGCCGTTGGGGCTTGCGCCTTCCGATGAATTCTGGAGCGGGGCGGACGAGGACTGGTCAGGGAAAAAGGTGTGGTCAGGCGGACATATCGGTATCGACCATGCGGAGGACTGAGAAATGCTTTTTATAAAAAACGGGACGATAGTTGACCCGGTGAAGAATACGCTTTACCGGGCCGACCTGCAGATTGCGGAGGGGAAAATCGAAAGGATTATCCGGGAGGGGGAAGCGGCTCCGGCGCAGATAAAGGAGCATATTAATATAGAAGAAACAGAAACCATTGATGCCGAGGGTCTCTTGATTGCCCCCGGTCTTGCGGATACCCACGTACATTTCAGGGAGCCCGGATTTACCTATAAGGAGGACATTATCACCGGCGCGGCGGCGGCGGCAAGGGGGGGCTTTACGGAAATTGTGCTGATGGCGAACACGAAGCCGCCTGTGGATAATGAGGAAACTCTCTCTTATGTGCTTTCCAGAGGAAAGGAAACCGGCATTCATATCGAAAGCTGCGCCAACGTTACATTGGGAATGGCGGGGAAGGAGCTGACGGATATGGAAAAGCTGGGGGAAGCCGGGGCGGCGGGCTTTACCGACGACGGCATTCCCCTGCTCGACGAGTCGATTGTGAGAAAAGCCATGGAAAAGGCAAAAAGCCTTCATAAGCCCATAAGCTTTCACGAGGAAAATCCCGGCATGATTGCAAATAACGGCATCAACGCCGGAGAAGCCGCGGCGTTTTACGGAATAGGCGGCTCGCCCAGGGAAGCGGAAATCAGTCTGGTGAAAAGAGATTTGGAGCTTGCCCTTGAAACCGGCGCGGAGGTGGTAATCCAGCACATCAGCGCAAAGGAGTCGGTGGCGCTTTTGCGGGAGGCGAAGGCGAAGGGCGCGCATGTTCACGGGGAATGTACGCCCCACCATTTTACCCTGACGGAAAGCGCTGCCATCGAAAAGGGGACGCTTGCCAAGATGAATCCGCCCCTTCGGGAGGAGGCCGACAGACTGGCGCTTATCGAGGGGCTTAAGGACGGAACCATAGATTTGATTGCCACGGACCACGCCCCGCACGCGAAAGAGGAAAAGGAAAAGCCGATAACCGAAGCTCCCAGCGGGATTATCGGTCTGGAAACCGCCCTTTCCCTTGGCATCAGAGAGCTGGTTGAAAAAGGGTATCTTACCATGCCGCAGCTTATAGAGAGGATGAGCGCCGCTCCCTGCCGGCTGTACGGACTTTGCGGCGGCAGAATCGAGGAGGGCGCGGCCGCAAGCCTGGTGCTGTTTCACCCGACGGAAAAATGGAAGGTTTCGGAATTCGCATCGAAGTCGGCGAACTCCCCCTTCATCGGAGAGGAGCTTCCGGGCGTGGTTCACTATACAATCTGCGACGGGAGGGTGATTTTCCGCCTGCCGCAGAGTCCCACGAAGTGAGACCTGGAAAAAAGGGAGGGACCCGCAAGGCGGGAGGATGCCTTATTCATTGGAAAAAGGAGGCAAAAATAAAAAATGAGCACCACACAGAATAAAAAAGCAAAAGTAAAAGCCAGAATATTATCCCAGACAATGCTTACGGAGGGGATTTATGATTTATGGCTGGAAACGCCCCTTGCGCTTGAAGCCCGGGCGGGGCAGTTTATCGGGATTTATCCGAAGGATGCCTCCCGGCTGCTCCCGAGACCCCTTAGCATCTGCGAGGCGGATAAGGAAAAGGGGGCGCTTCGGATTGTATACCGGGTTGCGGGAGCGGGAACTGCGGAGTTTTCCGGCTGGCAGCCGGGGGAGGAAGCGGAAATCCTCGGGATTCTGGGAAACGGATTCCCGGTAGATTTGGCGGAGGGGAAAAGGGTTGTCCTTATGGGCGGCGGAATCGGGATTCCTCCCATGGTGCAGCTTGCAAAGGAGCTTAAGGAGGCCGGGACGGAGGCGGTGATTATCGCCGGATACAGAGACGGGCAGCTCTTTTTGAAGGAGGATATGGAGAAGTACGGACGGCTCCTTTTTGCCACCGAGGACGGCAGCGCGGGCATGAGGGGGAATGTGCTTACGGTCATGGAGGAAATGCAGACAGAGGCGGATGTGATTATGGCCTGCGGCCCCATGCCTATGCTCCGGGCAGTTAAGGTTTATGCGGCAGGCCGGGGAATCCGGGCTTATCTGTCGCTGGAGGAGAGAATGGCCTGCGGGGTGGGCGCGTGTCTTGGCTGCGTTTGCAAAACCACCCGTAAGGACGGGCATTCCCACGTGAACAATGCAAGAATCTGTACGGAAGGGCCCGTCTTTGAGGCCGGGGAGGTGGATATCTGATGAACACTAAGGTTACGATTGCAGGCGTTGAATTTAAAAACCCGGTGATGACGGCGTCCGGGACCTTTGGCTCCGGCATGGAGTACAGCGATTTTGTGGATTTGAACAGGCTGGGGGCAGTAGTGACCAAGGGCGTGGCAAATGTACCGTGGCCGGGAAATCCGGTGCCCCGGGTGGCGGAAACCTACGGAGGAATGCTGAACGCTATCGGGTTGCAAAATCCCGGCATCGACGTTTTTGTGGAGAGAGACCTTCCCTTCCTTCAAAGGTATGACACAAAAGTGATTGTGAACGTCTGCGGCAAAAGCGTGGAGGACTATCTCGAGGTAGTGGAGAGGCTGTCGGATGAGCCGGCGGATATGCTGGAAATCAATGTGTCCTGTCCCAATGTAAAGGAAGGGGCTATCGCTTTTGGTCAGAGGGCGGACAGCCTTTACGATATCACCTCCAGGATTAAGACGAGGGCAAAACAGCCGGTGATTATGAAGCTCAGCCCGAATGTCACCGACATTACGGAGATGGCAAAAGCGGCGGAAGCGGCGGGAGCCGACGCCATTTCCCTGATTAACACCCTGACCGGAATGAAAATCGACATCCACAGACGGCAATTCGTGCTTGCCAATAAAACCGGCGGCTTATCCGGCCCCGCCATCAAACCTGTGGCGGTTCGAATGGTTTATCAGGCAAGCCACGCCGTAAAAATTCCGGTAATCGGTATGGGGGGCATCGCCACCGCCGATGACGCCATAGAATTTCTTCTTGCCGGCGCTTCCGCCATTGCCATAGGCGCGATGAATTTTGCCAATCCTCATACTACCGTTGAAGTGATAGAGGGGATTGAAAAATATATGGAACAATATCATATAGAAGATATCGGCGAAATCATCGGCGGCATCCCGGAATGAGGCCGGGAAGAAGGGAGACTTCCGTCCCGCCCCTGCTGCCTTACCCCAATTTCTATGCATACTTCCTCCCGCATCCACATACATTTACAGTAAGTGGATGCCAGGGAGGTATTTTTGTGGAACTGATTAAACGGAATATACATACAGATTTTATCAAATGCAAGGCCCAGACGCAGATGACTCTTGAAGATGACGTGATTATATCCGATTCCAGACCGGATGCCGCAAAGCTGATTATGGATAGAGGAAATGTGATAATCGAGGAGGTCAGGGTAACGGACGACCATGTCAGCGTAAAAGGCAGGCTTGCTTTTCACGTGCTCTACTTAACGGACCAGGGAACCGGGGGAGACGTGGCGAATATGGAAGGCGCAGTCCCCTTTGACGAGTCGGTCTTTATGGAAGGAATACGGGCGGGGGACAGTGTAAATGTGGACTGGGAGCTGGAGGATTTAAGCGTCAGCCTGATTAATTCCAGAAAGCTCAGCGTTCAGTCGGTGGCAACCCTTCTTCTTTCCTGCGAGGAAATCCGGGATGAGGAAACGGCGGTGGACTTATACAGCGAGGAGCCGGTGGAATTTCGGAAGAAAACGCTGGATATCGCGGCCATGACCATCAAGAAAAAGGATATTTTCAGGGTAAAAGAGGAAGTGGAGATTCCGGGCAGCTTTCCCAATATCCTGACCATGATTTGGTCGGAGATTGTGCCGGAAGCCGTGGAGTTCAAGGTGCTGGAGGATAAAATAGGGGTTCAGGGAGAGCTTCGAGCCTTCTTCCTCTACAGGGGAGAGGGGGAGGAAAGCGAAATCTGCCATTACGAAACCACCCTTCCCTTTGCCGGAAGTCTGGATTGCCCCGGCGCAAGAGAAGGGATGATACCGGAAATCCGTTTCCTGGCGGAGGACCGGGAGGTGGAGATAAGGCCGGATTTTGACGGAGAGGAAAGAGTGATTACCTTTGAACAGTGCCTGGATTTGGATATCTGCATTTACGCGGAGGAGCAAATCGACATCCTTTCGGACGTCTACGGCGTTGTCAAGGAGGTTACCGCCCTTGAGAAAAATGCGGATTTCAGAAGGCTTCTCTCAAAGAGCAGCGGAAAGACAAAGCTGTCCGGCCATTTCAAATGCGAAGATGACAAGGCGGTAATCCATAAGATTCTGCATACTGCCAGCAGCCTTCAGGTCAATTCCCAAAACGCGACGGAGGGCGGTATCGAGCTGACGGGCGTGGTGAGCCTGCAGATTTTCTACGAGTGCAGCGGCGAAGAAAACAGGTACGGAGTGATTAAGGGAAGCATTCCGTTCAGCTATGTCTTAGAGGCCGAGGGCATCAACGAAAGCTGTATTTATCCTGTGCAGTCCTTTGTGGACCAGGTGACGGTTGCCATTATTGACAATATAGAGGTGGATGTGAAATGCGTTCTTTATTTCCGCTCCAACGTCTATCAGAAATGGCAGGAAAAAATCGTGGAGCAGGTGATTGTGGCGGAGCCGGATATGGAGAAAATGGAGGCGCTTCCGGGGATTGCCGTTTATATGGTGAAGGAAGGGGAAAGCCTTTGGGATATCGGAAAGCGGTATTATGTGCCGGTTTCGGTGATTAAGCAGACAAACGACCTTACATCCGACGAGGTGAAGGCGGGGGACAGGATTTTGATAGTGAAAAATGTGTAAATGAATTTCAGCAGGGGGATGCTTCGTATACAGAGCATTCTTATGGAACCTGAGCCTTACGGCATATAAGGAGAAAAGAAACTGCCGCTTCATGATTTTCAACCATGAACGCGGCAGTTTGATTTTTTAAACAAAATTTTTATTTGTCAGTTTCCGAGTCAGAGGAGTTTGTCTCTGTCTGGACTTTGGCGTCCTCCGCCATCTTGTCAAATCCCTTCAAAACAGCGTCATAGGTCTGCTTGCAGATACCGGGAAGATTGCCGCCCCAGGTCTTTTCAGCCTGCTTGTAGCCCTTGAGGAATGCGGAACGCATTTTTTCAATCTGGTCAGGGTCGCCGCCCGTCAAAGCGGTAGCAAAATCCAGAATACGCTGTGAGGTCTGGGAAACGCCCCAATAGCCGTCATCGGCAATATCAGCCTGAGCCTGCGCTTTGGTAGCCGCGTCTACGGTAAAGTTGCCACTTGACAAAATGCTCCAGATATCATTGGCCTTGCCGTAGGTCTGGCCCTGCTTGGTCAGCATCTTCTCAACAATGCTCTGCAGCTGCGCGGTTCTGGCGTCCGCGTCCGCTTTCATTTTAGCAACAAGCTCGGCATTGGGTTTATAGGTTTTGGCGGAAGTTTTTTTGGTTTCTTTGGAAGGCTCGTACACTGCACCGGCATTCTCGGCGGCGGCAGCTTCCTTTGCGCTTCCCTGCTTTACTTCGGTATTGGTCTCGGCGCCTTTGGTCTTTGAAGTATATGCGCTGCTATACGCTTCGCTGGCACCTGTAACTCCGTTTACGCTCATAATATCACCCTCCTTGGTTGGTTTTCTATAGAAATTATCGGCTTGCTGATTTAAAAAGATTAGCTTTTACAGGGAATTTTGGGGAAAATGTAATGAAATGTTCTTTAATTGGCTTTAAATCGACGGAGCATGATGAAAAGGGCAAAATGCTGTTGTCATTTGAATTTGTTTGTAGTATATTATAAAAAAGTCCTATATCCTTAGGACAAAGGACAAAAACGGAGGTATATTATGCTAAGTATATCAGATTCGGAACTGGAAATTCTGGAAGTATTGTGGGGGAAAGGAGGACCGATGACTTTCGGCGAACTGTTGAAAGGGTTTAATGCAAAGACAGGAAGGGACTGGAAAAAGCAGACGCTGGGAACTTTTCTCACCCGGATGCAGTATAAAGGACAGGTGGAAGCCTTTGGCGGGACAAGGAAACAGTATCAGCCATGTATTTCAAGAGAGGAGTATGTGAAGGAGATATCCAGAAAGTTTCTGGACAAATATTATGAGGGCTCTTTTGCAAAAATGTTCGCAGCATTGAGTGGAGGGGATGAGCTTGACAGGGACAAATCAGGAGAACTGAGGCGGATGCTCAGGGAATGGGAGAGAGAATGAGGCTGTATGTACATATGATGGCTTGCGGCAGTATCTGCACGCTTCTGTATATTTTCTTTAAGTGCGCGCTCCCGTGGGAGCTGCCGCTTAAGTACAGGAAGACTTTCCTCAGAATAAATGCGTTGTTGTACTTACTGCCTGTGCCGTGGCTGGCAGCGCAGGTGAAAGGGTGGCTGAAACTTTTTCTGGAAAAGGCCGGTATGGTATTTCCGGAAAGGACGCTGTCAAATATAACAGATACGACCAGCGTATGGGAAAGTACACTGTTTTTCGATGCGGATAAGAAGCTCCTTTATATAACCGGTTACAGGAACTGGCTGACAGTGATTGCGGGAGGCGCTCTTATATTCACAGTGCTTGCGGCGGGTTGGCTTGCCGTTTACCTCGTTACATGCCGTTGGCATATGAGACGGGCGAAATTCCCCGGAGAGAGGTATGTGAGAGCCGGGAAAAGGAAGGTGCGAATCGGGACGTCCGGCGGCGCAGGCTCGCCTTTTGCCTTAGGAATAATAAGGTCGGTGGTTCTGTTCCCGAAGGGGGCGCTCGATGGCATGCCGGAGGGAGAGATGGAGGACATGTTATCCGGCGGCAGGGCGGGAAGCAGGCTGGCGTGTGTCCTGCGTCATGAGGTAAGCCATGTTTTGAGCAGAGATATTTTGGGGAAATTCATTACCTTTCTGGCGATAGCGACGGAATGGTTTAACCCGCTTACATATTACCTGTTTAAGGAAAATAGAGAGGTAAGCGAGATGTTGTGCGATATGGCGGCGGTGGAAGGCAGGACGAAGAAGGAAAAAGCAGAATATATGGAATGTATTATTGACGCTACGCAAAAGCCCCGTGACCCGAGGATGACAGGCGTATCACTGGCGGCATCTAAAACACTTACAGAAAAGAGGATGGAGAGAATTATGGGAATGAATGTAAAAAAAGCATGGAAAAAAGGAACTGCGGCGGTAATTATGGCGGTGTGCTTTCTTATCAGCAGTATACCGGCGTTTGCCTATGAGGATGCAAAGAAGTATACGGTGACAGAAGAATCCTACGATATCGAAAGTCTGGAAAGCGCGGACTGGCTGCTTTTTACCGACGAGGAAGATGTGAAGATAGATTCTCCTGAATTTAAAGAAGGAGACATTGTATTTACAGGGGAAGACGGCACAGTTTACTACATAGACAGTTTCGAGGAAAACGGCGGTATTAAGGAGCGGGCATCCTGCCAGCATACATATAAGTCAGGGACAGTACAACAGCACAATAAAAAATCAGACGGGAGCTGCACTGTGACCACATATAATGCCGAGAGATGTACAAAATGTGGAGATACGATAATGGGCTCAAGAGTATCAACACTAACATATGACAAATGCCCTCACTGACCCGCCGATTCATAAAAATACAAAAGAAAGGAATTCAGAGACAATGATGTTTGAATTACTGGACACGCCCGAAAACCATTATCTTTATGATGCGGCGGAAAATGAGATTGTGCCCGTTGACGGGGAAGACTCTGGGAAGCTGTCAAAGTATATAGAAGGGGACAGGACGCCGGAAATCATGGAATGTGTGGAACGGTATCAGAGAATGGGGCTGTGTACGGACAGGGCGGTGGAGGAGCTTGAAAATCCCATGAACGAGCTGGCGCCCTACTATCTGAACGAGCGGCTGGAAAACCTGATTCTGCAGGTGACACAGCAATGCAATCTTCGGTGTTCCTACTGTGTGTATTCCGGCAAGTATATTAACAGAACGCATAACAGCAGCGTCATGCCCTACGAGACGGCATGCCGGGCGGTGGACTTCTTTATGGCAAGGAATCTGCTGGTGGAAAAGCCGTCGATGGGATTTTACGGCGGGGAGCCGCTTCTGCAGTTCGGGCTGATTAAGAGAATCGTAAGCTATGTGAAGGAGAATTATCCGGGCAGGGAGATTCAGTTTAACATGACGGTGAACGGGACGCTGCTGACGGAGGAGGTTGTGGACTTTCTGGCGGAAAATAATTTTTCCCTTACCCTGAGCATAGACGGGCCGAAGGAAATCCATGACGCAAACAGACGCTTTGTTTCGGGGCAGGGCTCCTTCGACCTGATTATGGAAAAGCTGAAATATATAAGGGAGACCTACCCGGATTATTTCAAAAAGATAATGACAAACACGGTGCTGAGCCCGGATTGCGACTATGAGAAAGCGTTGACGTTCTTTGAGGAGCAGGAATACATCAGGGAACTCCACCCGAGGCTGGGGCTGGTATCGCCTTCCGGGATTAAAGACGCCAACCGGGTAGCATATACCGGGAAGTGGAGGGAACTGCAGGAAAAGAACCGGGCAGAGGTGCTTTATGAACTGTCGGGGGGAAAGTATAACGGAGAAGAATGCCGGAAAGAGTACAAAATCCTTGCGAATTATAAAGATGAGGTAAAGAGATACAGTAAAAGCCTGAAAAGCGGCAGACTGTATCTTAAGAAGAACCACCCTTCCGGTCCCTGTGTTGCCGGCGCACGGAGGCTGTTTGTCACGGTGGATGGAGATTTCTATCCCTGTGAGAAGCTGCCGGAAATCGACGAGCTGAAAATCGGGAATGTAGAGGGAGGTTTTGACATAGAGAAGGTGCGGAACCTGATGAACATAGGGAAGCTTACGGAGGAGCGGTGCAAGGGCTGTTGGGCATTTCAGTTTTGCAGTCTGTGCGCGGCGGCATGCCTGACAGAGGAGGGGATTTCCGGAGATTACAGGGAATATTCCTGTGAGGATGTTAGGAGACATGCAAGGGATATGCTCAGAGACGTATGTATTCTTATGGAAAGCGGATATGATTTTCAGGAGGCGGGAGAAGATGAAGACATTAGCGGTGTATAGCGGGAGCCTTGATTTGAATTATTTCCTGAAGCTGGAAGCGATGGCGGCACTCTATGGAAAAGTCTACGTGGAAGGACGCAGCTTCCTTTCCGGCGTCAATATGTTCGGGGATTTGGAGAATGTATTCTTTACGGAAAATATGGAAGAAGTCATAGAGCAGGTGACAGACGTGCTGTTTTACCATGACAGCGAGGGGATGGGAGAAAAAATACAGTACTTTGCGGAGCAGGGGAAGAAAATATATCTATATGACGTGACCGTGGACGCAGGGCAGGAGTATGGGGAAAAGGTATCCGTTTTATCCGGGGAAAAAACGCCGCAGAAAAAAGCCGGAAAGCGGTTGTATGAGCTGCCGTGCCCGGTGGTGACGGTGATGGGAATCAGTGAGGAGTGCGAACGGCATAAGCTGTTCCTTGAGGTGTCACGCGCCGTTGAGGAGCAGGGATATCGTGTGATGAAGGTATCGGGGGAACCTGTAAGCCGGATGGGGGAATGCATTCCGTTGCCGGAGGCGGTTTATGGAGGCAGGACGTTGAAGGAGCGGACGCTGGCGTTTAACCATTTCCTGTACCGCAAGGTGAAGGAGGAAAAGCCGGATATTGTGATAATAGACGTGCCGGGCGGGATACTGAATCAGTCGCTGCTGGAATATACCTGCGACGGAGAATATGCCTATATGGTCGGCAATGCGGTTGATGCGGACGCTTCCCTGCTGGCAATTCCGGCCCATGAGATTAACGGGGGATTCGTCGCAGAGCTTAAGGAGATATGCAGGCAGAGGTTTTCTGCTAATGTGGCGGGGATTGCAATGAGCTGTGTGGGGTGCAAGATAAATATCGAAGAAGACAGGACGTATTACTTTACGGTGCCCGCCGGATTTGTGAAAGAGAAGTATATCGGGGAGGAAGAATATATCGTCCCGGTAAAGCCTTTACATGGGAGCGGCAAATGCTTTGCAGAGCATTTGGTTGCTGTTCTATCAGACGCCGGTTAGGGAGGAAGTTATCTCTGGCTGGAACCAAAGATGAAGCAGTGGTGGCTTTATTGCCGCTGTGAAATAAATCGAAAGGAGAGGAGGTGAAAATATGAGGACATTGAAGAAACAGAGGAATGAATCAGTGAAGAACTATGAGGTACTGCAGAACAGGTGTGGGTGTGGTTCATGTGGGTGTGTGTGCAGTTGTTCAGGAGGACCGAATAACCCTTCGTCTGGTTTGCATGATGGAAATAATGGAAGTGCTGAAGCTGATTATCGTGTTAATTATGGAGCAAACAGCTAATGCACGGCAAAAAGGGGAAGGGAGAATTCTTTTCCCCTTTTTAGCTGAATAGGAAAGGACTATTTTATGTGGAAAAAAGTAACTATTATAATTATGTCATTGTGTATACTGTTTCTTATGGCATGTAGCTCAGGAAAGGATGAAACAGGAGAAAAGACTCAGGAAAAAATAAACGGAAATGAAATGCAGGAGAAAACAGAGGCTTCGGGGGAATCAGAGTCCGAGGAACTCACCGGGGAGCTGACTATTTTGTCATGGGTTCCTTCTAATAAATGGGACCATGTAATAGAGGGATTTACACAAGAACATCCGGGGGTAACAGTAACGGTAGATATGCCTAAGCAGGAGGAAGTGCTTACTGAGGAATTCGTGGAACGGTACAATACGAGGATTATGACCGGAGACGGGATTGATATTGTGGAGTCTGATTTAGTAAATATGGAAAGGTGTATGGAGCAGGGGCTTTTTGTGGATATGTATGAGCTGATGGATGCAGATGAGGACTTTCACAGGGAGGATTACTTTTCCTGTATTTTTGAACCGGTGGAAATAGACGGGAAGCTGCCGGCTTTTGTTTATAATGTGCGGCCGGTTTATATCCATTTGAATAAGAAACTGCTTGAGGAAGCAGGCCTTGAGTATACGGAGGATACAATATCCTTTAAGGAACTATACGGACTTTACGAGAAGGTGAGGGAGACAGCCGGGGAGCGGATATTCCTGACGCCAGACGGGTATGGCTATGAGGGAATGTGCAGTTATGAAACAAACTATTTTATCCGCAATAACCTTATAGATTCGGATGAATACGAGGAGTACCTTAAGATGTGCCATGAGCTGTATTGTGTATCGGAAAACAGACCGTTAAGAAGCGATGGAACGATGAAGATTGAAGATGACGTGCTCTGCTGTCCGAGTGATTTAAGGCTGCCGGGTAATAATGCAAATGAAGTGTTTGAGGGTACGGAGGGAATGACAAGGGCAATCTGTTATGAAAGTATGCATGGCGAACGGTATTTTTATGGTGCTTCCAATGTGGCTGTCAGCAGCTTTTCAGAAAATAAGAAACTGGCATGGGAATTTATTAAGTATGCTTTCAGCGGTAAGGAGACCAGTCAGGATTACTCATCCTATATATCTCCGAATAAGGAAAAGACGGAAATTGTATGTGAAGGGCTGACACCGGAAAACAAAGAGAAGCTGTACCGGGATATAGAAGCAATAAATACAATGAGTTATTCGGACATGGACTTGAATAACAGCTTTCTGCCTGTATACGAGGACTACTTTATGAATAATACTATAACATCGGAGGAATGCCGTAAGGAGCTGGCAGGTAGAGTTTATCTGTATATGAATGAGTAAAAAATAAAGCGTATTTGCAGTGTATTTTATTGAAAAAAGAGGGGGAAGGAGTTTCTTTTCCCCTTTTAAGCAAAACAGGGAGGGGTACATATGTGGAAAAAGGTAATAATGGCAATTCCTTTAATGCTAATTAGCACGCTGTTTCTTGTGACAGAATTTACAATCATCAGGTCAGGTCTATGCCCTTCATAACAGCCAAAATCCTGTTTGATATTTTTTCCTGCAAATAAGCGGTATTTAACTGAAATGGTAAAATTCATTATATGTGCGCTTCAAAGTTCCATATTTACCTGAATCACGGATTCCATAAATTTCGTCTACGCTGTACGGCAAAGACGGTACACCCTCTCTGGTTACGATTACATAATAGTTATCTGTATTCTGAATAGCTGATGCAAAATCATTACCCATAACAAAGTCGTTGCCTTCATCAATAAAAATAATGCAGTCCCTCATCATGGAAAGCTGTCCCGCCCATGTCCTGCCATCCAAAACGGTGCATTCTTTATCACAGGAAAGTTCTATCCCGCTGGCGGCCCCGTTTTCGAAATGTTCACGTATCATATCGACCAGCGCCGTTTTGCCTGTTGCACTGTTCCCGCGAATAACCGTAATGTTCCTTCTTATTTGAAAATCATATCGGATACGCTTATTCTGTACAATAATTCTGTGTGTCCCTTTCATGTTCAGCCCCTCTTATACATATAGTCCGGCAATCGGAACAAGCTCTTTCATGCTGTGGACAATCTGAGCTGTATTCATAATACGGATGTCAAAAGTGCCATCCCCGAAGTCCATCAAATGGCGCAGGTTTATTGTAAGCTCATCTGTCTCGGCCAGCTTCAGAATCCATTTGGCACAGTTATCACCGCAGGTGGAGGCGTTGAATATTCTAGAACGTTCATTTTTCATAAGAATTAAAGTTTTGACGCCGCCGGAAAGGGCTGTAGGCGTAATCTTTCCCATGACGGGGCTGTCAATTACCGCGCTGTCCAAAACAATGGAGTTATCCACATCTGTTGCAATACGTCACAGAACAGGGCTATAATAGATAATATAATTATGGACAAGCGGCGGCGGGTGCAGATAAAACTGCCCGGAATGGAAGAATTATGGGAGAAAATCAAAAGAGCCTTGTCATCATAGACGACGGCGTCTACGGAGTAAGTCTGCCGGAGGGTACAAAGATTACTCACTTAAAGGTCTGCGGCGGCAGGGTTATAGAGGACAGGGAGCCGACGCCGGAGCCCACCCACGGGGCGTTGTGCGCGGCGATTATCCTGCGGGTATGTCCGCAGATACCGGTTATCAGTATCAAAATCATGGAACAGGGCACGGCCGGGGATATCCGGCGGCTTTCCGCAGCGCTTTTGTGGTGTCTGGAAAATAAGGTTGCTCTGGTGCATATGAGTCTCGGGACGCTGGTGTATGAACTGAAGGACAGAATAGAGGATACTGTGAGGAAGCTGTCGGAGAACGGCACGCTGATGGTGGCGGCTTTCCATAACAGGAATATTCCAACCTGGCCGGCGGTTTTTCCGGGGGTTTTCGGCGTCCGCGGGGATAAGCGGGGCGTCCTTGAAAACCGCGGCATAGCCTTTGACAGCGGTTTTCCGGGAAACCGGGAGAACAGTCTTATCGCCTGTATCAGCGAGAGTCTCGGGGAGGGGATTGAGGATATCCGGTATGCCAACAGTTTTGCCGCGCCGGTGGTGACGGCAAGGCTGGCGGAGATGGCGCTTTCGGGGGAGGGCATTACCTTTGAAAAGGCTCTGGCGGCGTTGGAGCGGGAGGCGGCTTCGTACCCGGAGGGAGCCTTTAAGGGGATGTACTGCCGGTTTGACGGAAAACCGGCGGAGGAAACGGAAATACCGGTGCTATGGGTGGAGCGGGAGCTTCTTGGGCCGGTTCACGGAGAATTCAGAAAGGACGGGTACGACGTCACGGTCTTTTCGGACCGGGGAGAGGGAGTGCCCCTTGCTCTCTACGGGCAGGCGGAATGTATGGCGGAAGGGTTCCCTCGTACAATGGCGGGGATTTATCCGGCGGACGCTCTGCTTTTTTCCACAGGGGAAAGGCCGGAATTTTCTTTTTCGGAAATTGACATGTATGTGGACGGGAAAGCGGGGGAAATCCGTGTCAGCGTGGAAACCGGGGAGAGGGTTTTCCGGTCTGCGGGGGAGGTTTTTCTTTTCATTAAGGAATTTTTTGCCTGACATTTTACATAAGAGGCTCTAAGGGCCGGAAAGGGAGAAACGTGGAGGGGACGAAGAAGAGAAGGCGTGAACTGCTTTTCAGATGCCTGGGGTATTTACTTCCTTATAAAAAAGAGCTGGCTGCTGCTGCTGCCGCCCTTTTGGGAGTGACGGCGGCGGGATTTTTGCAGCCTCTTGCCATACGGAAGATAATGGACGACGGGATGATTGAAAAGGATATGGCCGGTATCCTGCTTTTTTCCTGCCTTTTGGGGGCGCTGGTGGTGGCTTCTCAGGCGTTGGAGTTTTTTCAGACAAGGGTTTTTGTGAAAATCCACAACGCCTCCTATGAGGCGGTTTCCCTGCAGGTGTTCGACAAGGTACTGCGGCTTCGGAAGGATTTTTTCACGGACAGGAAAAACGGGGAAATTATCAACTGTCTGACGCTGGATATGATGCAGGTGACGTCGGTGACGGACAGGTATATTGTGATGAGCGCGGGGCATGTGTTCCGCATTGTAAGCGGCTCGGCGGGGCTGTTTCTCATAAGTCCGGGTCTTGCCATGGCGGTGCTTGCCATGATACCGCTGAAGTATCTCTCGGTGCGGCGGCTGTCCGCGCAGCGGGAGAAGAACATGGGGGAGGACATTGAGGCCAACAGGCGGTTTTCACGGTGGTTTGACGACACTCTTGACGGGATTGGGGAGGTGCATCTGTGGAACCTTGGCGGGCAGAGGAAGGAGACCTTCGGAAGGCTTCTTCGGGAGCTTCTTGCCGTCCGGGAGAAGGGGAGCATGACGGATGCGTGGAATCTTTTTACGGAGATGGTGCTCTCATGGGGCGTGGACGTGGCGCTGTACATCCTTGGCGGGGCGCTGGTGTGCCGGGGAGACTTGACGGTGGGGGCGGTGGTCGCTTTCATTTCCTATTCCGGTTACGTGACGGGTCCGGTGGCTTCTCTGATAAATCTGAAAATGCATTTTGCGAGAATCCTGCCCTCGGCGGAGCGGCTTTTTTCCTTTCTTGACAGGGAGGAGGAGAGCAGCGGGACGAGGAGGCTGCCGGAAGGCGTCTGCGCGCCTGTGCTGTGCTTTGACGGGGTGCGGTTTTCCTACGGGGAGGGCAGGGAGGTGTTAAAGGGCGTTTCCTTTCGGATAATGCCGGGGGAGAAAGTGGCTTTTATCGGGAAAAACGGGAGCGGGAAGTCCACCATTTTCAATCTCCTTCTGCGTTTTTACGAGCCCTGCGGCGGGGAAATCACGGCGGACGGGATTCCTGTGGGGGAATTTCCTGTGGATGAATACCGGGGGCTTTTTTCCGTGGTGAGTCAGGAGCCTTACCTTTTCATGGACAGTATCGCAGGGAATGTGGATTTGTCTGGAAAGAGAAGCCGGGAGGAAGTCGAAAAGGCTCTTAAGCAGAGCGGGGCGGCGGAGTTTATCGGGAAGTTCCCGGAGGGGGAGCGGACGCAGACGGGGAACAAGGGGACGAAACTCTCCGGCGGAGAGAAGCAGAAGCTGGCGGTGGCGCGGGCCCTTTTAAAGGACGCGCCGGTGGTGCTTTTAGACGAGGCGTCCTCGGGGTACGACGTGGAGTCCGACGCGTACCTGCACCACATTATCACTCACGAGATGGAGGAGAAAACGGTGCTGATGATTACTCACCATTACCACCAGCTTGAGGGCTTCGACAGAATCTTTTACCTTGAGGACGGGAGGTTGAGGGAGCGGCTTAATACCCCTTGACGAACCCCGCTCCCCATGTATATAATTAAGTACAATTTAATGTATAATGTATACAATGTAATAAGGAGGGGCCCGCAAGGCGGGAGGATGCCTTATTACCCGCAGATGTTGCGAACGAAGTTCGCATTTAAATGCATCTGCTCCACAAATGTAATAAGGAGGGACCCGCAAGGCGGGAGGATGCCTTATTACCTACCAATGGAAGGAGGGACCCGCAGATGAGCATCACGCATAAAGCCTACGCCAAAATCAATCTCGGTCTGGATGTCATAAGAAGGCGGCCGGACGGCTATCATGAAGTAAAGATGGTAATGCAGACAGTGGATATCTGGGACAGGCTTACCTTTGGCAAAACTACCCGGCCGGGGATTTTTCTTCGGATAGATTCCTGGGGAGGAAAAGCGGTAAACGGGGCGGCCGGTTCGTCTCCTTTCGGGGCGGAGATTCCGGCAAGCCGGGACAACCTTATTTACAAGGCTGCGGACATGATTATAAATGAGTACGGTATAGATTCCGGGGTGGAGATTACGCTGCAGAAGAATATTCCCGTGGCGGCCGGCATGGCGGGCGGGAGTACGGACGCGGCGGCGGTGTTCCACGGGCTGAACGAGCTTTTTGACCTGAAAATGACTCTGGAGAAGATGCAGGCTATGGGAGTGAAGCTGGGCGCCGATATTCCCTATTGTATTGCGGGGGGGACGGCGCTTTCGGAGGGTATCGGCGAGGCGCTGACTTATCTTCCGCCGCCGCCTGATTGTGTTCTGGCGGTGGCGAAGCCGGATATTCATGTGTCCACAAAATTTGTATACGAGAATCTTCATCTGGAAAATCTGAAAAAGCACCCGGACATCGACGGAATGGTGGAGGCGATAAAAGCCGGGAGCCTTTCGGGAATCACGGAAAGAATGGAAAACGTGCTGGAAACAGTCACCGTGAGGGAATATCCGGTGATTGCCGACATCAAAAAAGCGATGATGGAAAAGGGGGCGGAGAATGCGCTGATGAGCGGAAGCGGCCCTACGGTGTTCGGTATTTTTAAGGGAAAAGAGGCGGCGGAGGCGGCCGTGGATGAGATAAAAAGAGCCGGGCTTGCCGGTCAGGTATTCGTGACGGGATTCCGCAGGCTATGAAAAACCTGCATTTCCGGCGGATAACTGTATTTTGACGGATTCAGGCAAAGAAGGAGAGGAGGACGCGGATGGACGAACTGTTTCAGGTAGACATGGACGAATTTTTACCTTTGAGAGATGTGGTTTTCAATACGCTGCGCAAGGCGATTCTGACAGGGCAGTTAAAGCCCGGGGAGCGTCTTATGGAGGTTCATCTTGCCAACCGGTTAGGGGTCAGCAGAACGCCCATCAGGGAAGCTATCAGGAAGCTGGAGCTGGAGGGGCTTGTGATTATGATTCCGCGGCGGGGCGCAGAGGTGGCGAGGATTACGGAAAAGAGCTTAAAGGATGTGCTTGAGGTAAGGCGCGCCCTGGACGCTTTAAGCGTGGAGCTTGCCTGCGACAGAATTGTGGAGGCGGATTTGGAGCGGCTCCGGGAGGCATGCCGGAACTTTGAGCAGGTGGCAAAGGAGGCGGACGCTTCGGTGATAGCGAAGGCGGACGTGTCGCTCCATGATATCATCGTGGAGGCTACCGGCAACAGGCGGCTGCAGCAGCTTGTAAACAATCTTTCAGAGCAGATGTACCGCTACCGGTTCGTCTACATTCAGGAGGAAAGCCGGCATGACAATCTGGTGGCAGAGCACAGGGAAATCTACGAGAGTATCGCAAGCCGCGACAAGGAGCGGGCGTCAGCGGCGGCAAAGCTGCATATCGACAATCAGGAAAAGGCGATTGTGCGTCAGATACGGATGGAGAATGAAGGCAGAAAATTTATTTGAATAAACTCACCGAAAGAGGAAACACTCTTACCAGAAGCAAAATCTGCGGCACGGATACTGCCGCAGGTATGACAGGCAGAAGCGCTGCCGGGCGGCGCGACGGAAAGAGTGGATATGAGAAAGCTATACGAAACAGCCGTAATTTTATTTGGAACTCTGGGATGGTGGGGATTTGTTTACCCGGAGCTCTGTCTTACCGAGGATGTGTATGAGGAGAAGTCAGAGTGGGAATCGGGGGAGATTTGTATAAAAAGCCGGATAGCGGAATATGTATATCAGGTAAAAGAAAATGCATTGACGGAAAAGAGAATTGAAAATGATAAACAAAAATTCGCCTGTGGGGGTTTTTGACTCCGGCATAGGGGGGCTTACGGTGGCAAGAGAAATCATGCGCCAAATCCCCAATGAAAAAATTATTTATTTTGGAGATACTGCAAGGGTTCCTTACGGCGGTAAGTCCAGGGAAACCATTACAAGATATTCCCGCCAGATTGTGCGTTTTCTGCAGGCGCGGGAGGTCAAGGTGATTGTGGTTGCATGTAATACTGCCAGCGCCTATGCTCTGGATGAAATAGAGAAGGAAACGGACATTCCCATGATTGGGGTAGTGAAGCCGGGAGCAAGAGTGGCGGCGGCGACTACGGTAAACGGGAAGGTAGGGGTGATAGGCACCGAGGGGACGATTGGCAGCAGTATTTATTCCCGGTACATAAAAAAAATCAATCCGCAGGTGACGGTCACGGGAAAAGCCTGCCCTTTGTTCACCCCTCTTGTGGAGGAGGGGCTCTGGGAGGACCCGGTCACGGACGAGATTGCCAAAAGGTATCTTGCGGAGCTTCTTGACATCGGGATTGACACGCTGATACTTGGCTGTACCCATTACCCCCTGATACGTTCGACGGTGGGGCGGATTATGGGAGAAGGGGTTTCACTGGTAAATCCGGCTTACGAGACTGCCCGGGAGCTTAGAAGGCTGTTGGAGGAGAAGTCTCTTTTAAACGACGAGGAGGCGAGGCTGGGGGACAACCGCTACCGCTTTTATGTCAGCGACGCGGCGGACAAATTCAAGCGGTTTGCGAATTCCATCATTAAATACGGTATTTTATCCGCGGAAATTATCAATATAGAGGAGTATTAGGAGAGACGCGCAGATTCGGCGCGGGACTGGATTGGAGAAAAATTATGACAAAAGACATACTTCTGTCCCTGAAGGGTCTTCAGATAGAATACGAGGAGGGCTCCGACGCGGTGGAGACAATAACGCCTGCCAGCTATTACCGGAAAGGCGGCAGCCATTACATAGTATATGATGAGATGACGGAGGGTTTTACGGAAACCACCCGGAATGTTATCAAGTTTCAGGATTCTTACCTTGAGGTGTTTAAGAGGGGGCTTATCAATGTCCGCATGGTTTTTGAGGAAAGCAAAAAAAATATCACCAGCTACCAGACGCCCTTCGGGAATATTCTAATCGGGGTCGATACGGAATCCGTGCAGGTAAACGAAAAGGAAAATCAGATAAGCGTGCTGGTGGATTACACCCTGGAGGCGAATTATCAGTATCTGGCGGACTGCCGGATAGAGATGGAGCTTCACCCGAGAAAGGACGGAATTAGCCTGGCATAGTCAATAAAAGACGGGCAGTACGCTTTGCGGACTGCCCGTTGTTTTCAAAATTTCAACTGTTATTTCAGAGGTTTCGCACCGGTCTTTTCCTGTGCCTTCTCGAGGGCTTTCTTGAAGAAGCCTTTTTTCTTTGCGGGGGCCTGGGGCGCTTTGCCGTGAAGCCCTTTTACGCCTGTGATATAAATGCCGCTGACAACGGCTTTTACTTCTTTCTTTACGGGAACGGAATCAAAGATTTTTTCGTCGCACACAAGAGACATAATCTGGGGGCCAATCTTGGCCTTCACAATCGGAAGCTTGGAGCCCCGAAGGAGCTTCGGCGTCTGGGACAGAACCATGGGCGGCAGCCCGGCGTCTTTTATTTTCATCCGCTTTTTGTCGATAACCAGCATGGAAACGGTCTGTTTCATGGCTTCAATCTGTTCCTGCTGCTGGGCCTGGCGCTTCTGGGCCTTTTTCCCGAGGAAATATAGTACGGCGATAACAATGGCTAAAACAGCCAGAATAACTAATGTAACGATGAGAGCAGTATTCACGGTAAACCTCCTGACGATTTCGTATGCCAAGGATACGGCATATTTCTAAATAATATTATCATTTTTGGGAGAAATAGGCAAGAGGTTTCATTGAACTTGCGCCTGATTTGGTATATAATTAAACTTCGAGGGGTGTCAGACTATTATGAAAAAGGAGACCAGAATATCTTATGAAAATTTTTAACCGGAAAAAGCTGACGGCGTTTACCTTTGCCATGTTGGCAATTGCCATGCTGGCAGGCGTCTGCACGGCATGCGGCGGGAAGAACCCGGACGAGCTTAAGTATGTTACGGACTTAAAGGCGCAGGATTATGTGATTTTGGGGGAATATAAGGGAATAGAGGTAGCGGTGGCGTCGCCGGAGGTGTCCGACGAGTATCTGGAAGGGGCGCTCAGCTATATGATGATGGAGAACGCGGAATATGTGCCGGTCACGGGGCGCAGCGTGGAAAACGGCGATAAGGTGACTATAGATTTTGAGGGGAAGCAGGACGGCGTTGCCTTTGCGGGAGGCACGGGCAACGGGTACGAGCTGATTATCGGCTCCGGTCAGTTTATCGACGGCTTTGAGGACGGCGTGGTCGGAATGGAAATCGGGGAGACGAGGGACCTTGATTTGAAGTTTCCCGACCCGTACAAACAGAATCCCGATTTATCGGGGACGCCTGTGGTATTTACCGTAACGCTGTATGAAATCAGTGAACCGAAGACGCCGGAGCTGACGGACGAATATGTGGCCGGATTAGGGCTTACGGACTGCAGCACCGTTGAGGAATATAAGGAATATGTCCGTGAAAGGCTTACGGAGCAAAGACAGGCGGATTTTGAAGTTGAGAGGGAAAACGCGGCCGTGGAGGCGCTTGAGTCGGCCAGCCGCTTCGAGGAGCCGCCGTCGGGAATGGTAAACCGGATTTTCGGGATTCTTACCAGCAATGCGTCGGCCTATGCAGGTATGTATCAGATGGAAGTGGGCGATTATGTGGCAAACGTCTACGGAGGCGCGGCGGAAGAATACCAGGACACCCTTCGCGAACAGGCAAAGATAATAGCAAGACGTTACATTATGCTTGCGGCGGTTGCCGGCGAGGAAGGCTTAAAGGTGTCGGACGAGGAGCTTGAGGAAAACGTGACCGGCGACAATATCGATAAGGAGGCTTTGCGGGAATCCCTTCTTGTACAGAAGGCGGCGAAGTTTCTGGGAGAAAACGCCTCGGTGTCCGAGCCATAGGTTTTTAGCGCGGGCGATGGCTGACTGCCCGAAACATGGCTTTCGGCACGGGCGCCTGCTGACTGTCCGGGCCCGGGACTGCGGCGGAAAGAGTGAGAGAAAACAGGATGAGGAAACAGAAGGTCAGACTTTTGGCGGTAATTTTATCATTTGCGATGCTGATTTTTGCGGCGGAGCCGGTAGCGGCTACGTCTATTTCCGATTTGGAAAGGCAGAAGCAGGAGCTGGAGAGGCAGAAGAAGGACGCGGACGCAAGGAAGCGGCAGGAGCAGCAGAAATATGACAACGCTGCCGGCGTGGCGGATTCCATTCAGGAGAATGTGGACGAGGTCGCAGGAGAAATCGACGAAATCGACGCCGCCCTTGTGGAGACCATTGCCAGTGTGGAAATTATCGAAGAAGAAATCGAGGAGAAGGAAGAACAGATAGAGGAAACCACGAGGGAGTATGAGGAAGCCCTCGCCACGGAGCAGGAGCAGTATGAGGATATGAAGCTCCGCATCAAGTTTATGTATGAAAAGGGCGACGCCACTTATCTGGAAATCCTTCTGGCCAGCCAGAGTTTTGCCGATATGATGAATAAGGTAGAGTATGTGGAAAAGCTTTATGAATATGACCGGAACCTCCTTGAGGAATATGAGGCTGCCCGGATGACTGTGGAAGCCCTGAAGGAGAAGCTGGAGGAGGAGAGGGCAGAACTGGAGGCTCAGGAGCATGAGCTGATGGAGGAGAAGGAAAGCCTTGAAATTATTCTGACGGAAAAGAAGGCGGTTTACGAGGACTATGAGGCCCAGCTTACCCGTGCCAGACAGGAAGCGGCGGTTTACAAGGCCAATATCAGGAAGCAGAACGAGGAAATCAAGCGGCTGGCAGCCCAGGCGCAGGAAAAGCAGTCCCAGATTGACGAGGCAAAAAGACTGGAGGAGGAAGCCAGGAAAGCTCAGGAGCTGGCGCTGCAGCGGCAGGCGGAGGAAGAAGCGCGGCAGAGCTCGGGCGGCGGTTCTTCGGAGAGCTTGTCAGGAAGCTCGTCCGGCAGCGGCTCCTCCCAGAGCTACGCATCGGCGTCCAGCTATTCGGGCTCAGGGAGCAAGGGGCAGCAGATTGCCAACTATGCCTGTCAGTTTATCGGAAATCCTTATGTGCCCGGCGGGACAAGCCTGACGCAGGGAGCGGACTGCTCCGGCTTTGTGTGGAGAGTTTATAAGGATTTCGGCTACAGTCTGCCGAGAACTTCCTATTCTATGCGGAGCTCGGGAACCGGCGTTTCCTATTCGGAGGCGCAGCCGGGAGATATCATGTGCTATGCGGGGCATGTGGGCATTTATATAGGGGGCGGGCAGATTGTCCATGCCAGCACCCAGCGGACGGGGATTAAGATTACCCATGCCACTTATAAGGAAATTCTTTCCGTGCGGAGAATCGTGTAGACGGCGGAGGAAAGCCGGAGGCTGCCGGGAGGTATGGAAAGCGGAAGCCGGAGATTGTCGGAAGTATGGAAAGCGGAAGCCGGAGGCGGTCGGAATGAATGGAAAGCGGGAAATGAAATCATATAGAGGAAATGAGGAAAAGTATGTCGGATTTTGATGAAAAGGATAAGAAGGAACTGGAAAATGCGGACGGAAAGTCCGATAAACCGGAGGAGAAAAAGACCGGGGAGGGCGAAAAGAAGGAAAGCGAGTACGAGGACGTCTGCTTTATGTGCCGCCGTCCCGAGAGCAAAGCCGGAAAAATGTTCAAGCTTCCCAATAACATCACCGTGTGCAACGACTGTATGCACAAAACCATGGATACGGTGAGCCGGTTTGATTATCAGGGGATGCTGAGCAATCCGAACCTTGTGAACGATATCAATAAAAATTTAAGCGGGAAAGGCTTCCCCAACATCCGTTTTGTAAATATTGCGGATTTGCAGGGGGAAGGGGGAATTCCCAACAAGCAGAGGGTGAAAAAGAAAAAGCAAAAGCCGGAGGAGGAACCGGTACTGGATATCAGGAATGTTCCGCCCCCGCACAAAATCAAAGCCCAGCTCGACGAGTATGTGATTGGGCAGGAGCATGCCAAGAAGGTGATTTCCGTTGCCGTGTACAATCATTATAAGCGGGTTGCCACCGATACCATGGATGACATTGAAATCGAGAAGTCCAATATGCTGATGATTGGGCCTACGGGCTGCGGCAAGACCTATCTGGTTAAGACCCTTGCGCGTCTACTGGACGTGCCCCTTGCCATTGCCGACGCAACCTCCCTCACCGAGGCGGGCTATATCGGCGACGATATCGAGAGCGTAATCTCAAAGCTTTTGAACGAGGCAGACAACGATGTGGAAAAGGCGGAGCGGGGCATTGTTTTTATCGATGAAATCGACAAGATTGCCAAGAAGAAAAACACCCACAGCCGGGACGTCAGCGGGGAAAGCGTGCAGCAGGGGCTTCTGCGGCTTCTGGAGGGCGCCGACGTGGAGGTGCCGGTGGGAGCCAACAGCAAGAACGCCATGGTGCCCCTTACCACCATCAATACAAGAAATATTCTCTTTATCTGCGGCGGAGCCTTCCCGGATTTGGAGGAGATTATCAAGCAGCGTCTGAAAAAGCAGACCTCCATCGGATTTAATGCGGAGCTTAAGGATAAGTTTGACAAGGAAAAGAATATCATCAGCAAGGTGACGGTGGAGGACTTAAAGAAATTCGGTATGATACCGGAATTTCTGGGCAGGCTTCCGGTGATTTACACCCTTGCGGCGTTGGATAAGGCCATGATGGTGAAGATTTTGAAGGAGCCAAAGAATGCGATTTTGAAGCAGTACCAGAAGCTCCTTGAGCTGGATGAGGTGAAGCTGGAATTTGACGAGGGAGCGCTGGAGGCCATTGCGGAAAAGGCCATGGAGAAGGACACCGGCGCAAGAGCGCTACGCGCGATTATCGAGGAATTTATGCTGGATATCATGTATGAAATCCCCAAGGACGACAATATCGGCAGGGTAATCATTACCCGCGAATATATCGAGGGGACGGGCGGGCCCGTCATCGATATCCGCAGCATGAGCGGGGAAAATCCCGACAGATTAAAAGCCATAGAAATAAAGGACAATTAGGCTGCGGGCAATTCCATACAGCCTACGGAAGCGATGAATAATTTATATGAATATATCGACCCCATAGCTTCGCCCTACGAGGCATTTTGCAGCGACAGCAAAAACGCCGGTTCCGGGCTTCCCATTCCGGCACACTGGCATTACTATGCGGAGCTTCTCTATATCTTAAAGGGCAGGGTGAGGATTTCCATGGAAAATGAGGTGAAAATATGCCCGGAAGGAACTGTAATCCTTTTCCCGCCCAGATGTGTGCATGCCATTGATTTTTTTGAAAAGGCGGAGCATGTGCGTTACTATGTTGTGAAATTCGACCCGGGAAATCTCCCCTTAAGCAAGGCGGACAACATCAATCTCCGCGCCTCGCTGCATGGGATAAGCACCGCCGTTTACCCGTGCTGCTTTGCCCCGGATAAAATGAAGGAAATGAATCTCCTTCCGCTGTTTGAGGAGATTGTAAAGGAATACAGGGAAAAAGCCTACGCCTATTCCATGATATTTACGGCGGATATCTGCAAAATAATGGGAAAATTACTAAGGTGCTGGCAGAGGGACGGCTATCTTCTGCCGACGCCCGGGCTTCATCCCTCCTACGAGCTTGGCTTTGACCTTATCGCGGAATATATTGACAGCCATTACTTTGAGGAGCTGACTGCGGAGGGGCTGGCCGCCATGTGCGGAATGTCCCATTCCACCTTTTCCGGGAATTTTTACCGCCGGTACGGAAAGACCTGTAAGGAATACATCACAGCCACGCGAATCAATGTGGCGGAAAACATGCTGCTTTTCTCCAACTATGACGTTTCCTTTATCGCCCATGAGGTGGGGTACTCAGACAGCAGCTATTTTATACGGTGCTACAAAAAATTAAAGGGCGTCACCCCGAAGCAGGCCCGCAAGGCCAGAGGGTGAGCAGGACGGCCGGGCACATATATGCAGCCGCCGGATATGCGTATTTTGCGCGTATCCGGCGGCTGCCTCTTTGACGTCCAGCAACAATCCTGGTCGGCTGATTACAATACAAGCTACGTTTGGTATATTTGGCGTTCCGCCGTTTATCTGTCCGCGCTTTCGTAAATACTTCTTACGCGGAAAGCGCCGGAAACCTTACCACCCGATAGGGTGTTGCCGTCCGACAGGGTGTTGCTGCCCTTAAAGGCGCAGGGGGTGTCCGAGGCGCTGTCTGCGCCGCATCCTGTTTTGCCCTCCGAAACGCCGCCGGAAGCGGTCTCGTCGGTGGTGAAATCTCTGCTTTCCAGTATCTTAAAGGTTCTGGTTCCCGCTTCCATATCCACAAAGTTGTCGTCGAGACGCAGAACCCCGTTTTCCGTTTCCACGCTGACGGATTTCGCATAATTTTCCGCCGTCACCGTTACGGTATCGCCGTCCACGGAAACCGTAAGCTTCGGGTCTGCGAAAGCATAGTGCTTGGGCGCGCAGAACAGGGTGGTGCCGGAGGAAACAACCGCGCCGTCCACGGTAAGGGAATATTCCAGATGAACCTTTAAGGGGTCCTCGCCGTTAAAATCAAGGTGGGGAAGCCATGCGCCGCCGTAGGCAGGCGCGGTTACCTCGAATTCTCCTTCGCGGATAACGGAGGAGTCCGGCATGCGCAGGGACCATTTTACCAGTCCGCTGACAGGCTGCGCCGTCTCGTTCGCCACATGCAAATCCGCGCTTAAATCAACCGGCACCGGAAGGGTATTGGGGTTGGGCTTCTGGTCAATCTCGCCGTGCTCCTCACAGGAGAGCAGAACCGGCGCAAACATGCGCTTTTCGGCATACTGGAGGGCTTTCCAGTTTCCGTAATAATCAACGCTTGCCCAGGAGGCCACCGGCCAGATATCGTTCAACTGCCATACCACCGTACCCATGCAGGTGCCCCGGAAGCGTCTGAAATGCTCCACGCCGTAGCGGATGGCGTCCGCCTGAAGAAGCTGAGAGCAGTAGAGCAGCTCGTCAAAGTTCTTCGGGTACAGATAGGTCTGGGAGATATAGTTCATAATTTTACCGTTGGCTGCGGTATTTCTCTGGTGCATCTCCATCACCCGGGAGTAGATATTCCTGTCGCCGTCTTCCGTGAACCGGCGTACCGTCTGCAGAGCCGGGAAAGACTGGAAGCCGAATTCCGAGAGGAAACGGTAGTGATGCTTTCTGTATGCGGTAAAGGGCTCGTTGCCGTGCCATACGCCCCAGTAGTGAACGTCGCCCACGTTTTCGGCGTTGCTGTTTTCGTAGTTGCCGCCCGAGGAGGGAGAGGAAGGCCAGTAGAATGCGCCGGGGTCTTCTTCCGCAACGAGCTTCGGAATGATGTACTCGTACAGGCGGATATAATCATAGTACTGTTTTTTCGTCTGCGGCCATGCAAGGGTCTCGTACTGGGTTTCCATTTCGTTATTTCCGCACCACAGTCCGATACAGGGGTGGGAACGGAGCCGACGGATATTCTGGCGGATTTCCGCGGAAACGTTGGCTTCAAAGGCGGCGTCAAGCTCGTAGGAGGCGCAGGCAAACATGAAATCCTGCCATACAATCAGGCCGCGCTCGTCGCACACATCGTAAAAGAAGTCGTCCAGGAAATAACCGCCGCCCCAGACGCGCAGACAGTTGTAATGGGCTTCCTGAGCGGAGGCAAGCAGCATATCGGTACGCTTCCGGTTCTGTCTTGTGAGGATATTGTCCTCGGGAATATAGTCCGCTCCCATGGCAAAAATCTGCAGTCCGTTGACCTCGTATGCGAAGTTGCGTCCGGGAATCTTCTTTTCCTTCCTGTCGGTGACAATGATGCGCTTTTCCCCCATGGATAAAATCATATTGCTGCCGTCGTCAAGGTCCTCCGCCTGATTTAAAAGATGGCTGTCAAAAACCTCGTCCTCCATCAGGTCGGTGTTGACGGTCATGGTGCGCAGACCGATTTTTTTCCGCCAGGAATCCAGGGGAGTTTTGGCCGCCTCCGCCTCCGATAAGAGCGCGCCCTCGGTCTCTGACAGGAGAACAACCTTTGCCTCATAAAGCGCCTGCTCGCCGTACCCGTTAGGCCACCAGAGCTGCGGGTTTTCCACGGTTACGGAAACGCTGATGTGGTTGCTTCGCAGGGCGCAGCCAAGTCCGGTCAGGTTTAAGGAGGGAGCCGAGTCCGTGAACGCGTCCGTGAGGGCGCTTTGTGCGGACAGGGTGGCGCTGCCGTCGGGCGAGGTCAGGAGAAGGACAACCTTTACCTTCTCGGAGAGGGCTTCCGGCATCCACTCGATTTCGGCGTCCGCGGTAAGCTCCACGGAGGAGACAATATTTCCGTGTACAGACTTGTCGGTGATTTCATGCTTCTGCCCTAAATAAACCTGCGCAATGCGCGCGGTTTTGTAAGCGTTCAGGGAAACCTCCCGGAAAAGACCGGCGTCGGGAAGCCTTCCGCCCCAGTCCCAGCCGAACATGCAGGCAGCCTTGCGGATATGGGGGAAGCCCGGCATGGCGTCGCTGGAACCGCCCACGGGACATTCCCTGTTTGCCTTCTCGATAAAGCGGGTGGGAGAATGAAGGACCGCCTTTAAGTGGTAAACGGTATCCTTATCGCCGTCCATTACAAGGGAAGTGATATCAAATTCCCAGACGCGGTTCATGTTGTTCACAGAGCCGAGGAGCCGGTCGTCCAGATAAATGTCGGCCAGAGTATCGATACCGTCAAAACGAAGGAAGATACGGTCGGATTCTCTTTCCTTTTCCGGGATGGAAAAATCGGTTTCGTAGGCAAAGTCGTTTTCCATAAGCTTTGTTGCCATAAGCTCATTGTCGCGGAAAAAGGGGTCGGGAATCATTCCCCTGTCAAGGAGCGTTCCGTATACCGTGGACGGAACCTTTGTTTCAATTGGTTTTTCGGGGATGCGATAGACGTTTTCCCCTAAAACAGTCAGAGACCAGTTGTCTCGCAAGCTTATTTGTGTCATTTTTTATCCTCCAATTAAAGTTCCGCAAGCGCCCTTCCAGTACACTTTTGTCTGGAACAACATGCGTCCGCCTGTTGCGTCCGCAAATTGTTCCGTGCACTGTGCGGGCGCTTGCTGATTTGAAGTTCCGCAGACGCCCTTGTCTGCAGTTTCCTGTACTTATTGTATAATTGTTTCAGTTTTTGTGGTAAGAATAAGCTCTGATAAAATAGTAAAAATCTCTGAATTAAACTTTTGGTGGCGGCGGTCATATAATAGAAGAAAAATGTCGGAGGGTTTGCAATGACAGACCGCGAAAGGGCAATTTCCAACGACTATTATGATTTGATTACGGATTATATACTTCCTGAAGAAATAAGGAAGGGATTGGGGGAGTATGCGGTTCAGCCCATTACCGACCAGCTTAGTATTACCTATGTGCCGCGCCGGGGGTTAAAGCCGGTGAGTATCAGCAATTTTACCTATCCTGTCATGCCGAATATGTATGGTCTGATGCAGGAGCCGGAAGGAACCTTTGACCCGTCGCCCCTGATTCGCAGCGGAATTGTGCGGGTGCAGGGCGAGACCTTGAATCTTTCGGGAAAGGGCGTTGTTATCGGCTTTCTGGATACAGGCATCCGCTACGATTACGATGTGTTCAGAAACCCGGACGGAAGTACAAGGATTCTGGGCATATGGGACCAGACCATACAGAGCGGAGAGCCGCCGGCAGGAATTCTCTACGGTACGGAATACCGGCGGGAGACCATAAATCTGGCGCTGCAAAGCGACAATCCCCGGGAGATTGTGCCCAGCTACGACGAGGACGGACACGGGACTTCCCTTGCCAGCGTGGCGGCGGGAAGCTCTCTGGGGATTGGGCTCCGCTTTCTGGGGGCCGCGCCGGAGGCGGATATTGTGATGGTGAAGCTTCGGGAGGCGAAGCAGTATTTAAAGGATTTTTACCTTATTGCAAACGGGGCCGCCGCCTACGCGGAAAGCGATATTATGGTGGCGCTGAAATATCTGGACAGCTACGCCATCTCCCTTGAACGCCCGCTGGTTATTTGCTTTGCCCTTGGGAGCAATATGGGCGACCACGAGGGACATTCGGTTATGGCAGGCTTCCTGAGCCAGATAGCGACCAGAAGAAGCAGGGCGGTGGTGGTGTGCGGCGGAAATGAGGGAAACAGCGCCCATCATTATACGGCGACCTCTGTGGAGGGACTTCGGGAAACCATTGAAAACGTGGAAATACGGGTGGACGGAAGAGGGAAAGGCTTTATCGCGGAGCTTTGGGGAAGCGTCCCCACGACCCACGCCATATCGATTCGCACGCCAGGAGGGGAGGTCACCCCCAAGGTCGATTTCCGGGAGCAGAGCGGCCGGGAGTTTGTTTTTATCTACGACAGGAGCAGGATTCTTGTAGACCATGTTCTGGTGGAGCAGGGTTCGGGCGAGGAGCTTATCTTTTTCCGGTTTATAGACCCGACGCCCGGTATATGGACGATTCAGGTGACCATCACCGGAGGAGGCACGGGGAACTGCTTCCATATCTGGCTTCCGTTAAAGGAGTTTCTGGACAGCGAAACGTATTTTTTGCGGCCCTCCCCTTACCAGACGCTGACGGAGCCGTCCAATGTCAGGGAGGTGATTACCGTCACGGCCTATAATGACGCCAACAACAGCTTCTGGACGGAGTCCAGCAGAGGGTATACAAGGATGGGACGCATCAAGCCGGATTTGTGCTCTCCGGGCGTGGACATTGACACGGTTCTCGGAAGAAAAACAGGAACCAGTATGTCGGTGGCGCTGGCGGCAGGCGCATGCGCGCTGTTTTTCCAGTGGGCCGTGGTGGAGGGCAACCAGAATACGGTGGAGAGCCGGGAGATTAAAAATTACCTGATTCGGGGGGCAGAGCGGACGGACGGGGAGAACTATCCGAACAGGGAGTGGGGTTACGGCGCATTGGATATTGCGGGAACCTTTGACGTGCTGGCGGGGATATAGGGCGGCGCGATTGATTTGTCATTGGATTATATGTCCAATGACAAATCAGAAAAATCTGTTTAAAATGATGCCAACACAGGAGGTTGGCGGATGAGAGATGATATTTATAAACTGGCAGGAACCGTAAGGGTTTCCGACGATAAAAAAGATGAATTTAATCGGTATATTTTAAAGATACTGGACGTATGCGGGATTCGAAAGACAGAGAATATAAAGCTGGGTGGTCAGGTAATCACGGTTGTCAGGCGGCCGGCGCCGGATGAACAGGGGATTGTCAGCTTTGATTACTCTATCTTCGAGAAGCGGAAAAGAGAAACGGCGGCTTATAACATGAATACCTGTGAGCTTGTGGTATCTGACAGAGGATACGAAGAGTTTGGAGTCGTGATGAACATAATCATGGTGATGCAGGAAGCTTATTCAGAAGAGCACTGTTATTTCATGTACGATGACAAACCTGGCAGAGTGGAACCATATGCTTTGATGATAAGGGGGATATTGGGAATCAGGCTCAGCTTTTCTCACCGTGCAAAGATGTGGGACATGTTGCTTTTCCTGAAAAATAAGGAAAAGTATCAGAATGTCACAGAGGAAATGATAATGGATGCATATCCATTTGAATTTTGTGATTTTATTCTGGAACAGTTTCTGGCAATATGGACGCTTGATTCGGAAAAGATAGAGGCTCCAAAGGAACCGTTTACCGGAGAAAAATCAGAGATTAAAGAGGCATCCGAAGGAAAATTGAAATATTTTGTGTACCGGATTATGGTTGAACTGATAGAACAGGAAGGTGAAGAATATCTGGAAAATTTTCTGAGAAAACTTTTGGACGCGGATTTGGAGAGGCGTCAGGAATTAGCGAAAGACAGTCGGTATGGAGTGATTGCGGAGGTATCGCTTTATGTACTTCCCTCTGTCATTGTTCATGGATATGCAGTGTCAATCCGTCAGAATTTTTGGGATGTGTGGAAGAGATTAGGGATAAAAGGATATTCGGAAATCGTTACGAAACAGAGAAATGCAGGAGAGACAAAAAAGGAAGAGGACGAAAGATATATTCCGTTTTACAGAGTGATTCAGAGAGACAATGAGGATGAATTTATAGAATTCCGAAAGAACGGGAATCTTCGTTTTTCGGACAATATGAAAAAATGCCTGGCAGACTGGAAAAAACACTTTGGGGAGACGGATTTGGAGGAAGATTTTGATATGGAAATCCTCTTAGCGCAGATTGCCATAGAATTGGAGCAGATTTGGGGATGCCGCCTGACGGATAAGGAATTTATTACAGAATTTATGAACCATAGAGAGGATAACAACTACAGAAGAGCAATATTATTTTATAGAGAAATAATGGATAAAGATACTTATTATTTTCCGGAACTGACCAGAGGACAGGCAAATCAATGGGTAATCAGAAACAACAGGCGTAAGTTCGACTTTACGGCAATGAGTGCATTTCAGGCATTGTTAATTAACCATGAGTATAGATATGAAATCTTAGGATTTTAGGAGGAGAGGTATGGGAACATTTGGCGGGTATACAGGGGGTATGCATATTCCGGATGAAAAGAAGGATGAGTTTGCCGGACAGGTTGCAAAAATATTGAATTATGGAGGAATGATGCAGTTTGAAAAAATCAGCATGTATGGCCACGATATGGCGCTGCTGAAACCAATCGAATTGTATCCGGGAGGTAAGGTTTATTTTCATTTCAACTATTTTGAAGATGATGTATGGGAGACAGCAGGGTTTGATGCTGCTGACGGGTACTTTCATTCGGAGAAAATAGGAGGAAGGGAATTCTGTGATGTCGTTACAGCGGTTTACTTCCTGTATGAGGCATGGGATGAAGAACCGGGATTTGCAGAAATCAATGGTGATATCATCGATGATTGCTGCTATATAGGGTGGATAAATCATCTTTTAGGAACCCGGTTTTCTATGAAAAAAAGATTTCGGATTTGGGATAATGCGGAAGCATATGCATTGGGGCGGGCGGAGGACTATGAAGAACCGACAGCGGGTGATGTAATGCAGTTTATACCGGATGGCATGAGATATGCGGCGGGCGGGGCAGAGTTTAGCGATTTGATGTATATCATTCACGGAACGGAATCATTGTCCGAAGATGTGGTTGAACCTGGAACATATCCGGCGGATGTCTATGGCTGCAAAAAAGCACTGGAAGTATTTTTTGAAACAACTCAGAGTGAGGATGCGGTTCGTCAGGTGCTGGAATTGGTCAGAAAGAACAGGCATGAGAGGAAAAAAAGCGAGAGCGCAGCACTTACAGAGGTTGGAAAATTTTCCTGCATGCTTCCGGCAAGGGTGATTGTTTATCTGATGGCGGAGCTTAAGAAGCAGAGTTTTTGGAAGCTCTGGAAAGAAGTCCATGAGACGGTTTACCATGATGAAATTATGAAAGAGTATGCATCACAGCGGTTGAAAGAAGAGAGAAAGAGATTATTTGAGGCGCCGGTTCCCCCTGTCCGGACAAGCGAATTCCTTCGTCAGGACGGATATTTTGCATTTTTCGATACGCCCGAGGAATTGAAAGGGAGACCGGACTACTATATTTCAGATGACGACCGTTTGTACTGGTGGGATGGAACGGATGAGGTGGTCATTTCCAGAGAACTGGATGAATGGTTAAGAGAGTTAGCATTGCAGCATAAGCAAATTCTGAAAAATATGGCACAGGAGTCCGGTACTGCTGATGAATTTTTTAAGGAATTTTTGATGCTTCTTGTGGAAATCGACCAGTACTATAAACGAATTTATCCATTCCAGAGTATGTTTTATGAGTTTATTCAGAACAGCGATAAGGCTGAATACAGGGCGGCAGTAAAATTGCTGAAAAAGATTGCTGATGAAAATAGAAAAGAAGGGAAGATTATAGAAAAAGCTAAGTATAGCTGGGATATTACCAGTCAGAATGTGATTCACAATGCAGAGCGGTTAAAGTTAAAAAGATATCTTAGCATTATGGCCAATCGGAAACTGAGGGAGCAATATTTTGAGTTTTAGGTTATATTTTTCACATGAAAAGCACTTCGAGGTGTATAATAGTACCGAGCAGAGGCAGGAGGGTGAAAGCATGGTTATATCTGAGAAAAAATACACTTTAAAGGATTTGCATATTGGTATGACGGCAAAAGCAGAGCAGCTTACTGAAATATATAATAAGTATATGATTTTAGTATTTGATGATGCAGAAAGTAAGACAGGGAAGCTCGTGTTTTGCGGAGACGTGCAAAATAAGGAGTATGACAGTTGGTTTATGCAGCCGAAACCGATAACGCCTATTTATAACGATAAAGATGAATTGGAGGATATGGCTGTATATGACGAATAAGTATATAGAGGCTGAAATGACGCCTACGTCTTGTGGGGTAGGAGGCTCATTCAGTGTAGAAGCAAATTTTTGTTTGGATAATTTTAAAGCGCCATTTTATGATATTGGTGTGAAGATTGATACTGGCTGTTCGATTAGTACCATTCCATTAAAAAGGCTGAAAGTATCCGATACATTATGCCAGATACTAAAAAAAGCAGATATTATAAATGGCGTGCCATATTTTCTCAGCTATGGAATTGAATCCGGGGGCTTAAAGCATGAGATTCCAGCCACAAATAATGAAAAGATGGAATGTCCGGCTATGAAGTTTGAACATGGAGTATCTGATTTTATAATAGGCGGGGTAAAGATATCGGCAGATAAAATATGCCTGAATTATGACAGAAAAGGGAATATCCTGATTGGAATGGATATTTTAAAAGATTGGGATATACATATTGGCATCAGTAAAGAGACAGGGAAAAGTTTATTTCTTGCCTGTCCTGTTGAAAGTAAGGGTAAGGAGTATGTTGACGCTTTGAAACTGCACTTCGGATATGATTTGCCCGAAGAAGGTGAATAACTACGGCGAGTGGCGGATTCTCATTTCGCTGTAAAGGACGAGAGCAGGAAGGTGTGGGTGGAATGATGAGCGGAGCATTAATTGAGACAGAAGCCAGGAGAATTAAAAATGAAAATAAGAAGGAAACTGCCCTCAGAATGCTGCAGGACGGGGAACTGCCAATTGAAAAGATTGCAAAATATTCAGAGCTGGATATTGCAGAGGTAGAGAGACTGGCGGAACCTTTGACGGTATAAATCAAAAAAATCTGTTTAAAATGATGCCAACACAGGAGGTTGGCGGATGAGAGATGATATTTATAAACTGGCAGGAACCGTAAGGGTTTCCGACGATAAAAAAGATGAATTTAATCGGTATATTTTAAAGATACTGGACGTATGCGGGATTTGAAAGACAGAGAACATAAAGCTGGGTGGTCAGCGATTACGAGCCGGGGGATTTGATTTAAATCAGATTTTTGGTCGAAAGGAAATAAAAAAGGAAAAGAGAGGGAAGAAAAAGAGTAAACCACATGTCGCAGCTCCTTTTTGACCGGTTCAGGGTGCGGGAACCGTGTCAGGAAGGGGCGTTATTTTAAATCAGGGAAAAGTCAGGGTGTCAGTCAAAATCAGAGAGAAACGGCACTTAAGCTGTTGAAAAGAGGAAAACGGACAGTTGAGGAAATTGCAGAAGATACAGGGCTTCAGCCTCTGTAAAGCGGCCTGTTCTCCGCCATATTGAATTGAGACATATATTATTGAATTGGAGCCTTTTTGCTGATAGACGAATATGTTAAACTTATTTTAAAGACGTCAAAAGAAAGGAAAAAGGAGAAAATGGCAGTAAACTATAAGATTAATTGTAACGGAGAGGGATATGCGTATCCGCACTATTGGGAATATTGTGTGGGAAGCTGCCACGCGGCGACAGTGCTGCGTGAAGACGTGCGGGAGCATATCAGAAAAGCGCATAGAGACTGTGGGTTTACCCACCTGCGGTTTCACGGACTGTTTGACGATGATATGAGCGTAGTGTTCAGTCCGATGATGGGAATGGGCGAACCAATCATATCTTTTTATAATATTGACAGTATCTTTGATTTTTTGTTAGAGACGGGTATGAAACCTTTCGTAGAACTCGGATTTATGCCCACGCCTTTAGCCAGCGGGACGCAGACCTGCATGCATTATAAGGGCAATGTGACGCCGCCGGCGGATTATGGGAAATGGAACGCTTTTATCCGAAAGTTTGCGGAGCACCTGATAGAAAGATACGGGAGCGAAGAAGTGGAAAGCTGGCTCTTTGAGGTATGGAATGAGCCGAACCTGAATTTCTTCTTTGACGGAACGCAGGAAGACTATTTTACACTGTATGAGAATACGGCGCGCGCTTTGAAGGCTGTGGACGAAAAGATAAAAGTCGGAGGGCCTGCCACATCAGTCAATGCATGGATTCCGGAATTTATCGGGTATTGTAAGAAAAACGAAGCGCCCCTTGATTTTATCACCACGCATCATTATCCCAGCGACGACCCGCTTTCTACGATGGGGATGAACGGACCGGGGAAAAAGGGCGGGGCAATGATTTCACCCGAGATGCTTCAGAAAATACAGAATATAGCGCCGGAGGAGCGGCAGAAGCTGCTGGAGCAGTTTATGAATCGTGAGAATAATAACCCCAGGGATATTTTGGCGCAGATGACAAAGAAAGCGAAAGAGGAAGCCGGGGATTATCCGCTTTATTACACGGAATGGAACGGCTCTAAAGAATATGATACCTGCTATCAGGCTGCTTTTGCAGCCCAGACCCTTGCCTATAACCATGGCCTTGTGGAAGGGTACTCTTTCTGGACAGTGTCGGATATTTTTGAAGAAATGGGCATGAAGCCGGGGCCGTTTAAAAATGAGTTTGGAATCCAGACGAACCATGGAATTGCCAAGCCTGTATACCGCCTGTTTCAGGCGCTGCATGAAGCCGGGGATATCAGACTGCAGGCGGAAGGGAGCCATGAGAGGGCGGAAGTGCTTGTCCTAAAGAAAGACAGGGAAATCATGGTATTCGCCTATAACCATGATTTGGACCGCAGAAATGTACAGAAAGAGGAGATGGAGATAACCTTAGAGGGCTCTGTTAAAACAATAAAAAAAGCGGTTATTGATGAGGAACACTGTAATCCGTTAAAAGCATGGAAGGAGATGGGCAGCCCGGAATATCTGAAAAGAGAGCACTTGGAGGTTCTGGAGAAAGCTTCGGAGCTCGTGTATGAGGAAGTCATATTGCAGGATACGGGAAATCAGACAATCTGCTTTACCGCAGAGCCTGAAAGTGTGACGATTTTTAAGGTGGTCATGGATGATTAATGTTTTCAATCATGGTGAATGAAAGGGAAAGGACAAAGCATGGAGAAGGATGAGATGCTCAAGAGAATGGAGCAATGGGTACGGGGGCAGTTTGAAAGGGTTTCCGTTCAGATTACGCGGAGTGCGGGAATGCCAGAGGAACGGATGCTGCCGATGCGGGACGGAACCTGCCTGAAAACAATCATTCAGCTCCCGGAGCGCAGGGAGGATGGCGAGCAGTTTCCCACAATACTGGTGCGTTCCTGCTATCCGGGACAGGAGCCGATTCTGCGTATCCGTGCGGAGGAATTTGTAAAAAGAGGATTCGGGTTTGTATACCAGTGGTGCCGGGGAACCGGCGGTTCACAGGGAAAATGGGAGCCGAATGTCAACGAGAGGAATGACGGGCTGGATACGGTAAACTGGCTGGCCGGGCAGCCCTTTGTGAAAAATATCGGGTACTGGGGAGATTCCTATCTGGCGCTGACCGGCTGGTGCATGGCGGACGCGGTTCCAGAGAAGGTAAAGACCATGTGTCTTGGCGTGTACGGGGTGGACCGCCATACCTCCGCCTATAAAGACGGTCTGTTCCGGGTGGATGTGCTGACATCCTGGGCGAGGGAAAACGCAGGGGCTGCCATTGCGGCTGATAATGAGACTTCGTACCTGTTCCGGCCGCAAAAGGATGTGGACGAAAAATTGTGGGGCGTGCATCTGGACTGGTACCGGGACTGGATAAGCAGTCCGGAGCGGATGGTGGATTACTGGAAGCAGGGATTCTGGGGGATGCTGAAAGAGATTCCTCAAAAGGTAAAAATTCCCCTTCTGATACGGGAGGGGTGGTACGACCATCATTTAGGGAGCGCCCTTGTGTCTTACAGACGGCTTTCTGAGGAGGCAAAAAAACATTCCGTCCTGCAAATCGGCCCGTGGAACCATAATTATATGCCTGTAATCCCGGAAGAAGAAACCTCACAGCTTAAAGACGATTCGGCCGCCGCTCCTCTGGAATGGTTTTATAAAATTCTGGTGAAAGACGAGGTTCCGCAGGGCGGGATAAAGGAATATGTCATCGGGGAAGACCGATGGGCAGAAAAGAAGGATATGGGAGAGACAGCCGGAAAGACATTTTATCTGTGTGAAAACGGGTCTCTGGATGAAGAAGCCGGAAAGGAAGGGCAGAGAACCTACTGTTATGACCCAAAGAACCCGGTTCGCAGCCATGGCGCGGAGTCTCTGCTTGCAGATATGAAGGAGAATGGGAGCTTTTTGCAGCCCGGTCCGAACTATCGGGACGATGTGCTTTCCTTTGTTTCCGGTGTGCTGGATGAAAAGCTTCTTGTAAAGGGAAGCATCAGGGTAAGGCTGTTTGTAAGCTCGGATGCGGAAGATACGGCATTTACGGCAAAGGTGATGGAAGTATTTCCGGACGGGCGGACAGTCAACGTGCGGGGGAGCATCACGACGCTTGCTTTCAGGAATGGTTCTGACTACAGGCAGGGATATGAGCCGGGCCGGATTGTGGAAGCAGATATTCAAATGTGGGAAATTGCCTGGTGTTTCCGAAAAGGTTCCAGAATCCGTGTGGATATCAGTTCCTCCGACTTCCCGCAGTATGCGGTACATACGAATTTTCCGGGGCTGTGGTCTTTACAGGAAAGAACGAAGAAAGCAAATCAGAGTATTTATATGGGACTGCAATATCCGTCTGCTGTTATTTTGCCTGTATGTAAAAAGCCTGTGTCAGGATAAACTGTGGGAAAGGAGCAATGGAACAGGGAACTGGTGCTCTGCGTTACAGGAGGCGGGGAGATGCGGGGAATATGGCGGACTGACTGTGAGGGATGATATTTTGGATAAGAATGAAAGTTTGCAATTACTATATGAGTCTATTCGATGCTGTTACCCGATGTACCACTGGGAATACGATGCAGCCCTTTGTTTGTTGTATACAGATTGTCCGGACATATCCTCACAAGACGATATGCTGGGGTGGCTTCATTTTTCGGAAATACTGTGCCATGAGAAAGACAATCTGAATATATATCCGTTTATTCTCGATACAGGGTTTGGCCTGCGTTGGATTACGTGCCCTTTCTTGGAGGATGGCGTCTTGTCAAAATATCATCTTATCGGGCCGGTGCATACAGGAGCTATTAACTTTCCACGTCTACGCAGTTATCTGACAACATATGGCCTTACCAATGATGGATATGAATCTATTGTCAGGTTGGTGAAAAATGTGCCGGTAGTGCCGTCCCAGACTGTAACACAATATGCAATCATGCTTCACTATGCCTTAACCGGAGATTGTATAGGCGCTTCGGAAATTCGGGTGTTATCAAGGGAGGACATTTTTACAAAGAAGGAAACAGAGAATTATATCGGGGAAGCTATGGGAACATGGGCGACAGAACAGCAATTTATGCAGCTTATCACCGAGGGAAATTCAGATTATGTTGAGATTTTGGATAAACTGTTTCTTGCGTCCGGCGGGTTTCATTTGAAACATGAGGATGAAGTCCGCAAGGGAAAGAACAGTGCTTTGATGTTGCTGGCATTGACCGCACGGGCCGCCATACGCGGCGGAGTATCCCCTGCCATTGCCTACGCGCTGCAGAACGAGTATGCAGACAGGATTGAAAATGCAATAAGTATTGCTGCTCTCCAGGCCTGCTCCCTCCAATTAATACAGAATTATGTGGATTGTGTCCAGGCGAGACGTAAAAATCCGAAGATGTCCATAGCGATTCAAAATACCTGTGATTATATTGAAATAAATTTGCAGAAAGATTTGAGCATTTTCCATCTTGCAGGCAGGGTCGGATATTCGGAGTACTATTTCACATCCAAATTCAGGAAAGAGACAGGGAAAAACATCAAGGATTATATTTTAGAGAAGAAGATGGAACGTGCGGCAAAGCTGCTGATTGAGAGCAAGCTTAAAAATGCTCAGATAGCTGAGTTGCTTGGATTCCAAAGCTACAGTTATTTCTACAAATGCTTTCGGGAGTGGTCGGGCAAGACACCGTCGAAATATCGGGAGCAGTGGTTTGAATAAACGACGGCCTTTCAGATGGTGAAGGGCCTTTTCCTGGAACATAAGGATGTCTGGCGAAGCCTGGCATCCGTTTTTTTACAATTTGGACAGATGGTGCTTTTGCGGATAAAGGTTTACACATATGATGATAAATAATCTATACCATATATTAAATTAGAGAATATTTTATCGAAATGGAGCCTTTTATCAGGAAGATACATTTGTTAACATTTATACAAGCGAGATAATATCTGATGCGGCATTAGACATTTTGCATAAGACCGGGGAGAGATGCTGCAGATAAGTATCTTATGTAAATTTTGAGGAGGGTAATCTAATGGCAAAGAAAGAAAAAACAAACAGCAATCCAGCGTCAACCGACGGTATTTCCTACCGCAGGGTAAAAACATGGCAGATAGCCCTTGCGATGATGCAGGCCGCATCCGGCGCCTGTTTCATGATGGGCATTGGTTATGTCAGCTATGCCGCTAATCTTGGATTTGGAATTTCCATGATTCTTGCAGGAACCCTGATGACTGCCGCCAGAATTTTTGACGGCGTAACCGACCCGATTCTTTCATTTATCATAGACAGAGTGAATACCAGATTCGGAAAAATACGCCTGTTCCTGATTATAGGATGGATAATTGAAGCTCTTTCTCTGAAAATGTTGTACGACTGGTGCTGTGGCAAAGGACATTCCATAGCGATATTTATCCTGATTTATTTCGTTTATTATATTGGCTACACCTGCAACAATATGGCGTCGCAAATGATAGGGCCGGTTATGACAAATGACCCCAGGCAGCGGCCTATGGTAAACGTATTTAGTGTTATATATAATTATGTTGTGAGTATAGTGCTTTCGATAGCGGTTGCGATGGTTTGGCTTCCTAAATATGGAAATACCTATACGCTGGAACTTCTCGCTGACATATCCACTTTGACCGTCGCTTTGTCCGCCTTTTTCAGCGTCCTGGCTGTCATAGGCATTACGCCGATAGACAGGCCGGAAAATTTCACTGTCAAGTCAACAGACAATCAAGACAAGGTAAAGCCAAAGGATATGCTGAATTTAATTAAGTCCAATAAGGCACTATGCTGCTTTATATGTGCCGCCACTTCAGACAAGCTTGCGATGCAGATTGCCGGACAGTCCATTATCAGCACAATTCTTTATGGGATTATTATTGGAAATATGGGGTTAGGCGCTATTATAAATATCATAGGCATAGTGCCGATATTTATATGCGCTGTCATAGGCGGTAAGTACACTGGAAAGCATGGAAGCAAAGAATCAGTTGTATTTTGGACCAAAGTGAGCATAGCTCTGAATGGACTGCTGGTCGTATTTATAGTCTGCACAGGAAATTTATCTATAAGAGAGCATGGGCTGTTATTAGTGGTATTTGCCCTGCTGACAATGCTTGCCAACGGAATGCGCATCACTGTCAGTACGGCTACATCGACAATGCTTGCAGATGTGATTGACTATGAAGCCTCCGTAAGTGGCAAATTCATGCCAGGCATCATATCGGGAGTGTACAGCTTTATAGATAAGCTGGTATCTTCTTTTGGAGCCTTAATAGCAACGGGTTGTGTGGCGATAATAGGCTACAAGGATACAATACCGCAGCCGTCAGACCCTAAGACATGGACAATTATTCTCGCAGGCTGCTTTATTGTATATGTGATTCCCATACTCGGGTGGGTGACGACATTGGTCGCAATGAAATTTACGCCTATTTCTAAGGAATATATGGTTGAGGTGCAAAAGACCATAGCGAAGAACAAGGAGCAGGTAGAATAAAAATTATACATACACAATTATGCCGCTTACTGCCGAGAGCAAAATAAGCATAATCGGAGATATGCCGGGTTTGCTTATTTTTCTTGCCCCGAAATATATTGAGGACAGAAATACCGTCAAAATGACCGCTTTCATATTGATGGCAAGGTCATTCAAAGAAAAAAAGCAGTTTTTCAGAATCATAAATGCGCCTGTGGCAAGGACAATCCCCACGATACAGGGCTTCAGCCCCCGTAAAGCGGCCTGCACATACGGGTTTGTCAGTACGGTTTTCAACAATTCCATGACGAGCAGGATTATGATAAACGCCGGAAGGACAACGGCGAATGTGGCGATAACAGAACCGGGCAGACCGGCCCGGGAGCTTCCCACGTAGGTTGCCAGGTTCACCATAATCGGACCCGGCGTGCTTTCGCTGACGGCGATGATGTAGGTCAGCATTTCATCATCCAGCCATCCGTAGGATAAAACCACGTCCCGGATAAGCGGAATCGCCCCGTAGGCCCCACCGAAAGCAAATAATCCGACTTTAAGAAAACCAAAGAACAAATCCGAATAAATCATTTTTCCACACCTCCGTCTGCGTTTTTTTCTTTTATCAGGAAAACGGTAATACCTATAAGGGCAGCGGTCAGCATCAGGACGATTGACGATATGCGCAGGGAAAATATATTAACGGCCAGCATAGCGACAAAGGAACAGACCATGATGACACGGGACATTATGCTTTTCTGCATTTTTGAAATCATTTTGAAAGCGGCGTCAAGAATCAGAATCCCGACAGCGCACTTAATCCCCTGAAATGCGTGGGCAATCCATTTAATTTCCAGAAAGCGGTCAAAAAACTTTGAAATCAGAAAAATGATGCAGAAGGACGGAAGAACCATCCCGAACGTCGCGGCCACAGCGCCGGCAATTCCTTTCTGCCGGTATCCCACAAAGGTGGCACAGTTGATGGCTATCGGCCCCGGAGTGGATTCTGCAATAACCGTCATATTCATCATATCGTCATGGGTAATCCACTGCTTTCTTTCCACGCAGACGTTTTCAATCAGTGAAATCATTGCATATCCGCCGCCAAAGGTAAACAGTCCGATTTTTGCAAATGATAAAAATAAATCAAGTAACACAGCGCAGTATTCACTCCTTTACAAATTCCGAGGTTTATCTGTTTATCCATCTTACCATTCCGACATGCGTCTGGCAAGTTTCAGGATTAATTCCTCCTTTTTAGCGGCAGCTCCGAAAAATCTATAATGATGCATAAATTACCGCACAGTCAGCCTGATTACTCGAACAAAACCGGTCTGTGACAGAGGGACGGTTTCAGGGAAGGGGGTGGAAAATGAGGTTTCTGGGCAGAACAGGGCAGAGGGAGAAGCAGGCTTCGAGTGTTATAAATATGGCTTTATGAGCCGGTCGGGCTTTGCTGTAAAACCGGAGGAAAAGCTGATTCTGATTCCGATTGATGCGATGTATGATGAATTTCCTTTCAAAGCGCAGGCATTTGATGTAAAATAATATTCATATCAGTTCATTACTATTTGTGCCGCCAACCCGGCGGGGAAGGGAGATTGCTATGCAATATAGACGTCTTGGTAAAACAAATCTGATGGTCAGCGAAATCGGCCTGGGAGCGGAGTGGCTGGAACGCCATAATTATGAGGAGTGCAAGGCCATTATTGACCGCGCCGATGAGCTGGGAATTAATATTCTGGACTGCTGGATGTCCGAGCCGAATGTACGGAGCAATATCGGAAAGGCTTTGGCCGGCAGGCGGGAACGCTGGTATATTCAGGGACATATCGGCTCTACCTGGCAGGACGGCCAGTATGCCCGCACCCGTGAGGTGGATAAGTGCCGGGCAGCGTTTGAAGACTTGCTGACGCGCCTGCAGACAGACTATATCGACCTGGGCATGATTCACTTTGTAGACCAGGAATCCGACTGGGATACGCTTATGAACGGGCCGTACATAGCGTATGTAAAAGAGCTGAAAGCAAGCGGAAAAATCCGCCATATCGGTATGAGCACCCACAATCCGGCGATGGCGAAAAAGGCGGCGGAAAGCGGTCTGGTGGAAATGATACTTTTCAGCATCAATCCGGCCTTTGACCTGCTTCCGCCTACGGAAAATATAGACGATTATTTTGTGGAGGAATACCGGGAAGGGCTTGGCGGCATTGACCCGGCGAGAAGGGAGCTTTACCGCCTGTGCGAGCAAAGCGATGTGGGCCTGACCGTTATGAAGCCCTATGCAGGGGGCCGGCTCTTTGATGCGGCGCGCTCTCCCTTTGGCGTTGCCTTAACGCCGGTACAGTGTATTCATTACTGCCTGACCCGCCCGGCGGTTGCGGCAGTTATGGCCGGGTACGATACTCCTGAGCATGTGGAGGCCGCCGCGGCATATGAGGACGCGACTGACGAGGAGAAGGACTATGCCTCCGTGCTGGCAAAAGCACCCCGCAACACCTTCGGACAGGGCGAGTGTACCTATTGCGGGCACTGTAAACCCTGCTCTGTGGGAATCGATATTGCAATGGTAAACAAGTATTATGACCTTGCCACCATGCAGGAGGAGGTTCCTGCCACGGTGCGGGAGCATTATCTTGCGCTGGAGCACCATGCCGACGAATGTATCGGCTGTAAAAGCTGCGAGGGGCGGTGTCCGTTCGGGGTGAAGATTGCGGAGCGCATGAAAAAGGCGGCGGAGCTGTTCCGGTAATGATGGATGAGAATTGAATGATGGAATTTTTTAAAATCGGCGGCCGTTAGGGCCGCCGAAAAATTTACCGGTTAGGGAACATATTTTATTGCATTTTCGAATTCTACAATAAAATTACTGTAAAGAATTTTCGGGAAGAAGTCTTCATTGCATTTAACCGATTCATACGGTAATATTAAGTATAATTCAGTTTAACATGGATTTAAACCTGAAAAAAGAAGAGTCATGTTTGCAATTTCAGGAAGGAACAGGTGAATAGCATGGGAATGTATCTGAATATTGGAAATGCAGGCTTTCAGTCGGTACGGAAAGGACTTTACGTAGATAAGACCGGTTTGATTTCCTTTATCAACAGCACGCTTGGAACAAAAGATAAGCTTACGTGTGTCAGCAGGCCGAGGCGGTTTGGCAAGTCTTTTGCCACACAAATGTTATGCGCTTATTACGATAAAAGCTGTGATTCGAGAGATTTGTTTTGTGATTTAAAAATTGCTGACGATTCCATGTTTGAGAATTTCCTGAATCAATTTGATGTGATTTATCTGGATATCACTTGGTTTATCTCGACCGTCAAAAATATAAAAAATGTGGTTTGCTATCTTCAGGAACAGGTGATAGAGGAATTGTGCAGTGCCTATACGGCAGGAGAAAAAGAAACTTCATTACCGGTAGTACTTGCCAAAGTTGCCGAAATGACGGGGCATAAATTCATTATTATTATAGACGAATGGGACGCTTTGTTCAGAGAAGCAAAAGACGATACAGATTTACAGAAAGAATATCTTCAACTGCTTCGGGGATTATTTAAAAGCAGTCTGACAGATAAAATGATTGAAGCTGCATATATGACAGGAATTCTACCGATTAAGAAATACGGAACACAATCTGCCCTGACTGATTTCAGGGAATATACGATGCTTCATCCCAAAAAGCTGGCGGAATACACGGGATTTACGGAAAGCGAGGTAAAAACTCTCTGTCAAAAATACGGAATGAATTTTGAAGACGCCAAAAAGTGGTATGACGGTTATTCTTTCAGCAGGGTGAAATCAGTGTACAGTCCAAATTCCGTTGTGCAGGCAATCTGTAATGAAGAATTTGGCGATTACTGGACAGAGACGGAAACTTATGAGTCTTTGAAATATTATATCGGCTTAAATCAGGACGGTTTAAGGGACGCGATTATATCTATGCTGGGCGGGGAAACATGCAGGATTAACACCAGAACATTTCAGAATGATATGTCAAGCATCAAGAGTAAAGATGATGTTCTGACGCTGCTTGTCCATCTTGGATATCTGGCGTATGATTCTGGGAGAAAGGAAGTATATATTCCCAATCAGGAGGTTGCTGACGAATTTAAAAATGCAGTAGAGAACAGCGGATGGGAAGGAATTTCGACGGCGCTGCAGGCGTCAGAAGACTTATTGGCAGCCACATTGCAGGGAAATGCGGAAGCTGTGGCAAAAGGGATTGACGAGGTTCATCTGGCAAACACATCGGTGCTTTCCTACAATAATGAAAACGCTTTAAGCTGTGTTATTACGATTGCTTATTATGTCGCCCGTAAGGATTATATTCTGATAAGAGAGCTGCCGACGGGTAAGGGATTTGCGGATATTGTGTTTTTGCCTGAAAGGCATACGGATAAGCCGGCAATGATTGTAGAACTTAAGTGGGATGGGGAGGCACAGGGCGCAATCAGCCAGATTGAGGAAAGAAGATATACAGGCGCTCTGGAACAATATGCGGGAGATATCTTATTAGTGGGGATAAATTATAATAAAAAAGATAAAAGGCATGAATGCATAATAAAAAGCTATAATAAGGAGCTTTCATGAAAAGTCCCCAAAGCTACACCCCCATCACCGAAAACCTCTTCACAAGCCTTGCCGCAATTTCCACCTTCGAGGTATGAGCCACCTTCGAGTCAATCTGCTCTATCAGCAGCTTGGCGGCGGTTTTCCCTATATAATGGCGGGGCACGTCCATTGTGGTCAGGGACGGTTCCACGATTTTGCTCTCGGAGATATTGTCAAAGCCGATAATGGAGATATCTTCGGGAACCTTATAGCCGCGGAGCATGAGGGCTTTCATGGCTCCGATGGCAATCATGTCGTTGTCGGCAAGGTAGCATCCGGCAAGGGTGTCGTTCCTGTCGATGATTTCCAGCATATCCGCCATGGCGGCCTCAATGGACGGGGACAGCCTGTGGACGACGGAGCGGGACGGGGACATCCCGTTTTCCTTTATTGCCTTAAAATATCCCTCCTGTCTCTGGATGAAGTTTGGGATGGAATAGCTTGACTGCAGGTAGCCGGGCTGTCTGCCGGTAATGCCGATAAGATAGTTTGCCGCAAGATAGGCCCCCTGGGAGTTATTAATCAGGACGCTGGTGCAGTCAAGGGAATCAAAATAGGTGTCCAGCAGAATCGTGGGATAGCCAAGGGAGAGAAAGCGCTGACAGGCTTCCTGGCGGATTTCCGTTCCCATGAGAATGATGCCCTTGCAGTCGGAAATGCGCAGGTCGGAAAAGCAGTCCTCAAGAACGTCAACCTTCTCATAAAACTGCATCATCTTTACGGTAAAGTTTTCCTTCTGGCATTCCCCGCGCACTCCGTCATAAAGCTCGTTAAAAATAGGCGTATAGGAGAGGATGGCGTTGTGGGTCTTATAGGAAATAATATAGATGGAGCCGCTGCGCAGAGGGTCGCTTTTTATTTTAGTAAAATCGTATCCGTATTCTTCCGCAGCTTTAATTATTTTTGCCCGGGTTTCCGTGCTGACGCCGGCTTTGTTGTTCAGCGCCATGGAAACGGCGGTCGCCGATATTCCCAGTCTTTTAGCCAGTTCTTTCGCAGTAACAGACATTTGCTTTCTTTCCTTTCCCATAAAAATCTCTATTTATCAGTATAATAAAAAAGTTTATATTTGCAATAAATAAAGTGAAAATAAAGTTAATTTTACTTTATTATTTGTTGAAATAAAGTAGGACATGGCATAATCTATCTTATATAAAGAACGTTTGATTCAAGTAAAACAGCAAGCGAACGGACAGTACACGGAACAATGAGCGGACGCATGTGCGGCCGGGAATTGTTCCAGATGAGGGTGTACTGAAAGAGAGCTTGCGGAACTAATGTGAAAAGGAGGGACCCACGGAGTGGGAGGATTCCTTATCACCAGGCAGACACTGGCGAACTGTAGTTCGCATGGAATGTGTCTGCTCAATGAAAATCAGGAGGGTAAGAAAATGGCAGCAGTAAAACTTGGTTTTGCACCGACAAGAAGAAGTATTTTCAGCGCACCGGCGGCGGTGGAGTACGCCGATTATACAAGGGAAAAGCTGAAAAAAATGGGGGCCCAATTTGTGGATATCAACGATATCGCGGAGGATGGCCTGCTTCATGACGACAGCGACAGAATTAAAATCGAGGAAAAGTTTAAAAAGGAAAAGGTGGATGGCCTGTTTTTCCCTCACGGAAATTTCGGAACGGAATATGAAGTTGCAAGGCTGGCAAAGAGCATGAACGTGCCGGTTCTTTTGTGGGGACCCAGGGACGAGTGCCCGGACGAGAAGGGAATCCGTCTGCGGGACAGCCAGTGCGGTATTTTTGCCACAGGAAAGGTACTTCGAAGATTTCAGGTGCCTTTTACCTATCTGACAAACTGCAATCTGGAGGACGCGGAATTTGAGGAGGGAATCAACAGATTCCTGGCGGTATGCAATGTGGTGAAGACTTTCAGGAGCATCAGAATCCTGCAGATTGGCCCCAGACCCTTTGATTTCTGGTCAACCATGTGCAACGAGGGCGAGCTTTTGGAGAAATTCAACGTTCAGCTTGCGCCTATTCCCATGCCGGAGCTCACGGAGGAGATGAAAAAGGCAAAGGAGGAGGGCGCGAAAGTAAGCGAGGTAGTGGCTTACTGCAGGGAGAATTTCAATATTACAATTAAGGACGAGGAACTCCTTAACGTGGCTGCCCTTAAGGTGGCAATCAGGAACCTTGCCGACAAGTACGGGTGCTCCGCCGGGGCAATCCAGTGCTGGAACGCCCTTCAGTCGGAAATCGGAATCATGCCCTGCGCGGCAAATGCACTCCTCAACGAGGAGGGATTCCCGGTGGTATGCGAGACGGATATTCACGGGGCAATCACCGCCCTTATGGTGGAGGCCGCCGGAATGGATAAGAGCAGGAGCTTCTTTGCAGACTGGACGGTGCGTCATCCTTTCAATGACAACGGCGAGCTTTTGCAGCATTGCGGGCCCTGGCCTCTTAGCTGCGCTTCCTGCAAGCCCACCATCGGCTATCCTCTGGCATTTTCCCATCCGGGGGCTGTGGAAGCGGAGGCAAAGCACGGAGAGCTTACGCTGGCGCGGTTTGACGGCGACGGCGGCGAGTATTCTCTCCTGCTTGGAAACGCGAAAGGAATCGAGGGGCCTTACACCAAGGGAACCTATCTCTGGATTGAGGTGGAGAACTGGCCGAGGCTGGAGGCAAAGATTGTGGAAGGACCTTACATCCATCACTGTGTGGGAATCCATCAGGATGTGGTTCCCGTATTATATGAAGCCTGCAAGTATATCGGCGTGAAGCCCGACCTCTACGACAATGTGGAGCAGAAGGTAATTGATACGATACACGGGGTAAAAGTATGTGAGAAATAGGCCTCAGGGCTTATTTCCCACGCAACATAAAACGCTTTGGCATGGAGGAGAAAATGAAGAAAGCAGAATTTGATGCAAAGGCATTGACAGTAAAATCTCTCGGGCTGCGCAAGGTGGTTCTCGAGATGATTATGAAGTCGGGTGGCGGCCATATCGGCGGGGACTTTTCCGTGATGGATACCCTTGTTACGCTGTACTTTGACCAGATGAACGTAAGCCCGGAAAATATGGATGATGTGAACCGGGATTATTTTGTAATGAGCAAGGGACATTCCGTGGAGAGCTATTATGCGGTGCTTGCGGCGAAGGGGTTTTTTGAGACGGAGAGGGTTATCAATGAATTTTCCCAGTTCGGCTCCAAATTTATCGGACACCCCAACAATGAGCTGCCCGGAATCGAGATGAACTCCGGCTCCTTAGGACACGGGCTTCCCGTATGCGTGGGCATGGCTCTGGCGTGCCGCAAGGAAGGACGGCCCAGCCGGGTTTATACGGTAATGGGAGACGGAGAGGTGGCGGAAGGCTCCGTATGGGAAGGCTTCATGGCGGCAGGACATTATAAGCTCGGCAATCTGTGCGCGGTGGTTGACAGGAACCATTTACAGATTTCAGGAACCACAGAGCAGGTGATGACCCACGAAAATCTTCATGCCCAGATTGAAAGCTTCGGCTGGAACGTGATTGAAATCGCGGACGGAAACGACATCGCTCAGCTTCACGAGGCGTTCGAGCAGGCAAAGACGGTGACCGACAGGCCCACCTGCATCATCGCCAACACCATCAAGGGCTACGGCGGCGGAGAGGTCATGGAAAACAAGGCGGCATGGCATCATCATGTACCCACCCAGGAGGAATACGAGCAGATAATGAAAGCTTTAGACGCAAAGAAGGAGGAAGTGCTTCATGAATAAAATTCCAAACAGGCAGGTAATCTGCGAGACGCTTATGGCACACGCCAAAGAAGATAAAAGTATTATCGCATTGTGTTCGGACTCCAGAGGTTCCGCTTCCATGACTCCCTTTTTCAATGCATTCCCGGAGCAGTCCGTGGAAGTGGGGATTGCAGAGCAGAATCTGGTAAGTATTTCCGCGGGGCTGGCGCACTGTGGGGAGAAGCCCTACTGCTTTTCACCGGCATGCTTTATCTCCACCAGAAGCTACGAGCAGGCAAAGGTGGACGTGGCATACTCCGACACCAACGTAAAGCTCATCGGCATCAGCGGCGGCATCAGCTACGGGGAGCTTGGAATGAGCCATCACTCGGCCCAGGATATCGCGGCAATGTCTGCCATTCCCAACATGAGAGTCTACCTTCCCAGCGACAGGTTCCAGACGGCGAAGCTGATTGAAAGCCTTTTGAAGGATGAAAAGCCCGCCTATGTGAGGGTAGGCCGCAATCCGGTTGAGGATATTTACAGCGAGGACGACTGTCCTTATGAGATGGATAAGGCCACGGTGCGTGGGGAGCTGGAAGGAGAAAACGACGTTGCCATCGTTGCCTGCGGGGAAATGGTGCGGCCGGCCATGGAAGCCGCGCAGCTTCTTAAGGAAAAAGGCATCAAAGCGGTGGTGCTGGATATGTACTGCGTAAAGCCCCTTGATAAGGATGCGGTGATAAAGGCTGCGGAGCATGCGAAATTAGTGATTACAGTGGAGGAACACGCTCCTTTTGGCGGTCTTGGCAGCGCCGTTGCGGTGGAAGTATCCGCCAACTGCCCGAAGAAGGTCATTACAATGGCGCTTCCCGACGACCACGTGATTACCGGAAAATCGGCGGCGGTGTTTGATTACTACGGACTGAACGCGGAAGGGATTGCAAAGAAGGCAATGGAAAACCTGAAATAAAAATAAGAGCAGGAGGCAATATCATCAGCGATTTAGAGAGAAGGTAACATATGGCAAAGCAAACGGAAAAAAAATATATCGTCAGCATCGACCAGAGCACACAGGGAACCAAGGCGCTTCTTTTTAATGAAAAGGGCGAGCTGTGCATGAGAACGGATTTGCCTCATAAACAGATTGTGAACAGCCAGGGCTGGGTTTCCCACGACGGGGAGGAAATTTATCGGAATACTATTGCGGTAATTAAAAATGTTCTGAACATGGCGAAGGTAAGCCCTGACGAGGTGGCGGGACTTGGCATCAGCAACCAGAGGGAAACCGGCATCATGTGGGAGCGGGAAACGGGAAAGCCTTCCGATTATGCCGTTGTGTGGCAGTGCGCAAGGGCCGCGCAAATCTGCGAGAGAAAAGAAATCAGCGGCATGGCAGGAAAAGTAAAGGAAAAGACAGGGCTGCAGCTTTCCCCTTACTTTACCGCCGCCAAAATCTGCTGGCTGCTTGAAAATGTGGAGGGGGCAAAAGAAAAGGCGAAAGAACATAACATCTGCCACGGAACCATGGACTCCTACCTGATATACAGGCTCACAAAGGGAGAGGTGTACGCAACGGATTACTCCAACGCCTCACGGACCCAGCTTTTTAATATTTTCACCCTGAAATGGGATGAGGAAATCTGCGGCAGCTTCGGGATTGACCCGGCAAACCTTCCCGAGGTAAAGGATTCCAATGCCTGCTTCGGTTACACGGACTGCGAGGGCTTTTTTGCAAAGCCCATCCCCATTCACGGGGTAATGGGGGATTCCCACGCGGCGCTTTTCGGACAGAACTGCCGCTCCGAGGGCAAGACAAAGGTGACCTACGGCACAGGTTCCTCCATTATGATGAATATCGGGGAAAAGCCCATTTTGAGCGGCAACGGGCTGGTGACGTCTCTGGCATGGGGCATCAGCGGGAAGCCGGAGTACGTTCTGGAGGGAAATTTGAATTACACCGGGGCGGTAATTACCTGGCTGAAAGACAGCGTGCACCTGATTGAGAGCGCATCGGAGACGGAGGCGCTGGCGAAGGAGGCTGTGCAGGAGGATAGCCTGTATCTGGTTCCGGCATTTTCCGGTCTGGGCGCGCCCTATTGGGACAGCAGCGCAAGAGCGGCCATTGTGGGAATGGACAGAACCACGGGAAAGGCGGAACTTGCAAGGGCGGCTCTTGAGAGCATTGCCTATCAGATTACGGATATTGTACGGGCCATGGAGAGAGACTCGGAAAAGAAAATCGGGATTTTGCGGGTGGACGGAGGCCCTACGAGAAATAAGTACCTCATGCAGTTCCAGAGCGATATTACGGGAAGCGAGGTTTCCATCTCAAAGATAGAGGAGCTGTCCGGGACAGGCGCGGCTTTTATGGCGGGAATGGCTCTTGGCGTGTGGCAGGAGGAAATTTTTGACACCATAAGCTGGAACAAGGTTCTGCCTCAGATGGCTGAGGATGTCCGGGAGAGAAAATACGGCGGCTATAAAGACGCTGTGGGTATGGTCAGAACGAATTAAAAAGAGAGAATACGGTCAGATACCCCGCGGATTGGCGGGGCATTTGACGTTCAGGGCGGAAGCGTATGCCTGTGGGGGCATATATCGTATATGAAAATGAAACAGGAGGATAACAGATGCAGACAGTAGAAAAGTGGGGCGTTTTCGAGGTGAGCAGCAAGGGAAAAAGCGACGGAAATCCTTTCCGGGATTATACCATGACAGTCACCTTTAAGAGCGATAAGGAAGAAGTAACGGTTGACGGCTTTTACGATGGGGAGGGCGTTTACAGGGCAAGATTTATGCCTTCTTACGAGGGAACCTATACCTACACAATCGGAGGGGATTTTTCCGACAATATCGGGGAAAAGGAGGGTTCCTTTGAAGTCGTTGCGCCATCGGAGGGCAATCACGGGCCCGTTATGGTAAAGGATAAGGTACATTTTGCCTATGCGGACGGAACGCCCTATTTTTCCGTTGGAACCACCTGCTACGCCTGGGCAAACCAGCCCATGGAGCGGCAGGAGCAGACCCTTGAGACGCTGAAAAACAGCCCTTTCAATAAAATCAGATTCTGCTTCTTCCCGAAATTTTATGAATTTAACACGAAGGAGCCCATCAGCTATCCCTTTGAGAGAGGAAACGGCGAAGGGCTGGACGCGGAGCTTGTGGAAAAGGAGAAAGAGGGAAGGTTTCTTTTCCCGGGAATGAAAGCGGAGGAGCAGGATTACGGCTTTGACTATTACAGGCCGAACGCAGAGCATTTCAGGAGATTTGACCTGCGAATCGCACAGCTTATGGAAATGGGAATCGAGGCGGACATGATTCTCATGCACCCTTATGACAAATGGGGAAACAACGAGATGGGAAAAGAGGCTTGCGACTCCTACCTGAGGTACGTAGTGGCAAGATACGGCGCTTACAGAAACGTGTGGTGGTCCCTTTCCAATGAGTTTGACTTCATAAAGACAAAGACTTTGGAGGACTGGGAACGCTACGGGCAGGTAGTTTCCGGGTGCGATAAGTTCCACAGGCTTCTTTCTGTACACAACGGCGGTCCTAATTATGATTTTTCCAGGGACTGGGTGACCCACTGTTCCCTCCAGAGAGTTGACTTCTACAAGACCACGGAAACGACAGATGAATTTCTGGAAAAGTATGAAAAGCCGGTGGTGTGGGACGAGATTTGTTACGAAGGGAATATCGGACTTGGCTGGGGCAACATTACAGGCCAGGAGCTGGTGAGAAGATTCTGGGAAGCGTTCCTGCGGGGCGGTCACTGTGGCCACGGGGAAACCTTTATGGATAAGGAAGATATTCTCTGGTGGTCCCACGGCGGAATTTTAAAGGGCGAGAGCCCGGAGCGACTGCAGTTTTTGCTGGATATTTTAAAGGACGTTCCGGGAGGGTTCCTTAAGAAGGGGCAGGGAATGTTCGACGAGGTTGTGGGCTGTGCCGGGGGAAGCGTCGGCGAAGGCGTGGCCACCTGCTACGATTATTCCATTCATTATCTCGGCATCTGCCAGCCGACCTACCGGCCGGTGATGCTCCCGGAGGATACGGATTATGAGGTGGAGGTTATCGATACCTGGAATATGACGATTACCCCGCTTGGGAAAATGCGAGGTTTCCATAAGGTGGAGCTGCCGGGAAGGCAGTATATGGCGCTGCGGATTCGGAAGGCGTCGATATAATCCGTTTTCGCAGCGTGCGCCTGGGGATTTTTGAGACACAGCTCTACGCCGGGCCGGTCTGGGTACGTGGCGCATTGTGTCTGACGAGCATGTCTGCAGGGACGGTAACCTGCTTCCGTTTAAACTGTGGTAATGTTTGTTTAGATAAACCGGAATTTACAAAACAAACATTACCCATAAAATAGGATATGTTTTCCTGATATCTCTATTAACTAAAAGATATACGCTACCGAATGCCAAACCTGAAATAACGGTTACTATCCCTGTTGTAACATCTTTAGTGAAAAAGTGTCCGATTCCCCATGTGATTGCAACAATAATTCCGCCATAAGGAATATTTCGCTTATGAAACCACATCTCAAAGGCGTTTTGCCCAAACACCAAAATAAGCATTACTAACATCGTTTCAAAAAAATAGTATATGTATTGAAAAATAAACTTAACAGGACCATTTGCAAAAAATTCTTTTATTACCTTACTTCCATTCCAATCAAAATAAGAAAGAACTAAACTTCCAATGACAAATACAGCGACTAATGCCCATTGCCAAATAGCCATTTTATTTCCTTTTTGAAACAAGTCAAAATCATATCTCTTTTTTGCAAAATGAATGATGTACCAGCTTGCAGTACCCCATAGGATACATGTAATCACCCAATGGATGATATTTTGTAAATCTGTCCATTCATTTATTGGAGAACCATATATCATTGGCTCTATCCCGAACGCTAACAATACTTCCAACCCTATACTTGCAAATGCTAGGGCAGCTAAGTTGAAATAATTTATTCCAGATACTTTTTTCATGTAAAGAATCTCCTCCAAATTTCGATTTATATCTCTAACAGAATACCACAATCACACCCATATTTCTATTGAATTTTCATTAAACTTCTTCCTGTGTACATTCCATAAGTTAATGCTCATGTACGGTAAAGAAGCAAAAACCAAAAGACAAGCATTGTAGAAAAATCCAAAAGTTTTGATTTTTCCACAATGCCGATTACTACGGAATCATTCATTTCTTGATATTTTTTTGTAAAGGAGGCTTGAAAATTTGAGTCAAACAGGTATATTTAGATTAAACAACCCAGTCAAACCAAAATAGTCAGAGGTGATTGTATGAGTGAAAGGTTCAAGGAACTTCCGGCCGAAAAGTAGCTTTCTATTATGCGAGCAGCTACAGAAGTTTTTGCAAAATATGAATATAAAAAAGCATCTACAGATTTGATTGCTTCTAAGGCGGGAGTTTCTAAAGGATTGCTTTTTTATTATTTTCATAACAAAAAAGATTTGTATTTGACAGTATACGAGTATGTCAAACAAATAATCACGGAGGGAGTAGCAGATTCCAGATTGCTGGAAATCACGGATTTTTTTGAACTTGTCACCTACGCTTCCATGAAAAAGATAAAAATATTAACAGAAATTCCTTACATCATGGAATTTTCCATTCGTTCTTTTTATTCCGATAAGGAAGAAATGTCGGATGATTTGAAGAAGAAAACCAGAGAGGGAATAAGGCATAATTATAATCAATATTTCAGCAAGATAAATTTTGGTAAATTTAAAGATGATGTAGACCCGACCGAGATATTCCAAATGTTTATCTGGTTAGTAGACGGATATATCCATGAGCAACAGATGAGCAATAAGCCGCTAAATTTAGATAAATTCGGAATAATGCTCACAAATTGGACTGAAATGTTTAAACATATTGCATATAAGGAGGAATATCTATGAGTGTCATTAAAATCGAAAATCTGGTACGTGATTATGGAGGCGGAAAAGGAATATTTGATATATCTTTTCACGTGAATCAAGGGGAGGCTTTTGGCTTTTTGGGTCCGAATGGTGCGGGAAAAACAACAACCATACGCCATTTAATGGGATTTATAAAACCAAAATCAGGAAAATGTACCATTGACGGTCTGGATTGTTGGAGTGATAGGGATAAAGTACAGGCAAGGCTTGGGTATATTCCCGGTGAAATCAGCTTTTTTGATGATATGTCGGGTACAGAATTTTTAAGATTTATCACAGAATATCGGAAAATCAGCGCACGGAACCGTATGGAGGAATTACTTGAGCGATTTGAACTAGACCCCAAAGGCAAGATTAAGAAAATGAGCAAAGGAATGAAACAAAAACTTGGAATTGTCGCTGCATTTATGCATGACCCCGATATTCTAATTCTTGATGAACCAACCAGCGGGCTTGACCCGTTGATGCAAAGCAGGTTTGTCAATTTAATTGCGGAAGAAAAGGAACATGGAAAGACGGTTTTGATGTCAAGCCATATGTTTGAGGAAGTGGAGAGGACTTGCGACCGTATCGGTATTATTCGGAAAGGCAGGATGATAGCTGTTGATTCTGCTGCGGCATTGCACGAAAGACATACCCGCAGTTACACAGTGGCACTTGAAAGTGAAGCTGCCGCTAAAGCATTTACCGCAGACTTTGGTGGTATATGCAATGGAAAAAAAGTCACTGTCACAACCAGGCAAAGTCTGGAAGAAATTTTTATGAATTATTACGGAGGTGAGAAGAATGATTAACATGGCATTATATACTCAAACTTCGCACATAGATTTTAGCTATGCACCTTGAAAATTCAATATCTGGC
>OFFX01000126.1_pt1 | contig 61833 bp, 76 predicted proteins | sample 1521511 | NCBI WGS metagenome assembly OFFX01 (sample SAMEA3504125, study PRJEB24116) | mouse gut metagenome | biome: mouse gut; feature: mouse-associated habitat; material: faeces | place: Denmark | collected 2011
TAAGTAACAAGAAATTTTAAGAAGCAAAATTAACTTTTTTCGTATAGAAAAGGTTCATGGTGCAAGCATCGCCAAGCACCGTCTAAAACCGTCTATTATCACTTCAAATTAGGTATTACTCAAGTCACAGGTTGAGTAGAGTGCCAGGAACATTGAAAAGCGAGATTTGCTTTGTTCTGTAAAAAATGCCGGAAGATGAATAAAAAGGAAGCAGGCAGGAGCTTATGCAGATGCCTGGAGTTTCCTTTTTATATTTTCTACTTCTTTCTGATTATCTTATGCCCGGAATAAATACAGATTAATGCACTGACGAGCATAATGATGGAGCTGTATTTATGCCATTTCATACTATCCATCCAATTTACCTCTTTTCGTTGGAAGCCCATTTTATAAAACCATGAGCAGTGTGCCTGTGCCGATCAGGACGCAGCCAGCAATAGATTTCGGCGTGAAGCTTTCATGAAGGAAGATAAATGCAAGCACAAGCGTAATGACAACGCTTAATTTATCAACAGGCACAACTTTTGACGCTTCGCCCATTTGAAGGGCCTTATAATAGCACAGCCAGGAAGCGCCGGTAGCCAGCCCGGATAAGATCAGGAACAGCCAGCTTTTTTTCCCAATACCAGAAATGCCGCCCTGTGCATTTGTAAGGAACACTATCCCCCAAGCCATGAGTACAACTACAACCGTCCGGATTGCTGTCGCAAGATTAGAGTTTACACCCTCAATCCCTATTTTTGCCAGTATTGATGTCAGCGCTGCAAAAACAGCTGACAGCAAGGCAAATACAAACCACATGAAACCATCTCCTTTTCTGCTCGAATACTTGGATTTACAGGCAAAGATTCTGTGTTTTATCTATTATTTAACTATTTCCTATTACGGATAATCTTATCATAACCCAGATCATATTTCCAATCTATTTTTTGCGTTCTTGTGAGGTTCATAACTTATCATAAATTACCGTATTTTGAGTGCCGATTTGAGGGATTTTTGGGGGGCTGATTATAACAACGACAGATAAAATTAACAATATGAATAATGAAATAATAATCAAGACAAGTGCAGATAAACTCTATTATGAGGGAAGGCTTGATAACAATATCATTCCGTGGAATATTTCTATTCATTATTATTTGGATGTTTTTTTTACAAAATTACTGAAATCGAACAAATATTCTGTTATAATGTTTTTACAAACCGGCTTAAGGATAAGAGCCATAATGAGCCGCTGCTTATAAGTCATAATACGGGCAGAGAGGCTGTGTGTCTGCTTATGCTGAGAAATATTTTGAAACAAGAGGTGCTGCACATGAATGAAAGTACAATATATATAGCCATCGACTTAAAATCATTCTATGCGTCTGTAGAGTGTGTAGAAAGGCAGTTAAATCCGCTTACCACAAATCTTGTAGTTGCGGATATTTCAAGAACGGAGAAAACGATCTGTCTTGCGGTTTCGCCGTCTTTGAAGGCATATGGTATTCCCGGAAGAGCAAGGCTGTTTGAAGTGGTTCAACGGGTAAAGGAGGCCAATATAGAGCGAAAGAGCAGAGCCGCTATAAGAAAATTTTCCGGTTCCTCCTATCTTGCACCGGAGCTGGCAGAGCATCCGGAGCTGGAGATTTCCTATCTGATTGCTCCGCCAAGAATGGCTCTTTATCTGGAGTACAGCACGAAAATCTACAATACTTATTTGAAATATATCGCACCGGAGGATCTTCATGTCTACTCAATTGATGAGGTGTTTATAGACGCAACCCATTATCTGAAAACCTATGGGCTGACAGCAAAAGAGCTGGCATCAAAAATAATACGGGATGTACTTGACAGTACCGGAATTACTGCAGCGGCCGGAATCGGTACGAATCTTTACCTGTGTAAGGTGGCAATGGATATTGTTGCAAAAAAGGTAGACCCGGATGAACACGGGGTACGAATTGCCGAGCTGGATGAGATGAGCTATCGCAGACTTTTGTGGAACCACCGGCCACTCACTGATTTTTGGAGAATTGGACATGGATACCGAAGAAAACTGGAGGCCGCCGGTCTCTTCACAATGGGAGATATCGCGCGCTGTTCTTTAGGAGGAGACTATGATTATCACAATGAAGAACTCCTTTACCGCATGTTCGGGGTTAATGCGGAACTTTTAATTGACCATGCCTGGGGGTGGGAGCCGGTCACAATGGATTTGATTAAAGCATATGAGCCGGAGGAGAACAGCATCTGCTCCGGTCAGGTTCTTCAGTGCCCTTATAATTCTGAGAAAGGAAAGCTGATTGTTCGGGAAATGATGGATCTGCTTATCCTGGACCTGGTGGAGAAGAAACTGGTAACAGATCAGATAATTCTCACCGTTGGCTATGACATTGATAATTTTTCCAATGCTGAAATCAGGAACAGCTATAAAGGAGAAGTCACCGCAGATCGCTATGGGAGAAGAGTTCCCAAACATGCACACGGAACAGTCAATTTAAGCCGCCTGACTTCGTCCACTCAGATTATAATGGATGCCGTTATGGAATTGTATGACCGCATCATCAATCCAAATCTCTTTATCCGTCGTGTGACAGTTACGGCGAACCATCTGGTGGATGAATCACAGGTTGTAAGGGAAAAGCAGTTTGAGCAGTTGGAGCTGTTTACGGACTATACGGCATTGGAAAAAGAAAGAAATGAAGAAGAGGAGCGGCTTTCCAAAGAAAGGCGCTTACAGGAGGCTGTACTGTCCGTAAAGAAAAGATTTGGAAAAAATGCTATTTTAAAGGGAACGACTCTGCAGGAGGGAAGTACTGCGATAGAACGAAATAGTCAGATTGGAGGGCATAAAGCATGAGTTTGAAGGATGAATATAAATATGACGACATTATAAATCTACCCCATTATGTATCAAAAAAGCATCCGCCTATGTCACTTTTGAATCGTGCGGCGCAGTTTTCTCCCTTTGCAGCTCTGGCGGGGCATGGCGTAGCTATTGAGGAAACAGCACGTTTAACGGATTCTTTTATAGAGCTTAGTGAGGACAGAAAAGAGCAGTTGGATGAGCAGTTACAATTAATCAGGGAGAATTCGGAACTGGAACCGGAAATTGAGGTCACGTATTTTCAGCCGGACAGCAGAAAGGATGGAGGAACCTACGTGACGGTCTGCGGCAGAGTGAAAAGGATAAACGGACAGGAACGCAGGATTGTTTTCACAGATGGAACAATTCTCCCCATAGATTACATTTTTGAAATCAGGGGAGAATTGTTCCGGAATATGGAGATATCAGGCATATAGATGGGAAAGATGCCATTCATGGGAGAAATAACTGTACCAGAGAGCAAAAGTTTTTCTTGTTCCATGGATCATGGCAGCACATGAGAAATTTACTCCCACCCGGTTTTGGTTCTGATTTTCAGACAGTACTTTATCTATTGTAACCGTTATGAGCTCCCCGGTTTTGTCACGAAAACGGAAACGCAAGGGCGTAATTTTACCATTTGTATCGGTACAGGAAATCATCTGTACCGGAATATTAACACACAGAATGCTTTCCAAAGAGCAATTCCCCTTTCTTTTTGTTTGGTGATATATTTATCTTAGCATACAGAACGTATGTTTTTGAACAGGGGATGTTTGGGAAAGATATAAAGTCCGGACTTAAATGAATGGAAATTAAATTTTCATTTTATGATCATCTGTATTGATCAATAATTTTAGCCTCCCTTAAGCCAAATATGATAAACTATACTTACCCAACTGTGAATGTCCGGTAAGATATACCCTAAGAGCACCCCACAAATACATCCCCACGCGCGACACGCGGACCTCTTCCGACAAGATACGAGCAAAAACGAGGTGACAACATGAGACTTTTGATAGCAGAAGACGATCCCAGACTGCTGAAAACACTAATACACATCTTTGAAAGCAACAAATTCATCGCAGACGGCGTATCAAACGGCGCCGACGCCTTGGCCTATGCGGAGACAGAAGAATACGACGGCCTGATACTGGATATCATGATGCCCGGCTATGACGGCATACAGGTATTACAGAAATTACGCAAGAAAAAGATCACAACCCCGGCTCTCTTTCTAACCGCCCGCACAGAAGTGGAGCAGCGGGTAGAGGGCCTGGACGCCGGAGCCGACGATTACCTTCCGAAGCCCTTCGCGGCCTCCGAGCTTTTGGCAAGAACAAGAGCCATGCTGAGGCGGAAGGACAACTACTGCCCGGACCTGCTGGCTCTGGGAGACGTATTTCTCAACCGCTCCACATACGGCTTAAGCTATAAAGAAGGCATAGAATCATTGAGCGGCAAAGAATTTCAGATTATGGAAATGCTGATGCTAAAGCCCCATATGATTATACCCACCGATCAGTTTATATCACACATCTGGGGATGGGACAGCAACGTGGATACCAGCGTGGTATGGGTACACATTTCCAACCTCCGAAAAAAGATCAGCCGGCTTCATGCGCCTCTGGAAATCCGTTTCATCCGCAGCGCGGGATACATACTGGAGGAAATCCCTTAAAAGCAGCAGCACAAATCAACCCGAATGACACAGCGATACCCGCCGGCCTTTGGCTGTGCCGGAAAAGAGGAACTCATGATTTACAGCTTACGCAGAAAATTTATCCTGATCTCTACCATTTCCGTATTCTCCGTACTCATTGTCATCTTTGCAGTCATGTACGTAATGAACCATATGCAGCTAAATCACACAATGGATACACTGGCAGACGCTATAGTTTCAAATGACGGTATTTTTCCAAGACAGGATAAGGGAGGGCGGCCCTTTCCCTCCGGCGGCCCGCCGCACATGGACATTATTACAAAAGAAACCCCTTTCAGCACCCGCTTTTTTACAACATGGCTTGGAGAGGACCATCAGATTGAACAGGTAAATGTAGAATCTGTTTTTTCCATCACAGAAGCAGAATCCCAGGAATATGTAGACCACGCACTGGAAAAAAAACGTGAAAGAGGCTGGGTATTCGATTACCGTTTCTGCATTTTCCAGTCAGGGAATAAAACTGCAATCGTATTTGTAAACGGTGAAATGAACCGCATGATGTCCCGCCGTTTTCTGCTGACCGCGTTCCTGACTTTAGTGGGAAGCGGGATAGCCGTCCTGGTATTGATTATCCTTATTTCAAAGAGAGTCGTTTATCCGGTTGCGGAAAGCTATGAAAAGCAGAGGCAGTTTATCACAGATGCCAATCACGAATTAAAGACGCCTCTTACACTGATATTATCAGACCTGGATATCGTGGAATCAGAAGTCGGAAAAAATGAATGGCTTGACGATATGCGAAGCGAAGGCGAGAGAATGCGTACCCTGATCAATCAACTGGTTACCTTATCCAGAATGGATGAGGATCACGCCAACCTAAGCATTGCGCCCTTTGATTTGAGCGGAGCGGTATTAGACACCGTATCCGAATTTCAGACCCTGGCAGCAGAACGGAAAAAACACCTGACAGCCAGGGTGGAGCCGTTGGCAGAGTACTGCGGCGACGAAGGACTGATCCGCCGTCTCCTTGCGATTCTTCTGGAAAATGCAGTGAAATACTGCGACGACGGCGGCAGAATAGAAGTTACGGTCTATGGGAAACGCCACCCGGTCATCAAGGTTGAAAACACATATGGAAATGTGGACAGCCTTAAGCTTGACAGGCTGTTTGATCGTTTTTACCGCGGCGATAAGTCGCGAAGCTTTGACGGAAGCTTTGGCGTGGGCCTGTCCATTGCCAGAGCAATCGCCAAAAATCATCATGGAGATATTGCCGCATATAAAAAGGAACAGACCATCGGATTCAAGGTGGAGTTAAAGCAGTAAAGCCGCAAAGACGCACGAGAGGAACTTTTATGAGTGCCCTTTCGAATAAAAGTTCCTCTCATTACAGGTGTGTCGAAGCGGCTTTACCCTTTAGTGCCGTCGCGCAGCGACTAGAATAGGAGACAATTCATGAATCAATATCAGAAACAAAAAGCCCCGTCTGAGGGCGTCCGCATTACCCTGAGCGGTTTAAAAGAGCAATTATACACCCTCAATATGCAGATGCTTCTTGCGATACAGTGCCGCGATGAAAAAACACAGGAAGAAATCAGAAAGAAAATGGAAGAACTGCAAAAGCAGATGGATCGTTTGAGCATGGGAGAAAAGCTGACCTCCTAAAACATGCTTACAAACTTACAAATATCCCCGACAGGAAACGCAATGCGCCAAGACATTGATTCCTGCGGGGATTTTTTTACCTTTGTGGCAGTCTGCCGCCGCCCGCCCCTTATTTCACAGACTGTTCACAGGCTTCTTTAGGTAAGCTTTAGGCCGTGCTGGTATCGTAAGGGAAGCCGACACAGCCTGCACCTTTTGGCAGGCAGATGCAAAAAAACAAAAGCAGCAAGGAGGCCTACAATGATTTCAGCGGAACATCTAACAAAATGCTACGGAGACGTAACGGCCGTTGACGATCTCTCCTTTGAGATCGACGAGGGTCATGTATATGGATTCCTGGGACCCAACGGGGCCGGAAAATCCACAACCATGAATATTATGACCGGATGCCTGTCCGCCACGGAGGGAAGCGTAAAGATTGACGGTTACGACATCTTTGAGGAACCGGATAAAGCGAAAAAACTCATCGGCTATCTTCCCGAGCAGCCGCCCCTTTATATGGCGGAAACGCTGTGAGTTAACAGAATAAATGTCAAAAGTGAGTTGTGGCGTGAACGTGTGGGAAATGCCGGGAAACGCCGTGATTTCAAGGGATATAGCGAATTTAAGAAAGAAAATGTATGACAAAATTTTTAAGCGGAATTGTCAGACATTTTCTTTTTTTGGCCAGAATTATAGTTTGAGTGACGATATGAGTATAGATGGGAGGATGCGTTATAACGGAACGTTACAAAGCGTTACAGGCAATATGAAAGATTGAAAAAGCCTATTAATTGGGGCTTTTTTTGTAACGATCAACGTTATAAAGTGTTACAAAAATACAATTTGAAAAAGGAAATATCAAAATTGCAAAGGGACAAAAACAGCATTTTAAAAAAATTTGTCCCTTTGGCTTAAAATCAAGGTTTTTAAGTGTTTTGGATATAAAATCGGCTTTTTAGGCAAAGGGACAAAAACAGGGAAATAAATACCCCTTTTTGGACAAAAAATCAGCTTACATTGCTACTCTGGTTTTTTGTTTCTGAAAGGGATGATCTTTGAAAGTTTTTTGCATTGCCTTTATATTTGATAAATAGATATTCCATATAATTAAGAACTTCATTTTGAGCAACAGTAGGAAGTTGCCTAAAGATTTCAATAAAATTGTGCTCCTTATCAAATGCTAAAATCTGCGAATTTGCATTTTCACCTAAAAGGAGCCAATCACATGAAACGTTAAAATATTGAGATATTTTTAATAAAATATCTGATGTGGGATATACCTTACCTTTTTCGATTCTTCCAATATTAGACCCATGTAATTCTACGATTTCTCCTAATTGCTGTTGTGTTAAGTTCTTATTTTCTCTGAGAGATTTGATTCTAGTACCAAGAGTATTCATAAAGTCTCCGTTCTGCGAAAACGCAAAATATATATTGACAATCTGCGAAAACGCAATTATAATGTTTACTGTAAGGGTATTAATACCCTTGAATAATAACAAAATTTCCAACCAATCACAAGAGCCGAAAATCTTCGGCAACGGATGTTCGCCCGGTTCAGGGCACTATGATTTGTTGAAAACGTGGTCAGGGTGGTTGATGGTTACATACTTTCCAGATGGGACTGGAAAGAAATTTTAAAAAGAATTTCAAAATGCTGTTTTTGCCCTCGTGGACTGTCAACAGCTTTTAAAGAGTAAGAGTAACCCTTATAGCAAGAAGATGCGAGAAATTCATATTCATGCAGATCATCAGTGATCTGGTGAGAGATTAGTTCCCAATTAATGGGTTCATAATTTATACCGACAGACATAAAAGGTATCATTTACGCTCACCTCCTTCCGAGGTGAATTTCCCGGCCACTTTTCATATGTTCTATCAGCCCGTTGCAGCGGGCTGATAGGTTTTAAAACATTATACCACGGAAAAGGAGGAGAGGACAAACGAAAAATGGGAAGGCTCCGACGCTGAAGCAGAAAAGAATATTGAAAGCCAACGGCCTGCATCCGGCCAACTGGCTGGTGGTTAAAAACCTACCCGGTACATTGGAGGTAGTGAGCCGGACGGAGATGAAGCGGATGCGGACAGGAAAGCTAAGAACACGAAAAATAAATAAGCGTTAATAAGGAGAAAGATGAAAAGAATTAAAGACCTTGGTGAAAGCAAAGGAAGAAAAACGCAATACATATCACTTTGGATTTGTATTGCGGCCTTATGGATTAATCAGTTGTTTCACTCTCATTATGAGTACCAGATCCATCAGAAGCTTTATTCGCAGAATCAGCAGATTTTTGAAAGCTTGGAGATTCAACTGGATGCAGCTCAAGAGAGGACAAGGGAACTTCGGGAAATTGCTGACCTTCTTGAAGCTCTTCAAAGGAATTAGAAATGACCTCCAGGTTGAAAAGGATTTCCTGTTCTACTTCCAATCGCTCTTTCTGAATTTCAATTAGACGTTCCTGATATTCAGATTCTTCTAGCTGTTGACGCTTGGAATTTAACGTATCTAGATCATGGTAATATTTATTCTGCCATATTGTAAGTAAGGCAAGAATGATGGGAATAAGAACAGAAATCCAGAAATCCTGCCAGGAGATGCTATTGAGGGTTGTTTTGTCTTTCGATTTTAAAGATTCCAGGGGCAGATCAATAACTTCTGAAACAGATTGCAAATCATCATCTGAAACAGAAATTTCATTTTCGGAAATCGAAAGGTTTTTAAAGAAACTTTCAAAGACATTATATACTTCATCATTCATCAGATTAGTTATTTCCGAAATGTTTTGAACTGTGGCAAGGCAGGATTCACATACACTTTGGCATGTAAGACTGCTTGTCTCAGAGATGGAATCTGTTATTGAAATAATAGATTCACATAATAGTGTCATTGAATCTTGAGAGAAAGTAAGGGTGCTGTCCAAAGTGGATTGAGCAGCTTGGAATAATGCCCGCTGAGAAAGCTGGATAGATTCCAGGAAATTATTTAATAAATTGATGGTGTTAAGATTGTGCATTGCATACTCCTTTGAAATGGGATGTGTAGGATATAAGCATAAACATAGTATAAAGCGGAATGGTAAAAATTTCAAGAAGACAGAAGGTGATGAAATGGAAAGGAATCCGGCAAAGCTGACGGCCTTTGGTCGGGAAGTAAAAAAGCGGCTGATTGACAAGGACATGACCCAGGCGGAGCTTGCTGATCTGCTGGGATGTAGCCGCCAGTATGTAAATAACATCTTGTACGGCAGGAAGAGTGGGGGCAGGCATAGAAAGAGAATTGCCGAGATATTGGGAATTGAAATGGTTGCGTGAGGAGGTGGAGACGCTTGGCAGAAGCATATGTGACGCTTGCGGAGGCAGCAGAGCTAGAAGGACTTGGATATGAAGCTTTGAAAAAGCGTATTCAACGGAAAGAGAAAGCGTTGGACATTAAGACTGAGAAATCCAAGACGGGAGGAAGGGACAAGGTATTCATAGCTGTTTCCAGCCTATCCAAACAGGCCCAGGCTGCCTATCGGGAACGGAAGCGTCTGGAAGAGACGCAGGGTGAGGAATTGGATCTGTCACAAGCTCCCTGGTACGTGACCAGCGATCCCGACTGGTACATGGCGAATTACAAGGCCAATTACTATAAAGGCATTGAGATGCGGGGAATCGTGCAGAAGTTCATAAAGGAACTCCCCCAGGCCGGAAAGAAGAATCGAACGAAGTTCACGGAGGACTTTGCCAGGGAGCATATACATAAGGATGGCAGGACCTTTTACCGTCATGTGAAAACCTATTATGAAGCCGGAGCGTGGGCTTCACGGATGGGAAGACTTGACGGGCTGGACTATGACTGGATTACGATCCTAGCATTATGTAGGAAGCCCAAGGAAAAGGGCAGGTTTCCCAGCTTTTCGGAAGAGGTGAGAAAGACCATTGCCTATATTTGGTTCAATAAGGAGTTTGCCATGAACCGGGGGACGGTCGGGATGCTTTATGAGAGGCTCACGGAGATTGCGGAGCAGAACGGATGGGGACACATTCCCTCCTACCAGTCCGTATGCCGGTACGTCACCTGGATGATGGAGGATGAACGCATGAAGAACGCCCACACGCTGGCAGCGGACGGTCTGAAGGAGTACCGCAACAAGGTGATGGTGAAGGGGCGGAGGGACACCAGGAGCTTGAAGGTAATGGAGGTTGTCATGGGTGATGAACACACCTTTGACTGTTGGGTAAGCTACACCAATGAAAACGGGAAGACATCGCCCATTCGGCCGAAGCTTGTTGCCTGGATTGATGTTCGGAGCCGAAGCATCATGGGAGATGTGCTGTGTAAGGATGCTAACAGCCAGATCCTGAAAGAAAGCCTGTTGAGAATGATTTACCAAGAGCATGGCGGAGTGCCAAAAGAACTGTACATTGACAATGGAAAGGATTATGTCAGCCGGACCATGACGGGCAGACCCCGGAACGTCCGAAGCGGCGATCCGCTGGAAGAATTTCATGGTAATGAGTTGGCCTTTGATGATGAAGTGATTGGCTTCTACCGGGCAATAGGCGTTCAGGACGATCACAGGGCCTTGCCCTACCAGCCGTGGAGCAAGGGGCAGGTGGAGCGGTTTTTTGAGACCGTATGCGGACAGTTTACCAAATGGATGGCTTCCTATACGGGAACCCTGACCGGGAGCAGCACTTCAGACAAGGTGAACAAGGACATCAAGCAGATGTTCGAGAAAGGCCAGCTCCTTACTATGGAGGAGTTTTGTGAGGCATGGAGGGGATGGCTGGAGAAATACCATCACAAGATGCACCGGGAGCTTAAGAAGGTGGGCGAGGAATGGGTGACACCCTGGGAATTGTTTGAGAACGGCGAGCGATATGAAAAGGGACTTCCGCCGAAGTCACGGGCCACCATGCTGATGCTTAAGTCGGACAACGTTCTGGTACGTAATACAGGCATTTCCCGATGGGGATATGATTACCGGGCTCAGGAGTTGTGCGATTACATCAACGAGAAGGTGCTGATTAAGTATGATCCCAATGACGTTTCCGTGCTGTATGTTTTTGACCGCAGAACCAAGAAGCGGATCTGCGAGGCGGTCAGCCAGGAACTTTTGGCATTTGCTCCAGGCGTTGGCCAGAAGAGACTGGAGGAACACATACGGATGCAGAAGACCCAGGAGAAGCGGGATAAGAAGCGGCTGGCGGAGACGCAGGATCTTGGAGACTTAACTGAAAAAGTCACAGGATTCAATCCGGTTACCGGAGGTCTTGATCTGATGATACGAGGCAAGGGAAAGCCCGCAAAGGTAATAGCCCTTCCAGGAGATCCGGCCTACCGGAACAATCTGGAAATGCGCAAGCGCAGGCAGGGCGAGAATCCCTACATAGCCCGGAAAGCACAGGAAGCCTTGGAAAAGATGAAGGCGTTGGAAAGCGTCTGAAAGGTGAAAACACATTACATATAGAAAGGAATGGGTGTGGGTATGGAAGGAAATGCATATGTACAGGAGATAAGCCTGGTAGAACGGGTAAAGGCAGCTATGAAAAAAGGAGGCGTAAATATCACCCAACTGGGAGATCAGATTGGCTTCAGCCGTTCTGCAGTATCCCGCTTTGTGAATGGAGATTACCGTTCCGATGAATTAGAAGCCAAGTTGGAGGAGTGGCTGCGGGCGCAGGAGACGGAAGAGACGGCCAAGGCTTCCCAGGCAGAGCTGTGCAGAAAGACGCTTCCGGAGAAGGAGCGTTATTACCAGTCAAAGGATTATCTGTCAGTGATGGGGTTATGTCAGGGCTGTCAGGAGGATGTGGGGCTTGGTATTGTTGTAGGAAAGTCCGGATTTGGCAAGACCCATGCCCTAAAAAAGTATGCGTCCCTTCCAAGAGTGGCCTACATTGAATGTGATGATACGATGGCTCCCAGGGATTTGATACTTGCTATAGAAAGCTCCATCGGAATGCCCCGGAGCTTTGGAACCAATTGGGAGAGGGTAAACCGTATCCGGGAGTTTTTCAATCTGAACAAGGGGTGGCTGCTGATTGTGGATGAAGCGGACAAGCTGATCAGTAAATACACCCAGAAGAAAATGGAGATTCTGCGGGGTATTTTCGACCAGTCGGATGTAGCAATGGTGGTTGCGGGGGAGCTGCGGTTGGAAACAGAAATCAAATCCAATCTGGTGCGGTTTGGAAACCGGATGGATTTCTACTATAAGATGCAGGGGCTTTCAGGGAAAGAAGTGGAAGGTTACTTCTCCGGTTACGAGGTAGAGGCGGAGGCGATGCAGGAGCTGATGATCCGGGCCACGAATAATCAGACGGGCTGTTTCCGCCTGCTGGATCGGACGCTGAATAATGTACGACGTATCTTAAGGGAGAACGGCGACACCCGGATTTCTATGAATGTGATTACCCAAGCATCCGGCATGATGATGTTATAGGAGGGAGCAGGATGGTAGAAATCAGGATCAGAATCAAAGGACAACCTGAAACGGAAGAACTTTGTGAGGCTGCTGTCATATTGCTCGGACTGGTTCTTAAGGAGACCGGAGCAGAAGCGGATATATCTTTGCGGAGTATAACGGAGACAGAAGGACAGGAGCTGCTTGTACCGGAATTTATGTCAAAAAGGGGGGCTTAAGATGTCTTACAACATGAAGAACGTTACCCTGAGGACCATCTGGGGACTTGCAAAATGTCCGGAGCTTCATATGACAGATGAAGAGCTGCACCTTCTGGTGTCCGGTCATACGGGCAAGGAAAGCTTAAAGCAGCTTACCAAAAGGGAGATCTCACTGGTAGCCGGGGTATTGGCGGAAATGAAGGAATCCACAAAGAGACAGAATCGGAAGGACACTCACCCATCTACACGAGGGAATCCGGCCACGGTGAACCAGCGGAAAAAAGTGTGGAAGCTGGCGCAGGAATTGGGCTGGGACAATCCGGCCAGAGTGGACGGGATGTGCAGGAGAATGTTTCGGGTGGATAAGGTGGAATGGCTGAACTACCGCCAGTGTAGCAAGTTGATTGAAGCGTTGAAGGAGATGGTGGAAAGAAAAGAGGGAAAGGCGGATTGAAAAGGGTGATTTGGGTATGTTTTCTTTTTTTGACCTTTTTTACGGGTATTTGCTGTGTTTCAGTGCGTTTTAAGGGAGGACGGGAAGCTTTCGGCAGCTTGGGGGCAACAGCAAAAATACGGCTTGCGGAGTTTCAGGCTCCAGCATCTCAAAGGATATCTAGGGGAGTTCCTATCAGTGTAAAGCCAGAGAAAAAGGATAGCTGTTGGGATAGTATAGACCTTTTGGCTGTGTGTGTTATGGCAGAAGCGGAAGGAGAGAGTGAGCTGGGAAAGCGTCTGGTGATTGACACGGTGCTGAACAGGACAGCCCATCCGGATTTCCCGAACACCATACAGGAGGTGATTTCCTATCCGAACGCGTTTACCTCTTACTGGGACGGCCGGATGGAGGAGGCGGAGCCGGGACATGATATCTACCGCTTGATATCGGAGGAGCTGCGGAACCGGACCAATGAGGAGGCATTGTATTTTACGGCGGGTGAGTGGCCGGAATATGGAACGCCGTTGGTTCAGGAAGGAGGGCATTTTTTCAGTGGGTAAGCCAGATACAGGGGCAAAGAGTATTAGAGATATATTATCTGAAGTGAGTGAGGATATTTGTGACAATTATTGCAGATTCCGAAACACAGGAGATGAAGAGTATTTGTGCGATATGCTCAGAGAGGGCAGGGAATGTCCTCTTGACAGGCTAAATTAGGATTTAGGCCAGGAGAGGTAAGAATGGAAGAAAGAACGTATAAAATGGGGCAATTAATTTATGGAGTAGAATTTGACATTGCCAATATAGAACATGCAGAAGTCAGTGGTTATTTGTTTATGGCAGAGTGCGGAGATTATATTTTATGTTCTTCCGAATATGTTGATTGCTCCGGAAATTTTAAGAGACAGCTTAAGGAGATGTATTTAGAATCGGTCAACAATTATGGGGTTGAAATCCATATGTTACACAAAAAATGGACGTTTCCTACGATTGAGGAAGCAGATCTAGAACTTAAAAAGTTACTGTTGGATAACTAGGAGAGAAAAATGAGTGAATGGAAAGTAATGCTTAATGTAAATTTTTATCAGGTGTGGCGTCAGACCCGGCCTCTTCGTCCAGGAGAACCTATGCACAGTGGTGTCCGGGAGACGAGAGGATATTTTGAAACAGAATCAGAGGCTCAGGCGTATGCGGACAAACTAAATATGGAAGATGCGGCACTAAACTGAAATTTAGGAGAAAACGTGATGGCGAAACATAAAAGAATGACCGTTAAGGAAAAGCGCGAGCGCGCGGAAGTTAAGAAGCAGTTACAGAAAGAAGGGTTTCTTCCTCCAAATAAGACGCGCCTGAACCGGAAGAAATACATCGAAGATGCACGGGAAGCCTGGAACAATCGGAGTAGTGATTGTTATGTGTGGGATCTCTATCTTCTGGATGCAATCGGAATTATGCTTGGAAAAACAGAAGGAAATTCCTGCCGAGCGTCCCCGGAGGCGGTCGGAGTGGCAAAGACGCTGCTCCTTGCGCTTAGAATCAAACAGTTCCATGAAGAACGGAAAGAAAGGGGTGAGCATGAATATACGGTTGGCGAGTGGTACGAGTATATAAAGGATATTCTGAACGCCTAGAAAGGAGGAGCTATGAGAACAGAATACAAGAAGATGACCAGCCACGGTTCGGTCAGCATTCCGGTGGCCATGCGCAGAGCGTTGGACATTGAAGCAAAAGATCCGCTGATGCTGGAGGAGAAAGGGGGACAGATTGTAATTACCCCGTATACCCGGCGCTGCCACTTCTGCAGCACGGTGGAGGATGTGCAGGAATTTCAGGGGAAAGGAATCTGTAAGGCGTGCGCCTTAATGCTTATGGAGCAGTTAGGAGGGAAAACATGATGAATCAAGAACAGAAGCAGCCGTCAAAAATGACCAATGAAGAGCTTGTGAAGGCGTGCATCCGGCTGGACGGCATACAGAAAGAGCTTCGAAGCGAGATGAATGGCTGTAAGGCAGAGCTTCAGGCAAGGGGCCTGGCGGTTATGGAGGACCATAACATAAAGTATATCAAGTTTTACGGCGGAGGAGGCAGCGCGGCCATTATGGACAGCATGAGCCTGGATATTTTGAATCCGGACAAGCTGAAGGAGCTTGTAGGAGAAGGGGTCTACCGAATGAAAGTAAAAGAGGAGACGAAAACATCCTACAAATTTGAACCAAAATTCGAGCGCGCCCTGAAAGCGATTTTCACCGGCGACTATACGTTTGAGCATACGCTGGCGGAGTTTCTGGATGAAATGAGCATCAAACCGGACGAAAAGCAGAAAAAGCTTCTCCTCAAAAAGCTGAAGGGTGAGTTTGAAAAAGACAGGGAAACGCTCCGGTCAGTCCTGCTTCCTGCCGGATATGAAGAAGAGCCTGATTTTGACGTGGAACTCTGGTACATATACCGCATTAAGAACGGGGAGCTGATACGGGCATTTCTTCCGGAGGAGATGCTTGATAGCACAATAGCATCTGTTAAGAAAAGCATATTAGTAGAAACAAAAACATCCATCACATTAGACTATAACACAGACAAACAGGAGGAATAAGATCATGGAAGAGACAAGAGAAATGAACGGCGCAATCGAAGAAGAAATCAATGAGGCTGACGGCCAGCCCATTTATCACGCAGAGGAAGGGGAGGAATAGACATGGGAAAGAAAAGAATCTGTCTGGATGCAGGCCATTACGGAAAATATAACGCTTCACCGGTGGTTCCTGGGTATTATGAATCGGACATGGCGTGGAAGCTTCACCTGATGCAGAAGGAGCTTCTGGAAGGATATGGCTTTGAAGTCATCACCACGAGGGACAGCCAGGCGGCGGACAGAAAGCTTTATGACCGAGGGTATGCGGCCAAGGGATGCGTGCTTTTTATCAGCAGTCATTCCAACGCCTGCGGTGTGGAAGGCGTGGACTATCCGGTGGTATACCGAAGTTTTGATAACCGGGGAAACAGCGATGAATTGGCAAAGAAGCTGGCTGTGGTCATTGGGGAAGTTATGGGAACAAAACAGGCCGGAAGGGCAGCTTTAAGAAAGGGGGCTTCCGGAGGGGAATATTACGGGGTGCTCCGCGGAGCAAGAGAGGCCGGGCTTTCCGATTATTACATATTGGAACATTCCTTCCATACAAATGCCGCCATGACCCGCTGGCTTATGGAGGAGGGCAATCTTAGAAAGCTTGCGGAAGCGGAGTGCCGCGTGATTGCGGAGCATTATGGAATGACAAAGGATGAAAAAGAGACTGATTCCGGCAGGAATGACCTGACTAAGATTACGGGAAAGGCCGAAGCCACGGCGGAGCAGATGGCCGCATATGTCAAGTCAAAGAACGGCAGCGTTCCCCAAAGCGTCCTGGACATGATTCCTTTGTATCTGTCCGAAGGCGAGGCCGAGAACATCCGCGGAGACATCGCCTTCGCCCAGAGCTGTATTGAGACAGGGAACTTTACCTTTGCCGGAAGCGCAGTGGAGCTGTCGCAGAATAACTTTTGTGGTATGGGTGTGACAGAAAAGGGTATGAAGGGCAACAGCTTTGAAACGCCAAAGCTTGGCATCCGGGCACAGATTCAGCACCTCAAAGCCTATGCCAACACGGCAAAGCTTAAGCAGGACCGCATAGATCCGCGCTTTGAATTTGTCACCAGAGGCTGCGCCCCTTACGTGGAGTATCTTGGCATCCAGGAGAACCCCAAAGGAAAGGGATGGGCTGCGGGGGCCGGATACGGCAAAAAGATACTGGCGGTTCTGGCATCCATTTTGTCCATAGGGAAAAGCACGGAAAATCCGGAACCGTCCCGGCCATCCGGCATCCCCAGGAAGAAGAGGACAAGAAAGAGCCTGACGGATTGTACAAGGTAACAACTTCTTGTGACGCCTTAAATATCCGTTCCGGTCCTGGAACAAAATATACCGTCTGCGGTGCCATCCGGGAGAAACCGAGAGAGAAAAAGCATTATACAATCGTGGAAGAACGGAATGGATGGGGAAGGCTGCTTTCCGGGGCGGGCTGGATCAGCCTTGCATATACGGCCAAGGTACTGGCGGAAACTTATGTTGTAACCACCACCTGCGACATTTTGAATATCCGTTCCGGCCCCGGAACGCAGTACCGGGCATTAGGGGCCATTCGAGAAAGGGCAGGAGAAAAGAAAGAGTATACGATTGTGGGGGAAGAAAACGGATGGGGAAAGCTGCTTTCCGGAGCAGGCTGGATCTCCCTCAAATACACAAGGAAGGTATCCTGAAAACAGGAAGAAAGGAAGGCAGGGTATGGATAAGCTGGAGCAGGAGCTGATCGCGGATACAACGATAGAGGACATCGCGGAGCGTTACCGTCCCGTAGTGGAAATTGTGGGTATTGAGAAGTATATTGAAGTCAGCCGGTACGCAATGGGTGATGAAGTGTATTTCCCGAAGCCGGAGACGCTCCTGGCTCCGGCCCGAAACCGGAGAATCCGAAAGGAGTATGATGGCTTTAACACAAAGGAGCTGGCACAGAGATACAACCTTACGCTCCCGCAGATTCACGCAATTTTAAAAGATGAACCCATACCGGGACAGATGAATCTTATGGAATTTTTGGAGCCTACATAAAAGGCTTTCCGGAAAATACTTTCGGAAAATACTTCCCCTAAACACTTCATAGAAAGACTGTTACCCTAAGAGCATAGCTTACGCTATGCTCTGTTGTTTTGTCAGAACGAGAAAAGGAGGAATCAATTATGACCGTTATGATGGAGTTATTTTTACAGATTGTGCCCTATATCGGGCTGCTGGCCGTTACCGTGTCAGTGATAACGGAAGGGCTAAAGGCCGTTCCGAAGCTGAACGCCATGCCGACAAAGCTTCTGGTGTACCTGGTAGCTCTGGTTCTTACGCCCCTGGCATATATAGCGGCAATGGCCTGGTATAAAAGGCCGATTGAGTGGTTTGTGGTGTTTGCCTGTTTCATAGCTGCGTTTTTTGTTGCAAAGGTATCCATGAACGGCTGGGAGGACATTGTGGAAATTGCAAAAAGATGCATCCCTAAAAAGCATTTGGAGGATGGCCAATGAGTGCCCCGGGGGTTTTAATGTTCCTGACCGCCGTACGGAATCCTTCCGGTGCTGTTTATCTGGGGCAGGAGCAGTTTATTACCCTGACCGTCGTTATCGGGATTCTGGGAGCCATCCTTGTCTTTCTTCTGAAGCATCAATTCTCGGAGATGGTGGGAGCTATCCATGATTCCGGACAGGAGCTTCAGAGTGTCAAAGAAGAGTTGAGCGAAAGGATTTCATCCAGCCATGCGGGGCTGGAAAAGGAGCTGCGAAAACAAATCAAAGAGATGAATGACGAAACAAACAGGCGTATTGACAAGCTGGAGGAACGGACGGAAGGGGATATTGCAGGCATAAAAAAAGAAATCGGGGATATCAAAGGAGACTTTGCCACATCTTTTGTGCTGCGGGAGGACTTCTTTCGTTCCATGAATGGAGTTGAGGACCAGGTGAAGGAATCCTCAAGAAAGATAGATCAGGTGCTGCTCCTGATAAATGAGAAGAAGGGGTGAGAGGATTGAACGAGCAGGAACGGGCAGAGGTACAGCAGAACAAAGCGATCCGGGGATATATTATCCGCAGCCTGGTAAAAGGCTACAACAATACGGCTTTGATCCGCCAGATTACCAATGCCATGATGGCGGAGGGCTTGATTATCTCTCCGGACATCGGCAAATATTTGGATTACTTGGAGGATGCCGGATATATTGAGTTTACGAATAGGAAGGTAAATGCCTACAATGCCTATTCTAAGGATACGGTGATTAAGCTGACCAAGGAAGGCGTAGATCTGGCAGAAGGGACCATTGAGGATGCAGGGGTTGATATCTGATGGCAAAGAAACGGACAAAGACCCGGATTACCTCCAAGATTGACGAGCTGCCGGAAGAGCTTAAAAACCGGGTGGATATTCTTCTGATGGATACCTCCAATACATATCAGTATATTTCCGAGATTTTAAAGAGCGAAGGCTATGCCATCAGCAAGTCAAGCGTGGGCCGTTATGCCATGCGGAGCAATACGGCCATGCAGCGGCTTTTGGAAGCAAAGGAGCAGACGGAGAAGCTGGTGGCTGTTGTCCGAAAGAATCCGGATGCCGATTACACGGAGGCGGCTATGGTCATGCTGATGGACGGTTTAATCAATAAGCTGGCCACGGCAGAGGATGAATTTGACCAGATGCCTCTTGATAAGGCGGGGAGGCTGATTACCTCCCTTTCCAGGACGAAGGTTTATAAGGACCGGGTGCGCCAGGATATGCAGAAGAAGGCGGATCTTGCGTTTAAAGAGCTGGAAAGCTCCATGATGAAGGTGATCAAAGAGGACGAGGTTTCCAGAGCGGCAATGCAGGAGATTATAAAAAGAGCAAAGGAACGGATGGTGTCGGATGATACGAATGGAAGATTATCTTAAGACCTGGGAACAGGAGCTGTCCGAAGTAGATGAAGAAGCATTAAGCAATGAAGAATACCAAAGGGAATTGTTTGAAGAATATGTCTTAAGAAAGACCGATCACATGGAAGAGCGCCGGGAACTGGCAAAGCGTTACCGAGCCGGCGGGGAGCTGCTTGGAGAGCATGGGTTAAGAAAGGAACTGGCAGCCTTTGATCTTGGGTATTTCGGCAGGGCTTACCTTAAGCATTACTTTTTCCGGAAATCTCCGGCTTTCCATGAAGAGCTGGACGAGATATGGACAAAAGGCGTTTTAAAGGAAAAGAACCCGGCAAAGCAGGCGAAGGAAATCAGCAGGGCGGATGGAAGCCACAGCGCAACTGCGGCCCCCAGAGGACATGCCAAATCAACAAATTTCACCTTTAAGGACGATCTTCACGCGGTTCTCTATGGCTACAAGCATTACATCCTGATTTTGTCGGATTCTTCCGACCAGGCCGAGGGCTTTTTGGATGACATTAAGACAGAGCTGGAGGACAACGGGAATATTATCATGGATTTTGGCTCCTTAAAGGGGGACAAAGCCTGGCGGAACAATGTCATACTTACGAAAAATAACATAAAAGTAGAAGCAATCGGCTCCGGCAAGAAAATCAGGGGACGGAGGCACCGGAACTGGAGGCCGGATCTGATTGTACTGGACGACGTGGAGAATGACGAGAATGTGACAACACCGGAGCAGAGGCGGAAGCTTAAGAACTGGTTTTATAAGGCGGTGTCAAAGGCAGGGGATACCTACACAGATATCATGTATATCGGAACCATATTACATTATGATTCCCTTCTGTCGGATGTTCTTTTGAGGCCAAACTATAAGTCAAAGAAGTACCGGGCGGTCATCAGCGAAGCAAAAAATCAGAAGCTCTGGGAACAATGGGAGGCCATTTATATCAATCTGTTTGACGAAGAGCATGAGAAAAACGCGGAAACCTTCTACAAAGCTCACGAGGAAGAAATGCTGGAGGGCGCGGAAGTTCTCTGGGAAGAAAAATGGTCCTATTGTGATTTGATGAAGGCCCGCATCAATGAAGGGGAAGCTTCCTTTAATTCGGAGATGCAGAATGAACCCATTGATCCGGATAACGCCATGTTCCAGGAGGAATGGTTTGATTTCTATGAAGATGGGGAGATTGATTTTAAAAATCCGGAATTTATCCTTGTGGGGGCGAATGACCCTTCCCTTGGGAAAAACAAAAAGGCGGACACCTCCAGCATTATCGGGCTGATGCTGAGTACCAGGAGCGGCTATATGTACGTGGCGGAGGCGGATGTAGAAAAGCGGAAGCCGGATGTCATTATTGCGGATGTGATTGAGATGCACAGGCGGATGAAGCGCGAGTACGGCAAGGGATTCTATAAATTTGGCGTGGAGACGGTACAGTTCCAGTATTTTTTTAAAGAGGTTATGGCAGAGAAGGCCAGGGAATCCGGGGAGTATATTCCCATTGAAGAGATTCAAAGTGTTCAAAATAAGATGCTGCGTATTGAATCCCTGCAGCCGCTTGTGAAAAACAAATATATCAAATTTAACAGAAAACACAAAGCACTGTTAAAGCAGCTTATGGAGTATCCAATGAGTAAAAATGACGATGCACCTGACGGCCTTCAGATGGCCGTGTCGCTGGCACAGGTAATCAGAGCCGTTGCCGGAAAGATTGTTTACCAGACCATATCCAGGAAAAAGGCAAGCTTTCGAAAGGGGGCCTATTAATGTCAAAAAAGAAGAAAAACAAAAAGCCCTACGAGCCGGAAAAGGATACCGGACAAAAGGCCCCGGTCCGCGTCCGGATCGCCGCAGGGGATGTCAATGACAAATATTCCAATTATCCAAGCTCCGGTTTAACTCCCGTTCGGCTGGCTCGGATCTTCCGGGCGGCGGATGAAGGGGACGTACTTTTACAGATGGAACTCTTTGAGGACATGGAGGAAAAGGACACCCATCTGTTTTCACAGCTTCAGACAAGGAAGCTTGCGGTTACGGGGCTTGACTGGGAGGTACAGCCTTATTCGGAAGGGACGTTTGACAAAGAGGTAGCGGCATTTGTGGAGAAGGAGCTAAACGATTTTGAGAGGCTCAATGACATCTTTATGGATATGCTGGATGCCGTTGGAAAGGGAATCGGTATCCTGGAAATAGACTGGGATGTGCGGGATGGTTTTCACATAATTCGGGACATAGAATGGGTACACCCCAAAAAACTTATCTGGGACAGCATAACGGACGAGCTGAAAATTTGTACCAGAGATTTTCCGGCAGGAACGCCGTTCCCTAAGAATAAATTTGTCATACATAAATACAAGGCGAAATCCGGACATGATTCCAGAGCCGGAATCTTGCGAGTCATTTCCTGGATGTATCTGTTTAAAAATTATACCTTGAAGGATTGGGTGAGCTTCTGCGAGGTATTCGGGATGCCGATCCGTCTGGGAAAGTACAGCCAGGCAGCCAGCGAGGATGATAAGAGGCAGCTTATGGAAGCAATCTATAGGATTGGCACGGATGCTGCAGGGATGATTCCGGACAGCGCGGTAATCGAGTTTATTGAATCCAATAAAACCACATCCGCAGAGATTTATGAGCGACTGGCCAGGTACTGTGACGAACAGATTTCCAAGGCGGTTCTGGGGCAGACCCTTACGGCGGATTCCGGAGGCGGTTCTTACGCGCAAGGAAAGGTCCATAACGATGTACGCAAGGACTTGACGGTGGCGGATGCCAAAGCATTGGCGGCAACCGTCCGGCGTGATATCATCGGCCCGCTGGTGGAATATAACTTTGGTCCTGATGTCAGTCTCCCGAAGTTTGAATTTGACTGCCAGGAGGCGGAGGATCTAAAAGAAACCATTGAAATCTACCGAACGCTTGCCTGTGACATGGGGCTTAAGATACCATCGCAGCATGTATATGAAAAGTTTAATATTCCAAAGCCAAAGGAAGGAGAAGAGCTTCTGGAGGCGAAAACGGGCGGCGGGGTTCTTCCGGCGGATAGCCAGACAACCATGAAAGAAGGCGTGACAGCCCAAAAAGCAGATGTGGGGCAAGAGCAGATAGATCGGATGGCGGAGCAAGCAAAGACATACGCAGCCAAAAGCTTTGAAAAAATGTTCCGGCCGATTTTGGAGCGTCTTGAGCAGTCCGACGATTTAGGCACTTTCCGGGAGGCGTTAAAGGACAGGGAGCAGCTCCGCGGCCTGTATCAAGAGATGAATGAAACGGAGCTGGAGGATTTGATTGCACAGGGCCTGTACCTGTCGGAGCTGATAGGGAGGGCTGCTTTAGATGAAGGGTGAGGTTCGCTTCGGCAGCACGGAGGAGCTGGTCTTTGAAGAGGCTGTGGAATTTTTAAAAACAAAAACGCCCCTTCCGTCAGAGGTTTATGGGGCTTTGGCGGATGCGTGTAAGGCAAAGGCTTTCCGTGTGGCAGGTTATACAAGTATTGAACTTCTAGGGAAGTTTTTAGAGGCTTTAACGGAAGCCGTGGAACAGGGAATGACCAAAGAAGCGTTTCAGGAGGATATGAACCGATTTCTGGATGAGCAAGGGTATAAAGGGCTGAATCCCTGGAGAGCGGACGTCATCTTCAGGACCAACCTCCAGACAGCATATAACGTCGGCCATTATAAGGCGATGACGGAGGATACGGCCAAGAAGCTGCGTCCCTATTGGCAGTATAAGACTGCAGCCGACGGCCATGTGCGGGAATCCCATGCAGTTATGGAGGGAAGAGTATACCGGGCGGATGACCCTATATGGGATGTCTGGTATCCGCCTAACGGCTTCCGGTGTCGGTGCCTGGTTGTATCCTTAAGCCAAGCCCAGGTAAATGCAAGGGGCCTTAAGGTGGAGCGTGAGCCGCCTGTGGAGCTGGACTTTGAAACAGGTGAGCTAAAACCCTTGTTTCCGGATAAAGGTTTTTCCGGCAATCCGGCAAAAGCAGAGTGGAAAGCGGACCTTTCCGGATTGCCGGAGCAGCTAAAGGAGCTTTATAAGGGACGGAAGCCTGAAAGCTCCAAATCAAAGCCGGAAGCCTAAAACGTAGAATTTCAGGGGCATGCGGATAACGCCCCGTTATAACGCGTTATAACGGTGTTTACGGGCAAAAGAAAGAGGGATCTATGAGAAAATATACGGTGTGCGCCATGACGGGCGGCGATCTGGAGGGCGTACCCTCCGAAATTAAGCTGATTCCCCTTGGGACGATTAAGAGCCAGAAGGGAACCTTTTGGGCAGACGAAGAGAGCTTCCGTCTGATTAAGGAAAGGTTTGAGAACCGGAAGCTGGATTTGGTGATTGACTATGAGCACCAGACCTTAAAGGATGTACAGGCTCCGGCTTCCGGATGGATCAAGGATCTGCGCCTGGGGGAAGATGCAATTATTGCAAAGGTGGATTGGACGGAACGGGCGAAGGAATACTTGAAAAATAAGGAATATAGGTATTTGTCTCCTGTGATCATTTCCAGAAATTCTGACAAAAAGGTAATTGGTGTGCACAGTGCTGCTTTAACCAATACCCCGGCTATTGACGGGATGTTTGCAATTGCCAACTCCCTGGATATAGAGGATATAGAACAAGGAGGAAACGAAATGGATTTACAAAAAGTATTGGAGCTTTTGGGCTTAGGTCCGGAAACGAGCGAAGAAGAGGCGCTTACAGCTATTGGAAAGCTTCAGGAGGCGGCCAGGGCTGCGGAAAAGAAGGAGGAGCCGAAGACGGAAGGGGAAGGCGGGGAGGAGCTGGTGGCGAACAGCACCATTCTTTCCCTGCTGGGCCTGAAAGAAACGGCAAAAACAGAGGACGTGGCGGCAGCCATTACAGGGCTTAAGGCTGCGCCGGATGTTGCAAAGGAGCTGACGGCCTTGAAAGAAAAAATGGAGCTAAAAGAAGCTTCCGAAGCGGTTTATGATGCATTAAAAGCGGGAAAGCTTGCGGCGGCACAGAAGGATTGGGCTATGGAGTATGCCTTAAAGGATTTAAAGGGCTTTCAGGCATTTGTTTCGAAAGCGCCTGTAGTAGTGCCAATGGAAAAGCTGCAGCTTCAGGATGCAAAGGAAAGGGGCACGCTTTTGGATGATGCGGCTCTTACGGCCTGCAAGCTGCTGGGCGTGTCCAAAGAGGATGTAGAGAAATACGGAAAGGTGGAATGAAGAAATGGCGAAGCTTACAAATGTCAGGGATACGGTGGAGATTGCCAATCATGCCAGCAGGCTGCAGCTTCCGGTTAAGGCGGGAGCCGTGATTTATCAGGGGGCTTTTGTGGCGGTAGATGCTTCCGGTATGGCGGTTCCGGCACAGAAAGCGGAAGGGCTGCGCGCAGCCGGAAGAGCTGAGGAGACGGCTGATAACCAAAACGGCGCGGATGGCGAATGTTCAGTGCAGGTAAAGCGCGGAGTGTTTATCTGGAATAATACGGCCACAGCAGCGGACAAAGTGAATGATACACATGTGCTTGGCCCTTGTTATCTGGAGGATGATCAGACGGTAACAGCAAATGGTTTAGGGACTTCCGTTGCCGGAACCGTTATCCGGGTTGGTCCCGAAGGTGTGGCTGTGGAGATTACGCCGGGACCTGGAGCATCAGGTGCAACAGGAGCCGGCGAGTGATAAGGAAGGAGAAAGTGAAATGATTATCAATGGAGCGAATTTAAGAGGTATTTACACGGGCTTTAATACGATTTTTAACAAGGCGTTCAGCGAAGTGGAGCCTTTGTACAAACAGATAGCAACAGTAGTTCCGTCTACAACAGATACGGAGGTTTACGCATGGTTGGGAGATATTCCGGGGATGCGGGAATGGATTGGAGAACGTGAGATCAACAACCTCACCAGTTCGGACTATACGATTAAGAACAGGCCGTTTGAAACAACAATCGGGATTCCGGTAAACGCAATCGAAGATGACAAGCTTGGCTTATACCGCCCGTCGGTAGAACTGCTCGGCCAGTCGGCGGCCTATCATCCGGATGAACTGACCTTTGGAATTTTGAAAAATGGTTTTACCGAAAAGTGCAGCGACGGCCAGCCCTTTTTCTCAAAAGAGCATAAGATAGGGAAAGAAGAGAAAGTATGCTGCAATGCGGGGACAGAGAAGCTCAGCATGGACGCATACATCAAAGCCAGGGCTGCCATGATGAGCCTGACCAACAGTGCAGGGAGGCCGCTGAATCTGATTCCGGATCTTCTGGTAGTTCCCCCGGCCTTGGAAAAAGATGCAAACGACATTTTGGTTGCGGATCTGTTGAACGGGACCAGGAACACCATGCAGGGAACGGCCAAGGTCCTGACTGCGCCGCAGCTGGCAGGGAATGACAGTGCGTGGTATCTGCTTTGCACCAAGCGTCCCATCAAGCCCCTTATTTTCCAGGAGCGTAAAAAACCAAAGTTTGTGTCAAAGACGAAGCTGGAGGATGACAACGTATTTTTTGAGAACCAGTACCTGTACGGCGTAGATTACCGTGGAAATGCAGGCTACGGCTTCTGGCAGATGGCTTACGGCTCGGACGGAACGGTAGCAGGCTGAGGAAAGGAAGGGCATTATGGCATACAGCACAGCGGCGGAGGTTGTGGAAGGGATTAAGGAACAAATGCTTAACGACATCTTAGGCGATGAATACATAGAAGATCCGGAGGAACGAAAAAAGCGGCTGTTACCGCTGGCAGAAGATGCGGTTGCGGATGCAGATGCGGAAATCAACGGATATTTGTCTAAGCGGTATGCCATCCCGATTTTGCCGGTGCCGAAAATCCTGAATAAATTCTCGGTTGATATAGCAATCTATAACCTGGTTTCCAGACGCGGCATCGATGAAAGCGACAGGGAAAAGACGGTGCTCACCCGTTATCAGGCGGCAATCAAATTCCTGCTTGCGGTTGCGGAGGGAAAGATTGGCCTTGGAATTTCGGAGGAATCAGTACAGGATGCGGCGGCCACAGGCTTTCAGGCGAAGTCCTCTCCCCGGCTGTTTTCCAGAGAGAGCATGAGGGGGTGGTGACATGTCATCGGTACGGGTGGAGCTGACAGGAGATACGGACCGGCTTCTTCGAAGGATGTATAAGCTGTCCCACATTGATAAAAAGGGCATTATGAATACATTGGCGGAAAGCATCCGCACTTCCACGGTAGAGCGTTTCACGGAAGAGCGCAGCCCGGAAGGAAAGAAGTGGAAGCCCTCCATACGGGCCAGAGCGGAAGGAGGAAAGACGCTTACCAAGTCGGCAGGGCTTAAAAGTTCCATTCATTCCGAAGCGGGAGAATCCGGATTTGCAGTGGGAACCAATACGATCTATGCGGCTACTCACCAGTTTGGAGCATCCAGAACCATCCGAGCCAGAAGGAAGAAACACCTGCGGTTCCGGGTTGGAGGTCGTTTTGTAAGCGTGAAGGAAGTCCATGTGAATATTCCGGCCAGGCCATTCTTGGGGATCAGCGAAGAGGATCAGCAGGAGATCCGGAACATGCTGCAAACAGTTTTTGAGGAGCAATAAGATGTACAGAGAAAAAGAATATTTAATTGAAAAGCTTAAGGAGGCCGGAATTAACGCACGTATCCATGAATCCATGAAAAGCCTTAAAAGCTCCGGAGAAATTCGGACAAGCGCAGTGATCCGGCATGACGATATACTAACACGCAGCGGCTCAAAAAAAACATACAGAGACCAAGAGGGAGCACAGCGAAAGCGTGTTAAGATTTGGGAGCGGGACACAAAGCTGAAGGTGATTATTGGCGATGCGGTGGAAGAAAAATGTGAAGAACTGTTTACGGCATTTTTGGAAAGGTTGGAGAAAGGAATCTGGATCGAAGGGAACTGGGTTGGAATTGAAGTGGAGGATGTGGAGTGGGTAGACGGAGCGGATTCCATTTTAAAAAGCCGCCTGGCCGTGGAGATGATTATAAGCTTTAAGGGAGGCATCTACAAAGAAACCGGTTATACGGCAATCGGAAATCTGCGGCTGGATGCGGAGAAAGGAGCGGGATGAGAAAGGAAAGCAATGAGCAGCTTCTTGCCATTGAGGAGCTGGAGAAAAAAGAAAAGGTAAATCATGCGGTACATGTGGCAATCTGCAAAAGGCAGGGATGGAATCCCGGAAAACGGGTAAGCCTCGCCGATTATCAGAAAGCCTTGAAGCTGTTTTTGACTACATAGTACAACCTTGCACAGATATGAAACACATGATTCACCGTTATGCAATGTTGTATTAGTCAGGAGGAATGAAGTAAATGTTGAGAGATGTAAGGCATACGGTTACGGACGGGCTTTTGGGCCTGTCCGGGGACCAGGGTGAAGGGGTACATATTAAGATTGGGGTATCTCCGGTAAAAAGCAAAGGCCCGATTATCATTACGGGAACCAGCACGGCAGCTAAGATGAAAGAAAAGTTAGGGCTTTCTCCTTTGGCAGACAGTGTAATGGATTCCTGCGAAAACGGGGCGGGGAAGGTGATCTGTATTCCGGCAGGAGCTTCCGCTAAAGGCACAATAACGGAGGCGGAGAGCAAGTCCGAAGGAACCTGCAGCATGACAGGAGAACCCTACAATGTATTTTCCGTAAAGGTAGAGATGACAGGAAAGGGAGGGCTTAATATGGCAGCCTTCCGTTACACCACGGATGGAGGGGCTTCCTGGTCGGAGGATCTAACCGTTCCGCTTTCCGGAGAATATGAGCTTGCAGGCACGGGCCTTAAGCTTACCTTTGCTCTGGATGAAGGAAAGAGTTTTGCTGTGGGGGACAGCTTTTCCTGGACAACCACAGCTCCCAAGCTGACAGGTCCGGATGTTTTAAAGGCGCTGGACAGCTTAAAGCACTTGAATGTGGAAGCGGAATTTGTGCATATTGTGGGAGGAATGACGCCGGAGCTTTGGGCGGCTGCGTCGGAAGTTCAAAAGGAGATGGCGGAGAGCTATCATAAGGTATTCTTTTTCGTTTTGGAAGCATATGAGCCGGAGGTGGGTGAAGAGCCGGAAGCCTATGTGGAGAGATTGAAGGAGGACAGGAAAAAGGTAAAAAACTATGATATTCAGGTAGTGGCGGCTCGAGGAGTATACACGGGCATGGACGGGCTGACACGGGAAACCAATCTGGCAGGACTGGTCTGTGGGTTTTATGCAAAAACAAAAGTACATAAATCTATTGGAGAGACTGCGGTTATCAGTGTTCAGGAAGGGAAGCTTACCCTTCATCCGGAAGGAATAGAAGAGCATATCGGGGAACTGGATGAAAGTGGTTATCTTACGTTCCGGCAGTATGACGGATTGGCTGGCTATTATGTGACGAATGCCCGGATGATGTCGCCGGAAGGAAGCGATTACCGATATGCGGAGGATGTACGGGTTAAAAACAAAATCATCCGAAAAACCCGTCTGGAAGCGTTAAAGCAGCTCCAGAGTGAGGTGGATTTGTCAGATATAGACGGCGACTTGAAAGCAAAGGCCCAGTTTATTCAGGCCCCCTTAGAGAATATGGTGGAGACCGGAGAGATATCGGCGGTTCAGGTTGATGTACCGGGTGGACAGGACATTCTGAAAACAGAGACGCTGGAGCTTGTGATCCGGTATGTGCCGCGTGGGACTATCCGGGAAATTGTCATAGATCTGGGTGTGAATAATCCGGGTGCGGCGTCATAGGAGGAGGTGCGGTATGTCATTAAGAGTAAACGGAAAAGCCTATGACTGGGGCGATGTGGACGTAAAGATTCCGGGCATGACCCTGATTGTGCAGGAGATCAGCTACGATGACGAGCTGGAAAAGGAAGCGGTTTATGGAAAAGGACCCAAGCCCAGAGGTTATGGCACAGGGAATTATAAGGCATCCGGAAAGCTCTCTATGTTAAAGGATGATTATGATGAACTGATCGAGTACTGTAAGGCCAATGGAATAGCCTTTTACCGGCTTGAGATACCGAAAATCATTGTAAGCTATGCCAATGAAGGCCAGGCTACGGTCAGTGACGTATTGAATAAGGTATCATTTTCCAAGGCGTCCCATAAAGCAGCTCAGGGAGACAAGAGCATGAAAGTGGATTTGGATCTTATGATTGGCGGGACAGTTGAGAGGAACGGTGTGCAGCCGGTTTAGCATAACAAAATATTTGTCAAAACGGAGGAACAAAGAACATGAAATTAAAAGAGTATGAAGGCATGGAAACAGGAACGACAGGCGGGCCGATGGCACAGGAGGCAGCCGGGGAGGAAGAGAGTATTGATAAAGAGGCATTGAAGAAAAAGTATGGGAAGGTGTATCAGATCTCCGCTTCTTTTTCTGAGGATGATGAATCAGAGGATGAGATCAAAGTATCGTTTGTGTTTAAGAAGCCTGTAACAGCTTCTTTAAACAGGTATCTTCGAACAGCCAGCAAGAACATGACAGGCTCCACAACCGCTTTCCTGTTGGACAACATTATTCCGGAGCAGAAGGAAGAGCTGGAGAAAAAGATTAAGGAGTATCCGGCGCTGACAATTGGGATTGGCCAGAAGCTTCTTAACGTACTCGGATTGTCTGACAATATAAATTTAATGAAGCTTTAGAAGCCAGGCTTGGGGAGGTCAGGGAGAACCTCTTTGAATTTGGAGAATTGGAAATCCGGAGGTTCCTGCCTCCTGAGCTTCTAAAGAAACAGCCGGGAGATATGAGCTTAGATGAATTTTTGGAGGTATTGGCAAAGGCAAGGTATCTGGAAGAGGTAGAAGCGCGGATTATAGCAAAGGGAATTGTAGAAGCTTTCGGGGAAGAATAAAGGAAGCCGCAAAAAAGAATGGAATCAAAGCTGCGGCTTCCTTCGGGTAATAAATGAAAGATATACTTTTGTAGCATTTTTTACATTGTTCCAGGTACTTTTTTGAACGGAAACATCCCGGTACATGCCTTTGGTATTTTGAGAACCAAGCCACAGGATGTAAGGAATCGAGTACAGGGTAAGGGGAACAAAGTACAGAAAAGAAATAACGACTCCTAATATGAGTGAAACGCATATTACGGTAAGTGCAAATGCCATAGTCATCCCTCCTTATTAATATTATACCACCAGTTAGGCGGTGAGACAATGAGTTTTGAATCAATATACAGAATGTCGGTTGTATTAAATATGATTGACAATATGAGCAGCCCTATGGGGAACTCTTCCAATCAGATACAGGATACCATATCGAAGCTAGAGGGTATGTCACAGACCTTTGCCGGCATGGCAAAATCCGGAGGCGTGATGACGGTCCTTGGGAGGGAAATTACCGAAGGGGTCCTGGCCCCGGTGGAAGCAACATGGGATACCAAGCAGGCGCTTGGAGAACTGGCATCCCTGGGGGTAAAGGATCTGGAAGCCGTAGAATTGGCGGCGAAGAGCTTTTCCGATCAATGGAGAGGAACGACAAAATCAGATTTTATTACGGCTGCTTATGATATTAAATCAGGCATCGCCTCTTTAACGGATGAAGGGATTGCGGATTATACAAGGCTGGCAGGACTGACAGCTACGGCCACAAAAGCAACAACCACGGAGATGACAAGCCTTTTTGCTACCGGATACGGAATTTATAAGAATTATTATTCGGAGCTTTCCGATCTGGAATTTGGCCAGATGTTTTCTGCCGGAATCGCGGATTCCGTCCGCCAGTTTAAAACAACGGGATCGGATATGGCCTCCGCAATCCAGAACCTGGGGGCGTCTGCCACAACAGCCAACGTACCGTTGGAGGAGCAGCTTGCAATTTTAGGAATGCTCCAGGCTACCATGCCGGGAGCGGAAGCGGGAACCAAGTACAAAGCCTTTCTTCGTTCCGCGGCCAAAGGCGGTGAGGAGCTGGGACTAAGCTTTCTGGATGTAAATAACAATCTGAAATCCGTACCGGAGATCCTGGATCAGCTTCGGATGAAGTTTGGCGACACAATGGATGCGGCGGAGAAGCTGGAGCTGCAAAAAGCGTTTGGGGACACGGAAGCCGTTCAGATGATTGACCTTCTGTACAATAAGACAGGTGATTTACAAACAAATATTATGAATCTGTATGGCACCATGCAGACTGGTGAAGGGGCGGCAACAGCTATGGCAGATGCCATCAACAGCACGGACCCGTCCAAGTATGAAGTTCTGAAGCAGAAACTGCATAACATTGGGGAAACCATCGGAAACACGGTACAGCCCCAGGTGGATCAGTATTTAGGCAAAGCCGGCGAGCTTATTGACAAGGCAGGGGAATGGGTTGAGAATCATCAAATTTTGGTGAGCTGGCTGATGCGTATTACGGCAGTTATCGGAATTGTTATCATGGTATGCGGCAGCCTGATTACGGTTGTTGGCGGAGTGGGCCTTTTGTTTACCAGAACCGGAACCATCGTTTTAACCTTTGCAGGACATTTAAGAAAGCTCCCTGGGATGTTTGAAACCTTGTATATCAAAGCTCTTTATGCGGGCGACACAGTTCGGGCGGCTTTTATAAAGATTCGTTCCGGAGGTTCTGCAGCAGTTGCCGGTGTCGGGAATGTAGTAAGGTCCATAGGGACATTTGCCAAGACAGCCGCTGTCAGCGGAGTGACGGCGGCGAAGAATTTTGTTCTTGGTATGGCAGGCATGGCAAAGCAGGCCGTTACAACAGCAGTAACAGCTATGCCGGGGCTGATAGCGTCAGTCTGGGCCTTTACGGCCGCACTTTTGGCAAACCCGATTACTTGGATTGTAATTGGAATTGTGGCATTGATTGCCGCGCTGATTGCTTTATATAAGAACTGGGACACGGTAGTAGCCTTTATTAAAAATATATTCAGTAACTTTGTGAATGGAATTAAGGAAGGGATTGATTGGATTTTGAATAAGTTTCAGTCACTGCCCCTGGGCGTGCAGATTGCATTGGCCGCCATGTTCCCCATTATTGGGATTCCGCTGCTAATCATGAGTAACTGGGAGGCGATTACAGGATTTTTCGGAAACCTGTGGACCAACGTAAAAACGAAATTTACCGATGGAATCCAGAGCATTAAGGACTTTTTCAGGGGGCTTCCGGAATGGTTCCGGGAATCCGGCAGGAAAATCATTGAAACCTTTACCAGCGGCATTATGAGCGCAATAGCATCTCCGGCAAAGGCAGTAAAGGACGGGCTTCAGAAGGTGCGGAACCTGCTCCCGTTCTCGGATGCGAAAGAGGGGCCTTTATCCACTCTGACTTTATCTGGACGGCGTATGCTGGAAACCGTGTCAACCGGGATTGATTTAAGCTCCGATCTGCCTGCGGAACGGGTGCAGGAATCCTTGGGGAAGATTGAGCTTTCCGGCAAAAAGCTTGGGAAGGTACAGTTTGGCGGCGATGAAGCAGGCGGACAGCCGGAAGAGAAGAAAGGGAAAACCTTCGTTATAGAAAAACTTTTCTTAAGTGTGAGCATGAAGGAGCTGGAAGATCTCCGGAAGCTTAAAAAGCTGCTTGAAGAGGTAGAGGATTATGCAAACAGTGAATATGAAGGAGACGGGTTTGAACCGGAACCGGCATAAGGAGGGAGGAAGTTGATCTATGTAGATGATAATACAATCAAGGTGGGAGGCGTAGTCCTCCCCGGCCTTTATAAAAGCCTGGAGATAAAAACCGAGGCGAAGGTGGAGGAGCAGGAGGTAGAGGGCAGCACGGCCAAGCCAAAGCAGGCAACAGGCTATGAAGATGCCAAGATTACGTTGGAGATCACTTTGGAGGACAGCCCCGGAAATGCAAAGGAGGACAAGCTGGAACAGATTCAGGCGTTGTTCCGGCGGTCCGGTCAGGCGGAACCGGAGGTGCACCAGATTGTAAATGAGCATACCTCCAAGCGAGGTGTGTCTAGTGTGATATTTAAAAGCCTTAGCACAAAAGAAACAAACAAAAAAGAGGAGATAACCGTCAGCATTGAATTTTGGGAATATGTTCCCATGACGATTACGGCAACAAAGGGAAGAGCGGCGGGGACTTCCTCGGAAGCTTCAGAAGGTACAGTCAGTCAGCCGTCAGACGGATGGAGCAAATATTTGGGAAGCAGAGGCACGGCACCCAAAATATCAAATAAGCTTTCCGATTCTCCGGCCGTAGACAATGAGCAGTTTCGAACAGCAGGGCAGTTGATCCTGGGAGGTATGCAATGAAAGGACAGGAGTTATTTTACCCGAAGTTGGAAGCTAGAATCGGCTCTTACTGTTTTACATCCGGAATAGCTCTGGAAATTTATTCGGATCAAAAAAGTGTTTATGACTGGGCGAAGGTAAAGTTCACCAAAGAATTTCAAGATTCCGTCAGCTTAAACCGGATGGAAGAGGCGGAGCTTAAGCTTGGATATTCAAATACGTTTCAAACCGTATTTTCGGGATATGTGACAAAAAACTATAACCATGCTTCGGGGGCGGATGAAATATTACTGAAGGATGAAATGCTGAAGCTGGGAGAAACTTATATTACAAATACATTTTTGGATACGGTTCCCCAAGAGATTGCGTCATATGCACTTAGTCAGGCAGGGATCACTTCTATGGAGCTTGTGACGGACCGGTATTTGCCGAAATTGCGAGTTCCGGTTGTGAAGAAATCCGTTCCGGAGCTTCTGAAATATTTGCAGGATATCTGGAACATGGGCGATCTTACGGCCTGCATCCGGGATAAGGTGTTTTATTGGGGAGTTACACCGCCGCAGAAAAAAACCTATCAATTTACTTATGGGGAAAATATCATTTCCCTTGGACGTGAGAGCAGCTATTGGGAGCTTGAGACAGTCTCCATGCCGGATATACGCCACAGCGACATGATACGGATAAGCCATCCGAAAATCACCGGAAGCTTTGAAGTAAAGAAGATGCGTTTTATGACCGGAGACCGCGGGTTTATCCGCACAAGAATTTGTTTTGAAGGGTGAAGAAATGATACAGGAAATGATGCGGGCGATGTTAAAGAAGATTCCGGAAGAATATCCGCATTTACAGCACCCGGCCGTGATAAAAGCCCGAATAACCGGAAGACAGGAAGCCGGGGAATGGGAGGAAAAGCTGGAGGTTACGGACGAGCTTGGGACCAGAGAGTGTGTGCTGAAGCATAAAAAATATTTCTATACGATCCAGGTTTTAAATGATATGGATAACGCGGATGCGGCCTTTCCAATGATTCCGGCAGTCAGCTCCAGGCAGGAGCTAAACATTGGAGAAGTCATTGCGGTAGGCCTTCTTTCCGGAAAACCGGAGCCTGTTATTCTGGGGGTATGTGAATGAACTGGTATACGGATGTAAAGCTGAATGACGAATGGCAGCTTACTCAGGCTACCAACGGCGATGCGCCGCTTGTGTCGGATCTGGATGCGTTTCTGCAAGATGTCAGACTGGAATCCATTACCCAGGAGGGAGAGCTTTTTTATGACAAAGCGTATGGGTGGTCCTTAATGGATTTCCTGCAGGGTTCTGACGATGCATTTAAGATACTGGAAATAAAAGAGCGTGTGAAAAGTAAGCTGGCAGCCAGACCGGAAATAGACACGGAAAGCATTTCCGTAGAGGTAACATTTGAGAAGGACTTACTTTTTATCCATGCATATTTTCAAATATATGGTTTGGATACGGTGCATCGTATTGCGGTATCTTTGAACCGTGTACAGGTGGAGGTGACAATGCTTGATTGACAAAATGATATTGGATGAGGTTCTGCCTGTTCCGGAGCTTAAGGAGCTTAAGGAAGAAAAGATCCGGACACTTAGGGAAGAAGGCTTTTTGATAACAAATTACAATTCGGGCGGAGTTTTCAATATGCTCCTGATGATTATACTGCAGATCCGGATTGAATGTATCCAGCTTTTAAGGGCCGTATTAAACCGTATGTTTGTAAGACACTCGGATGGGGCATGGCTGGAATTAAAGGCTGCGGATTTTTCAAAGACACGCAAGCAGGCGACCAAAACCCAGGGACTTTTAACCTTGTCCAGAGAAGTGCTTGTGGATGGAGACAATCCGGCAGTCCGAATACCAAAGGCCACGGTCTTTAAAACGCCAAAGGATATCAATGGCGAGGAGCTGCGGTATTTCAGCGTAGAGGATGCGGTGCTGCAGAGGGATGCAGGGAGTGTTCAGATTTTGATTGAGGCAGAGAAGGAGGGAAGCAATTACAATGTTCCGGAAGGCCAGATATCAAAATGCCTGGTATATCTGAACGGCATTGATAAAATCGAAAATCAGGAAAAATGGATTATAAAAGAGGGCAGTGATACGGAGACAGACGACAGCTTACGGGCAAGGGTGCTGAACTCATGGGCGGAGCTTTCCACCAGGCCGATTGCTTTGAAGTATAAAAATGTATGTGAGGCTGTGGAAGGCGTGCTGTATGTCCGTGTGGATGACATGCATCCAAGGGGCCAGGGGACGGTGGATATTGTAGTAACCAGCACGGCAGGCGCGGCATCGGAAATGCTGCTGAAGGAGGTAGAAGCAGCGGCTAATTCTATCCGGGGAAGCTATGATAACCTTTTAGTCAAAAGCTCCGAGACGGTAATACAGGATATTGCTTTCGTTCTTACCATTCCGCTGCTGGCGGATGAAGATGAGCTGGAAAATAAGGCGTCCGCTGTGATTATAGACTATTTTAAGATCTCAACGGAACGGGAGCTGAATAAGCTGACACATTTTGATTTGATGTATGCCTTAAAGAGCAGCCTGTCAATTATTAAAAATGTCAAAATAACAGAACCGGCAGAGGATGTTATGTTGGACAATGACAAAGTACTGCTGCTAGGGGCGATTGATATTACCATAGAAAGAGGGTGAGCGGATGAATTTTGGCGAGTATATGTTTTTCCTTTTAACCGCGCCGCTGAAAAAGCATAAGAGCACAAACCAGATCCGGATTTTTCTTAAGGTGATGGGAAGCTTGTTTGATGATACGAAGCAGGATATTTTCCGTATCAGGAGAGAGTGCGGTATTGTTACGGCTTCACGGCCCATGCTTCAGGTACATGGCGAGGATCGGGATATGGTACGGCTTAAGGGGGAGGAAATAGAATACTTCCGGAGGCGTCTGTTAATGAAGGCGATTGTGGCGGAAAAGGCCGGGACGGAAGAGGGAATTTTGTTTGCTCTGAAGGCGCTGGGGTATCAGAACTGTTATATTACACCTGTCTGGAAGGATAATCCGGAGCGGTGGGCGGAGTTTTATCTGCATCTTGACATTGATCTGGATACGGAGCCGCGCCTGGATTTGAAGGTGATTATGGAAGAGGTGCGTAAGGTAAAGGAAGCCAGTGCAAAGCCCAATTATATGCTGCACTATACGACAAGTACAAGGTTTTGCTTTGGCACACGCACTTATAAGAAAAAGGTGATATGCTCCCAGGTGGAGGTGGCCGCATGAAATTTGTATTAACGGAACAGGGAATAGAGCTTCAAGCCAAAGTTGAGGCAGGGCTGCAGCTGGTTATCCATAGGATGGCAGCGTCGTCAGAAATATCAGAAAATCCGCAGAAGCTTACCGTGATTGAGCCGGAATGTCAGGAGCTGCAGATTGACAGCATTACGGCAGACAAAGACCGGGCGGTTATTACGGCGGCGCTTAGCAATATGGGGGTGACAGAAAGCTATATCGTACATCAAATCGGAGTCTATGCGCTGGATGAAAATGGGGATGAATTGCTCTTTATTGTTGGCCAGGATGCAACAGGGGATGAAATCAAAGCAGGGACCGAAGAGGAGAATGTGATAGAGTATAACATTGCCCTTAAGGTATCCAATGCGGAACAGGTGGTATTTAACCGTAACCTGGATGATTATGTCCGGAAGCGTGAGTTTCGGGAGCATGTGGAGGACTATGAAAACCCTCACCGGACAACCAAAGCACAGGTAGGTCTTTCGGAGGTCCCGAATGTTACCACGAATAATCAGACACCTACATGGAGAAGGGCTTCCGAACGTCTGCTTCCGGAGAGCGGTGATACTTTGTCTGTGATATTGGGAAGGATAGAACGTTATTTATTCGATTTGAAAGAGCTTGCTTTTACAGGGAAAGTAAGTTTTGAAAATTTGTCGCAGACATTACAGAATCAGTTACTTGAATATTGTCCGTTTGTAATCATGTATCAGGATATTCCGATTTATGAGCGTAAAAGAGATAAGTTTTACTTGATGGTAACGGATAAAAGAGGCGTTTCCTACAATTATCTCCGAAGCTACGTGCTGATGGGCGAGGATATTCCGCTTGAGGAACGGGAGGAGATGGTTTTATATGGAAGAGAGACACAGGAGCAGACTGTCTTGGAATTGTGGGATCGGCTTTGTATTATGCGGATGTTAGAGTTTGTTGTATTGAGTAATCGGGAGCTGGCTGAAGGTGAAATCAGGGAACAGGAAGTATTTTATTTATATGAAACGGAGGAGAAATACATATGTCAAGAGTAATACGTGAAGAGTTACAGGATAAGGATGGAAACATTCATTATTTACATACGGAGGACTGTATCGTTTTTGGAGGGGATGGAAGGTCGTTAAGGGAGATTATGGGTAATGTCCAATTCGAAGACTATACGGCGGAAGGTACGGAGATTCCGGACGCGGAAACGGCGCTGGAGGGAATTACGAAGGGTAAGAAATGGACGGAGTTGTTTAGTAATATTAAAGCATTTTGTAAAGGCGTAGTGCTTTTGAGCAGGGTGGTGGATAGTGAGAATATTACAGAAGATGGGTATTTGATGTCTGGGAAGAAGTGCTCGGAGATGTTTCAAGAGGTAAGTGTGAATATAGATTCGGTTTTTCAATCTGTCAGTAGTGGAAAAGCATCGGTAGCATCCGCCATTACTGCAAAAGGTGTAACAACTAAAGCGGATGCTACATTTGCAACTATGGCCGCAAATATTCGAAAGATTAATACATCGCCAACATCCTTAAGCGGAAATGTCAATGTTGAAAATATATCTGCTGGAGTAACAGTTCAAAAGACCATAACTTTCTCTAAAGCATTTTCATCATCTCCTAAGGTCAATGCAAGTGCCAATGGTACATATAACGGAAATCCTTATGCATTAACTGTTACAATAGCTAATATCAGCAAAGCTGGATTTACTGTAAACATTAAAAATCCGCTTAATGCTGCTAGGTTGGGTGATATAATCCTTACTTGGAATGCTGTGGTTTAAAGTGATCTTTACAACAGGATTTTGAGTTAAGCTATTCTTTTCCACATGTACACAGTCAGGTAAGGTGGCATATTATTATGAGCTGCATTTCCACCTGCAGAAAGTCCATTTGATGTTTGGCCACTGTTCCAAACGACATGTGCATTGGCACCACTACTACTACTTTGAGTAAAACTGGAATAATATGAACCATGAACATGTGAAGGCATTTCTGCCACGGTAAGCTTGTGAGCAACTTCTCCTCCTGTAGTCCCAGCCGAATATCCCCCACCAGCCGCAAGCAAAAAGCGTCCGGTTATCTGCTGCCAAGTCCCACCAAATAGCAAAGCTGGGTTTGTGGCATCAACTGATATATAAATACTCCCAACCGGATGCAATTTCACACTTAGGGCTTGCCTTATATATGTATGCTCTAAGCAAATAAAGGCGGTTTGAGGCTATGCAAAAGCGGAACAAAGGTGAAAAATTTGATTCAAAACCATATAAAAGCGGAACGGAATCGAAAAAGACATACCAAAAGCTCCCGGAGTGTTCCGGGAGTATTAGAACCTTGAAAATTTAAGCTGACAAATATCGCTTATGAGCTGAACGCACGTTATCGCGGGCCACAGTGCAATAAATCATGGTGGTGGCTATGTTTTCATGACCGAGGAGAGCTTGTACATCCTGTATTGGCATCCCCCGATTAAGTGCATTAGTGGCGGCTGTGGCCCTGTAACGATGCGGATGAACCTTTTTTATCCCGGCTCTATGTCCCAATCGGTGAAGCATCTGGCGAATACCGTGTTCACTCATACGTAAATATGGAGCTTTGGTTGAAACAAAAAGGGCAGGGTTGGTGTCGGTTCTGGATAATAGGTATTTTTTTAAGTGGTAGCAGCTTGAGGCGTTCAAATAAACCTCACGTTCCTTACTGCCTTTACCAAAAACAATACAATCTAAAGTATCCCAGTGGATGTCCTGACGGTTAAGCCGGACCAGCTCGCCGACACGCATACCGGTGCTATAGAGTAACTCAATAACAGCCAGATCGCGCTCTTTTTGACAGGCACAACGCAGTATTTCACGTTCTTCATCCGAATAAGGCTTTTTGACTTTCTTTTCATAATGGATTTGATCAAGCCCGATTGCCGGATTGTAAATAATATGCTTTTTCTTTTGTAACCATGTGAAAAAGCTATTGAAGCAAATACGCTTGTTATTGAGATAGCGATTACCTACTTGTCGGACAGCTTTACACTGTGCCAGATAAGTAAAAAGATCTTCCGTAGTAATGTCCTGGACCGATTTTTTGAGGGTATGAAGCATTAACCCTAGCTGAAGCTTATAATGCTCAATTGTTTTGTCGCTCCGCCCAGCCATTTTAAGGGCGGCCAGATACATATAGAGGTAATCCATATAGGTTTTCTCGTCCAGCACAGCGACATCCGTACATTTTTTGATTACGTCATATTCAGCCATTTGATAATAGAGATACAGTCGTAGATCCGTATTGTACTCTGGCGGCAGTTTGCCGGATAAAAATTGTAGCACATCATTGATTAATTGCTCTTTCATGGTGGCTATCCTCCTTATATTTTTATGGGGATAGTATAACATGAAGGGTAAAATAAGCCCTAAGTGTGAAATTACCTACATTTGTTTTAGATGGATCTACTCTAACCATTACTCTTCCAGAGCCAGACACAGAGGAGGTGAAATAATGCCTCTAATTGTTAATGGCAGTCCAATATCTCCAGGCAGTAAAATTTTATGCAACGACATTGATTTACAAAAAATTTATTGCAATGATATTTTGATATGGCAGAAATATACTAATTCAAGTGGCGCTGTATCAGGGTACTTTTCATTTGAGTTTTCTACATCTATGATAGCTAATTCTGCTTCTCCTGGCGACAAAAATGAAACCTATTCAAGAGGTACGATGTCCGGGGATGTACTCTCTTGGGGTTCAAAAGGGGCAATTGTTAAGGCAAACTGTGATTGTAAAGTAACGGTATCCGGCTGGTTAAGCGTAGGGGCCCAAGATGGACCAAAAGCATATAAAGCCTATTATTATAAAAATAATTCTATTGTGTCAAATTTTGCATATGCTTACTTGTCTAGCGTTGGAGCGAGCCGGACTGAAACATTAAAGTATACTATCAATTTAAAAAAGGGAGAGACCTTTTCTGTTCAGGTCGGTCAAGCAGAATCAAGTAAAGGGCGGCTTGGTTGTAGTTCTAACATAACTTTTGTCGGTGAACCTGTTTAGCTGTATACATGGACAGCTTCATTTTTTAAGTTTTGTTGCAACCGTGATCCGATCAAATTTTTATAAAATGCTATGATATTCGCCTCCACATATACACAGACAGATAAGGTGGCATGTTATTATGGGCGGCTGAGTTACCAGCATTCGAAAGTTTGGCTTGATTAGTGATAGTTCCATTATTACTCTCGGGAGCACTTAAATTTTTTACTCCTGCCCAACCCATAAGGCCACCTGCATTGGTGATACTATGACTATGGCTTGGCATTTCAGCTACAGTCAATTTATGAGTGGCTTCTCCGCCTGTTTCCTCAGCCTTATAAGTATTGCTGGCCGCCAGAAGGAACCGCCCTTCAATCCGTTCCCAGGTCCCTCCAAATAGCAAGGAAGGGTCTGTGGAATCAAGCGACATATAAATACTCCCAACCGGATGCAATTTCACATTTACATCTTAAAACATTTTTATAAAGAAAGGATTTAATAAAATTATGAATGAAAGAATTAAAATTAATGACAAAATTTATTTTGGAACTATCAAAAAGATTGATATAAATAAAGTGAAAGTATTGTTTGAAAAAAATATACCAAAACCGGAGCGGCTACAAAACGGATTTTATTTGGTTGATAGTAAAGAAAGAATCTATGGTGACTTTACTGACTTTAATACTATATTTAAACAAATAGAAGCCGGTTATATTTTAAGTAATGATCAAACTGTTTATATGGAACCTGAAAAGTTAGAAATTCCAGAGCTATCGCAGGAGGAGTTGAAAGAACAAGAATTACAACAAAAAATCATAGAAAAACAGAATGAAATAGATTGCTTAAAGGACACGCTGCAGTCATCAGATTACAAAATTATCAAAGGGTATGAGTATTCTCTTGCAGATAAAGTGTGTGAATATGATTTTATAACATTACATGAAGAAAGGCAGGAAATAAGGGATAGGATAAATGAAAAAGAGGCAGAGCTATCAAATTTAATGAACTAATTTTAATTCCAACCTAAATAATGTCCCCAATTATTTTAGGAAAGAAGGAATGAAACAATGGATAGTTTTATAAGTTGGATTGGCGGCAAAAAAATACTTCGCAAGAAAATTATTGAGCAGTTTCCGGAGTATGGTACATATGAAAGATATGTCGAGGTTTTTGGCGGAGCAGGATGGGTCTTGTTTTCTTTAGAAAGACATGCTCAGATAGAAGTATATAATGATATAAATGGAAATTTGATCAATTTATTTCGTTGTATTAAATATCATTCTAAGGCAGTTCAAGAAGAATTAAAGTATACTTTTAGCTCCAGAGAACAATTTTTTGATTCAAAAGAGCAATTGGAGCTTAGAGGAATGACAGATATTCAAAAGGCAGCAAGATTTTATATATTAATTAAAGAAAGCTTTGGTTCAGATTTACGTTCTTATGGCTTACGATCTCGTAATATGGAAAAAGCGGTAGAATACCTGGACAAAATTTCAAAACGATTGAATAAAGTAGTCATTGAAAATTTAGACTTTCAAAGGGTTCTTCATAACTACGACAGAAAAAATACTTTATTTTATCTTGACCCACCATACTATGAGGCGGAAAAGTATTATTTGGACAAATTTTTTCTAGAGGATCATATAAGATTAAAGGAGAATTTAGATAAGATTAAAGGAAAGTTTGTTTTGTCATATAATGATTGTGAGTATATACGGAATCTCTATAACAAATATAATATAATTGAAATAGAGAGAGTGAATAATTTGGTAAATAGAGATAGTAGACCTTGTTTTAAAGAGCTTATTATTAAAAACTTTTAGTAACGTTTTTCGATATAAAATATCAAAAACCATAATAATAAAACGGATTGTGATAATATTTATCAGGGGCATTATTATGGTTAAGATTCATTTATCAAAGCTTCTGGGTGAAAGGCGCATGTCGCAAAAAGAATTATCAGAGTTAACCGGAATAAGGCCAAATACAATTAGTGAATGGTATCACGAAATCGTAGTTAGTTTGAGAGTGGAACATCTGGATAAGATATGTGAAGCTTTAGGGTGTACAGTAGGCGAATTGATAGAGGTTACTCCTAATAAAATACCTAAAACGGGTAAACACTTGATAATTGAAGAACATGGAAACCAGAAGGCAAAAAAGGACGTTGACTGAAAGACGTCCTTTTTTGTATGAAAACGGTAAATATTTTCCGAAAGTCTTTGTCAAATAGCTTAATAGTTTTTGACAAAAATTTTGCTCGGCTACAAACGCCAAAGGAATATCTGCGGTTTGTGGGAGAGGCAAAAGGACTGCGGGGAACCGGGCTGGAGCAGCAGATAGCCGATGTAATGGAGCAGACAAAAATTGCGGAGATGGAAAACCGGCGTATTTCGACGCTCTCCAAGGGATATAAGCAGAGGGTGGGAATCGCACAGGCCCTTTTGGGAAATCCAAGGGTCATTATCCTGGATGAGCCTACCGTGGGTCTTGATCCCATTCAGATCATAGAGATCCGCGCTCTTATCAAAGAGCTGGGAAAAAACCATACCGTTATTTTCAGCTCTCATATACTTTCCGAGGTTCAGGCTATCTGTGATCAAATCCTGATTATTGCAAAAGGAAAGCTGATTGCCTTTGACGGCCCGGAACAATTAGAAAAACGGCTGCTTGCGCCGGGTGAGATCTTGATTACCGTTCAAATGGAAGAGGAGGAAATCAGGGAAATTCTGGCGGAAACAGGGCACATCACGGAGATACTTGTAGAAACAAGGAACACCGGCTTTCATGTGGCGCATTTGCGGACGGATCATGACAATATTTATGAAGTATCCGGCTCCGTATTCTCAGCCTTTGCCAAAAAGAAAAAGCCCCTCTTTGAAATGGCCGTAAAGAAAGCAAATCTGGAGGACGTCTTTATCGAACTTACGGAGGGCGGCCCCGGTTCGGAGGAAAGGCTTGAGATTGTAAAGGAAAAGGAGGCGAATGAAAAATGACTGCGGTATTGAAGCATGAGCTTAGGCTTTATTTTCACTCCCTGACAGCCTATCTATTCGGCGCTTTTTTGCTGGCCTTTATCGGAATCGGCTCCATGCTCTACAATCTCCAGGCGGCCGTCAGCAATTTTGAATATGTATTAAGCTTTGGCTGTCTTGTATTTGTTGTGATTGTGCCGATTCTGACCATGCGGGTCATTGCGGAGGAGCGGAAGCAGAAGACAGACCAGCTTTTATATTCCCTTCCCATTACCGCCGCACAGGTCATTATGGGAAAGTATTTGGCACTTCTGATTGTTTATTTTATTCCCCTGTGTATCATTTGCCTGTATCCGCTGATATTTTCACAGTTCGGCGATGTATATCTTTTGACCTCCTATGGATCGATTGCAGCTTTTTTCCTTATGGGAGCGGCATTGCTGGCCCTTGGGCTGTTTATCTCATCTTTAACAGACAGCCAGGGCTTTGCGGCCGGAATCGGGATTGCCGTTATACTGCTGAATTATTACAGTGTCAGTCTTTCCGAGTACATTTCCTCTACGGCATTTGGATCCGCCGTTGTCATTTGCGCCATGATTTTTGTTCTGGCATGGGTGATCCGCCATTTGACAAAAAACGAGGGATTGGCCTTTGGAACGGGGCTTGTGCTGCTTGCCGTTACAATTGCGGCTTTTTATATGGATGTAACAAAATTCGAAGGCCTGTTGCCGAAAATCGTCACAAAGCTTTCCCTGTTCGAGCGGTTTTACAGCTTTGTAAACGGAGTCTTTGATCTGACAGCGGTTGTCTATTATGTGACCTTTGCGGCCTTTTTCCTGTTTCTCTCCGTACAATCTCTGGAAAAGAGGAGGTATAACTGATGAAATATAAAATAGCCCTGCGGGGAGGCTCCTATTCCCTGGTGATTATCGGCATTGTACTGGCCATATTGATTGTAGTCAATGTTTTTGCTTCTGCCCTGCCGTCGGCTGCAACCAAATATGATATCAGTTCCGCGAAGCTTTACTCCATTACCAGCAATACCAAGGCAGTTGTCAACGCACTGAAGCAGGATGTCACCGTCTATTGGGTGGTGCAGTCCGATGAGGAGGATGAAGTATTGGAAAACCTGCTCGGTAAATACGACAGCCTTTCCGAACACATTGAGATCGTGAAGAAGAATCCCGATGTGTTTCCCACCTTTGCCGCCCAGTATACGGATGAGACCGTAGAGAACAACAGCCTGATTGTGGAATGTGGGGATCGGAGCCGTTATATCAGCTACGGCGATATTTATATACAGGAGGCAGATATGTATTCCTACTCCTATAACACCTCCTTTGACGGGGAGGGTGCGATTACCTCAGCAATTGATTATGTGGTAAATGAAGAGCTTCCCCAGGTTTATGTACTGGAAGGACACGGAGAAAAAGAACTGCCGGATTCTTTTCAGGAGCAGATGGAAAAGGAAAATATAGAGCTTCACACTCTCTCCCTGCTGAACGTAGATGAAATCCCGGAAGAAGCGGACTGTATTCTCATCTACGGACCGTCCGGTGACATTTCACAGGAGGAAGGAAAAATGCTGTCCGATTATGTGGCCGGCGGCGGAAAGCTTTTTGTTATGGCCGGCCCTGCGGAGGATGACAGCTTGGATAACCTATACGGCCTTCTGGCTGATTATGGGGTGGAGCGGACCGAAGGAATTGTTGTGGAGGGCGACCGGGCATACTATGCTTTTCAGGCTCCGTATGTGCTGCTTCCCGAAATGGCGGACAGCGAGATAACAAATTCTCTGATAGAGGAGCATTATTATCCGATTATACCCATTGCCCAGGGGCTTACGGTGACAGGAGATTCCGGGAAAGGCACGGTAACGGAGCTTCTTACTACCTCTGCCGCCTCTTTCAGCAAAATAGCCGGATATGATATTTCCACTTATGAGAAGGAGGAAGGAGATACGGACGGACCCTTTGCAGTGGGAATTTCCGCTGCGGATCAAAGCGGCGGGCAGATCGTGTGGTTTTCCTCTTCTGAGTTTTTGGATGACATGTATAACGCATATTCCTCAGGAGCCAATGGGGATCTGGGGATGAATGTTTTATCTGCCCTCATAGGAGAAAGTGAGGCGGTGGCGATTCGCAGCAAATCCTTGAATTACAATTATCTGACCATCAGCGAATCCACGGCATCTTTGCTGAAGGCGCTGATGATAGGCGTATTCCCGCTCCTATACCTGGGCTTTGGAATCAGCGTCATTGCGGCAAGAAGGAGGGTGCAGAATGAAACGGTCTAAGAAAATTTATATACTTCTGGGAGTTTTGGCAGCAGCCCTAACCGCAACCTTCGGCGTTATGGGATATGAAGAGCATAAGGAGCAGATTCGAAACAGCGAAGAAATTATTTTGGAGATTCCAAAAGATTCGGTGAAATCTGTTTCCTGGGAGCTTGATTCAAAAAGCTTTTCCTTCCGTAAGGATGATACATGGATCTATGAGGCGGATGAGGCATTTTTGGCGGATGAAGAAAAAATAAACGGGCTGTTAGAGCAATTTGCATCCTTCGGGGTATCTTTTGTCATCCGGGAGGTAGAGGACTACGGCCAATATGGGCTGGAGGAGCCAATCTGCCGGATTCAGCTTGAAACGGAGGAACAGTCCTATGAGATTCTCCTTGGAAATTACAGCAATATGGACGAGAAGCGTTATGTCTCCATTGGGGACGGCAATGCCTATCTGGTAGAGGAAGATCCCCTGGAGCAGTTTGATATCGAACTGCGGGATCTGATTCGGCATGATGAGATACCGTATTTTGAAAAAATAAGCGGGGTTCAGTTTGAAGGAAAGGAAAATTACAGCTTCGCTTATGAGGAAGACAGTGCGGACACCTACAGTGAGAAGGACGTTTATTTTACGGAACGGCAGGGGGAAAAGAAGCCTCTGGATACTTCACGGGTGGAAAGCTATCTGACCAGTATCAGCAGCCTTGGCACAATAGATTATGTAACCTACAATGCAACGGAGGAGGAGCTTGCTTCTTATGGGATGGACGCGCCGGAGCTTACGGTTACGGTGGATTATTCCTTTGAAAATGAGGACGGAGAAGAAAACTTTGACACTTTCGTACTGCATGTGAGCCGTGATCCCGGGGAAAGGGATTCCGCATCAGAAACGAAGGAAACAGAGGAAACAGAGGAAAGCAGTGACGAAAGCTCGGAGGAGGAAATCACGGCCTACGCAAGAGTTGGGGAATCTCAGATTGTCTATCAGATAACGGGAGTAGAATATCAGAATCTTATGGCGGCAGCTTACGACGACCTGCGTCATCCCGAAGTGCTGTGGGCGGATTTTGCAGATATTACACAACTGGACATTTCTCTGGACGGAAAGGTGTATACATTTACCTCGGAAGAAAGGGATGAAGAACAGATCTGGTATTACCAGGAGGAAGAGACGGAAATTTCAGACTTAAGAACGGCGTTTGCGTACCTGGAGGCAGACCGCTTTACGGAAGAACAGCCGGACGGGAAGGAGGAAATCAGTCTGACGGTCTATCTGGAAAATGAGAATTATCCCAAAATCGAGATAAAGCTGTACCGGTATGACGGGGAATACTGTCTGGCCGCTGTGGACGGAGAATCCGTTTCTCTTGTCAAGCGTTCGGCGGTGGTGGATTTGATAGAAGCCGTACATGGGATTGTACTTTAGAAGCTAATTTTCACGCCCACGCCAATCACTCCGCTGATTGGTGTGGAGCCAATGAAGTTATGGGGCCAAAGGGACTGCCTCTCGCCGAAGGCGACTTTAAATGGCAGTCCCTGTTACAATTCACACTTATAAAAAGTAAAAACTTTATGAAATCTGGCGTAGGTGTGAATTGTAACCTTTAAAATACGGACCGTTTGAAAGGAGTGGGTTTGTGTTGAAGGATAAGAACGAAACATACCGGCATGAATTGAAATATCGAATCAGTCTTGCCGATTATTATGCCATCCGCCAAAGGCTGCGCCCGGTTATGAAGCCGGATGAGCATACAAGAGCGGACGGGCGGTATGTGATTCGGAGCATTTACTTTGACAATGTGCACGACAAGGCCCTGCGCGAAAAAATAAACGGCGTGCAGAAGAGGGAAAAATTCCGCATCCGCTATTACAATGATGATTTTTCTTTCCTTACGCTGGAGAAAAAGATAAAACGGAGCAGTCTGTGTATGAAAATAGATGCGGGACTTATGGAGGAGGAGTGCAGGGCAATGCTGGCCGGAGATACGGGATGGATGATAAGCCATCCTTCCGGTCTGGTGCGGGAGCTGTACTGCAAAATGAAGAGCCAGCAGCTGCGCCCAAGGGTTCTGGTTTCCTATGTGCGGGAACCGTATGTATATAAGGCCGGGAATGTCCGCGTTACCTTTGATTCCGACATTCGAAGCACGCTTTTTCACAGAGGCTTTTTAGAAGAAGCCGTGACGGATATCGGCGTGGCCGGCAATCCGGGCGAGATGATATTGGAAGTGAAATATGATGCTTTTCTGCCGGAGGTGATTCAATCCCTGCTGCAGACAGAGGGAATCCGGCAGCAGGCATATTCAAAATACGGCGCATGCCGCAGATTTGGTTAAAAGGAACTGAAAACAGTAATATCCCTCCCAGTGCACAAATCAATTTACAGGCACATGCTTTTGTGACTGGAAGTTGATTTCAAACCAGTGTAGTGGGAGGGATATTACGGAACTGGAATAGGAGTAAAAAAATGAGTTTTAATGATATTTTCAAATCAAGTTTTCTGGAAAACGTATCGGAATTTTCTATGATTGACACTTTTATCGGACTGGCAGCGGCCCTGGTAATCAGCCTGTTTATTTTTGTTATCTATAAAAAGACCCTGACCGGCGTAATGTATTCCGACAGCTTTGCATTAACACTTGTAGGGCTTTCTCTGGTAACAACACTTGTTATCATGGCAGTTACATCCAACGTAGTCCTGTCCCTTGGCATGGTAGGCGCTTTGTCCATTGTCCGCTTCCGAACGGCAATCAAAGAGCCGGTGGAAATTGTTTTCTTATTCTGGGCGCTGGCCGTCGGTATTGTGATAGGAGCGGGAATGATTCCCCTGGCCATGATTGGCTCGGCAGTCATTGGAATAATTTTACTGTTGTTTGCCAATCGAAAGATTCATAACTGTCCTTATATTCTAGTCCTGGAACTAAAGAACGAGAAGACGGAAGAGGCCGTTTTGCAGATTTTGAAACAGAGCGCTGAACATTACATAGTAAAATCCAAAACAATAAATGCCGCCGGTATGGAGCTGACAGCAGAGCTGCGCACAAAAGACGCCGGGACAGCATTTGTCAACCGGATTCACGATATTCCGGGAGTGGAAAACGCAACGCTTGTGAGCTACAACGGCGAATATATGTCTTAACGGAGGATCAAGCTATGATCGCACAGAAACATATGACCAAAATCGCCGCCGCACTTATGGCCGCTGCGGTCTGCCTGTGCCTGGCCGCAATCATTTTTGCAGGAAAGATTTCAGAGAGCCTCGGCGGTTTGGGCATAGAGATGGAATATAAGTCCAGGCTCTTTGACACAGAAGAAATCCTCCGCATCAATCTTGTGATGGACGAAGAGGATTGGGCGGATATGCTTGCCAATGCCACGGCAGAAACTTACTATTCCTGTGATGTGGAAATCAATGGAGAAATATTTTACAATGTGGGCGTCCGTCCCAAGGGAAATACAAGCCTTACTGCTATTGCCAGCGACCCGGATACGGACCGGTACAGTCTGAAACTGGAATTTGATCAGTATGTGGACGGCCAGACCTGCTATGGGTTAGACAAATTGATTTTAAATAACGGCTATGCCGATGCCACCGGTATGAAGGAGGCATTGGTTTATGATATGTATCAATATCTGGGCGTGGACGCCTCTCTTTATAATTATGCAAAAATATCGGTCAACGGCGAATATTGGGGTGTGTATCTGGCGTTGGAGGCAGTAGAGGACAGCTTTCTTCTGCGCAATTACGGGACGGAAAAAGGCGCGCTTTATAAACCGGACAGTATGAATATGGGAGACAAAGACAGCAAAAGCTTTGGCGGTATGCAGCCGCAGGAGCGCAAAGAGAAGAATACTTTTAACCCTGGCAGACAGGGCGCGCCTGCAAATGAAAATGGTTCTGCAGAAAAAATGCCCGGTACGGAAAATATTTCCCCTCCGGGAGACGGCGGGTTCGGGGGTTTTTCCATGAACGGCAGCGGCGCTAATCTGAATTACACGGATCAGGACCCGGACAGCTATTCCGCTATCTGGGAGGGAGAGGTGACAGACACCACGGATGCAGATCATAAACGTGTAATAAAAGCACTGAAAAATATTTCAGAAGGCACAAACCTTGAAACTTATATGGATGTGGAGAATCTTCTCAAGTATATGGCGGTTCATGTATTTTCTGTCAATGAGGACAGTCTTTCCGGAATGATGGCTCATAATTATTACTTGTATGAATCCGGCGGTCAGCTCAATATTCTTCCTTGGGACTACAACCTCGCGTTTGGCGGCATGGGAGGTATGGGAGGAAGGAACCGAAGCGACGATGGAGACAGCAAAGACAGTAGAGACAGTAGAGACAGTAGAGATAGTATGACAAGTCTGGTCAATGACGCCATCGACAATGCCTTTTCCGGTACGGAATTTTTTGATACGCTTATGGAAAATGAAGAATATCACGCAAAGTACTACGGTTATTTGAAGCAGCTCGCAGAGGAATATATTTATGGCGGCGGGTTTGAAACATTTTATCAACGCACGCGCAGCCGTATTGATTCCTTGGTTGAACAGGACCCTACGGCTTTTTATACCTATGAAGAATACGAGGAAGCGGCGGAGACCTTTTACGAAGTTGTACGGCTTCGCGGCCAGTCCATAAGCGGGCAGATAGAGGGAACGATTCCTGCCGCGGAAGAGGAGCAGAGAGAGTCGGACACACTGATTGACGCCTCGCATCTGGACCTGAGCGTCATGGGCAGTATGAGCATGGGAGATCGTATGCGGAACTGGAACGGAGAGGGAGAGGAAGACACGGCGTCTCCATTCGATAGTAGCGAAGCTTTACAGAACCTTGAGACATCCCCATTCGACAAAGAAATGCCAGGCGGCGCACCGCCGCCCGGAAGCAGCATGGAAAATATGCCCGATATGAATTTTGACAAAAACAGTGCAGGCAAGACAGCTGCGGACAATCTGATTTTGTATGGCGTGTGCGCAGGCATTTCAGTGACTGCACTTGTGTTTGCAAAACAATACCGAAGGCGAAAATACTGATTTTTAGACAACACAAAATGTCCGCAAAAGGGAAACACTTTGTAAGGAAGTTGTTTCCCTTTCTTTCTATAATCAGCCAGAATGATCAAATGGCACAGATTTTCCGCCCGCTGTGTGGAAAGATGCATCAGAATCCGGAGATTTACTGCAATGATGTCGGGCTTTTGGACGGCAGAGTCTGCATAAGCGCAAAGAAATACTCAGGCTTACCGGTACGGAAGTAATCGTACCACGCTTCCAGGGTATTTTCTTCAAAAACGCCTAACCGTTCAATAATTTGTTTTGCCCACAACAAGGCGCCGGTGGAACCTGCGGTAATCAGGTTGTTATCCGCAACTGACGGCTTATCAATATAAAAACGCTGCCCTTTATAACAAGGAACAACCATTTCAAGAAATCCCGCTCCATTACTGGTATGGGGGCGATGATCCAATAACCCAAAACCCGCAAGAGCAGCGGTCGCTCCGCAAATTGCACACACCGCAGCTCCGCAAGAGAGCAGCACACCGGCTTTTTCAAGAATAGCTCCATGCTTCGGATCATTCCATGTATCTGCGCCCGGCAAAAGCAGCACACTTGTTTCACACACTGCAATATCATCAATTAAGCAATCCGGCATAATTGTCAGACCGCCCATAGTACGGACCGGCTCTTTAGTAAAGCCGACAGTTTTAAGCGATACGCCCTGGGCATCCTTTTTGAAAAAACGGCCGGAATGAAGCTCCGAAATAACATGCCCCAACTCCCAGTCAGCCAAAGTATCAAGAACATAAACATAGATTGTAAACATAAAATTCCCTCCATTTTTCTTCCTTGCGTTCCTTTCCTTTTTATTGTACCATGTAATTACTGACAACAATATGGCAACAATCCGAATCGAAAGGCGGCCGCCGGATGAAAATAGACAGACTTGTTAGCATCATAATGATACTTCTCGATAAAAAACGCATAGGAGCACAGGAATTAGCAGACATATTTGAAGTTTCACCCCGCACAATCTACCGTGATATGGAAGCAATCAACATGGCGGGGATTCCTGTCCGTTCGACGCCGGGAGCAGGCGGCGGCTTTGAGATCATGCAGGAATACAAGATTGATAAGAAATTCTTTTCCTCCGACGACCTTTCCGCTCTTTTAATGGGCCTTTCCGGTCTTTCAGACATGATACGAGGGGACGAGCTGGTACATGCGCTTGCGAAAGTCAAAAGCTTTATCCCCGCCGACAGAGCAAAAGAGATTGAATTAAAAGCCAATCAAATCCGTATAGATTTAAGTCCGTGGACGGGCAGCCGCAAGATACAGCCGTATTTCGAGATGATAAAATCAGCTTTGCAGGAAAACAAGCTGCTGACCTTTGAATATATCGCTCACTGCGGAAATAAAACCGCACGGTCAATCGAGCCTTATCAGCTTGTATTAAAAGGTAGCCATTGGTACTTGCAAGGATATTGCCGCAGAAGAAATGATTTCCGGCTGTTTCGATTATCCCGCATGTCAAACCTGCAAATGCAAGAGGAAATGTTCACACCGCGGGAGTATCAAAAACCGCAGTTGGATTTTGAAGATATTTTGGAAACTATGCAGACAAAAATCAAACTCCGTATTCATAAATCCATTCTGGACCGAGTTCTTGATTTTTGTTCTTATGAAGATTTTCTGCCAGAGGGGGATGCGCATTATATAGTTGCTTTCCCGTTCATAGAAAACGAATACCATTACGATATGCTTTTAAGCTTCGGCGATAAATGCGAGTGCCTGGAGCCGCTGCATATCCGCGAAAAAATAAAGCGCAGAATACATGACATAGCTGCCGTATACGAAAGCTGATATACGGTATAAGACAAAAAAGACAAACTTTTATTATCCTGATGGCGGTATACTCTCTATATAATAAGCATTGTATTTTGGGTTTTATACAATGGAAATATTTTTTCAAAAAAGAAAGATTATTGACCGTGGCCCAAAACAATTGCTCAGTTGTTTTTATGAAACCGCTTACTTAACAATAACTGCCGCAATTTTCACAGCTTCACCAGGATTCTTTTCATTGCCAAGAAGCCCCCGATAAGTAATCTCAACGGTATCCCCCACGGCAATAGGTGAATCTCCCTCTATAATTTCAGCGTTCTCCGTAGAAAAATAATAAAACAAACCATCGCCCGGATCTTTGATTGTGATGGTATCATCCGCATACGCTTTAACAATTCCCGTAATGGGATCAGCCTCAATAACTTCTTCATCCTGCACAGTTTCTTTTTCCGTATCTTCCGCAGCTTCGGGCTTTGGTGTTTCATCGTCATTCGTTTCGGATTCCGCAGGCTCTTTATTTTCCGGTTCCTGTTCCATAATAGTTTCCGCAGGCCCTGTGCTCTCCCTTGAACCGGATGAACAAGCCGCCAGTCCCATAGTTAAAGTGAACAGAAATACCAATATACATTTCTTCCTCATAATCATTTCTCCTATTTAAAGTCGCTTCGACACACCGGTAATGAGAGAAACTTTTATTCGAAAGGGCACTCATAAAAGTTCCTCTCGTGCGCCTTTGCGACTTTACTTTTAGTCGCTTCGACACAGTTGTAAATACTGCTGTTTTTCAGTTACTTTTCTACCATAAACGGAATCCCAGAGATTTTCTTGGGACCGTCTTCCGTAATCAGGTATCCTTCTTCCAATCGCATGCCGCCTACCACTTCATCCTCAAACAACGGAATATCTACGGAAATGACCATATTTTTTTCTATTACCGTTGTACTGGAAGGACCTAATATGGGAGGCTCAAATTCAATCACGCCCACGCTGTGAAGCCCGGAGTACATAAAGTTCTTTTCGTATCCCGCTTCCGCCATGATTTTTCGTCCCATAGCCTCCACTTCGCTTCCCACATTACCGGGAAGCAGATTTTTTCCGCAGGTTTCCTGGGCGCGAATCATAGCTTCCACAGCCGTCTTTATCTCGGGCCTGGGATTCCCTAACAGAACCGTGCGGGCAATGGCTCCATGATAGCCCTCATATCTGGGCGCCAGGGTAATGATAACCGCATCATTTTCTTCAATGGTTCTGGTTGTGGTTCTGGCCAGAATATGCTTTACATTGGGACCGGAGGCAATAATCGGGTCAATTCCATAACACTCCGCCCCGGCTCTTCGCATAACATACTCCGCTTCTGCGGCAAGCTCCCGCTCAGTGATACCAGGCTTTAACGCATCAATCGCAGCCTTCATTCCAAGCTCGGCAATCTCATAGGCCTTGCGGATAACGGCAATCTCGCTTTCGGATTTTATGCCTCTCATGGGCTCAATCAGCTTATCGGCTTCTATGATCTCGGCAGTAGAACAGGCCTTGAGCATCGCTTCATAGATTGCTGCGCCCATATGTACCTTCGGGGCAAATCCTACCTTTTTAGGATCGCCCGGAATGTATTTCCTGATGACGTCTTTCAGAGGAACCACAACGCTAAAGGGATAATCCTCGTCCTCGGCAGAAAATTCGCTTAAAACGATAATATCCTTTATGGCGGAACGCTCCGTCGCGTAGCCGTCCGTCTCCGGACCGACTAACAGCAGCGGATCCCGATCAGGCAGGAAGAGTATCAGGACGGGCTCAAAATGAGTCTGAAGATCCGCATAATATCTGGCATAAGCGTTTCCGTATGTTGCCCTTTCGTCGCTATAGGTTAAAATCATATCCAGTCCATGCGTTTTCATAATCCTTTGAACCTTTTCCCAACGCGCAGGATATTCTTCTCTTGGAATTTTTACAAATTTTTGTTCCATTCGATTTCTTATCTCCTTCATGCTTATCGATAGATTATAGGGAATAATCAGGCAAAGGCCGGACTATTCGGTTTCATGTGACAGCCTGAATACAGCCTTGCGAAAGCCCACCTCCTCCCTGTTGTCATTCAGGATAATATCGGAATAAGCTTCCTTTATTTTTGAAATAATTTCGGGATCGTCATAGCCGAGTTCTTCAAAAACCTGAAGTACGGCAGCGGCAAATTCATCATGGCTCCCATCCATGATTTTTACTGCAATTCCAAGTCCGAGGGAACGGATTCCCACGGCATAGACGCCCAGGGCGCCGCTTTTCCCCACCAGATCGGGGCTTGATGCAAGAATTGAACAGATAATGTCCTTTCCCGCAATCATATTGGGATACCGGTGTAGGATGTCCATATTGTGCTCCACAGCCCGGCGAAGAGCCGCATCCTTAATAAGCTCAGGCTGTGAAAGCCGCAGATAGGAGGCGGCAATTGCGTGAAAGGGAACCGCATAAACCGGAACTCCGCAGCCGTCCACACCAATCCGGATGTCCGGCACCGGTACATCGGTCATCTGAGCGATGACACTCAAAATCTCTTTTTGAGTCCGGCTCTCCCTCTTCCAGTAATCCGTTACAGGCTCACCCAATTCCCGTGCAAGGAGCATCATCCCAAGATGCTTTCCGGAGCAGTTGTGATAGATTTTACGCATAGGCATATGCTCTTTTATCAGCTGCTCTTTTCGCTCTGCCCGATTGGGGTAGGTGGGAAGCATAACCATCTGCTCTTCTTTTAACTCTGTTTTTGCAAGAATGGATTCCAATATTCGGACATGCTCCTCATCTGCCCAATGGGAGCCTGAAAATATGGCTGTTTCTTCTTCTGTCAGTCCATATTTTTTATCCAGTCCATGAAGCAGAACGGGGAGTGATTGTATGGGCTTGGATGCGCTCCGGTAAAAGCAGAGCCAGTCCGTGTCCCCTGCGGAGGCCAAAATTCCCTGACTGTTTACCACGCATACCGTTCCGTAATGAATACATTCCAATATTCCTTCCCTGTATTCGTTAAATAAAACCTGTGTATTCATTGACAGCTTCCTTTCCTCAATTTAGACTTATTTTTTGTATAAGGATTTAACAAAGATGTACGAAAAAGCAAAATATTACTACAAAAACAAACGCTTTTTTTCTTGTATTTTTTTACAAAATATAGTACAATAATGGCCTACAAGAAACAATCGTTAATGATTTTGTATATTTATTTATACTTTTTTAAGTTTTTGTTGTATGTTTTCGATAATTATATTCCTGTTTTCCGAAGTTGTCATCATGAGATCTTGATTGAAAATATCACAATCTTGGTTTTAACTCCCCGGTGAAAATTGAAGAGCGGAATCCGAACATGAATGCAAAAGGAGGTCGAATTATGGCAGAACAGTTACAGTCACAGGGGAAAAATCTTGTCAGCTTTCCGCAATTTCAGCATGACGGGGAAACCCAGGTAAAATCAGATTTTATTCAGTATAATCTGGATGTCTCCACAGATTCCAGGTGGTTTATCGCCAACACGCATCCTATGGCCAGGATACGCCTGCCTTATGTGCAGGAGCTGGGGGAGTTTGTCACCGGACAGAATTATATGACCACCCGGACGCATCTGCCCTCTTTTCTCCTGAAAATCACATTAGACGGAGAAGGATTTCTCCGATATAACAATCAGGAATATTACACCCAAAAGGGCGAGTTCTTTTTGATTGACTGCAGGCAGCCGCACTATTATTCCACGTCTCCCAGGTCGGATTTCTGGAACGTGATATGGATTCATTTTTGGGGAGGCGACGCGCAGGAATATTATAAATGCTTTTTGGAGGCCAATCACGGCTCTCCCAAAAGCGTATTGCGGATACCGGAATCTGTTGAACTGATCCGAAATCTGATTCGTGATTACAGTGCGGAATTTTATACGGATTATCAGACGGACATAAAGGCCTCCGCCCAGATCAGCACGCTTTTGTCCAATTGCGTTCTGTCTGTGCTGGAGCACGAGGATAAGCTTTTGCTGCAGACGCCGCCTAAATTTGTTTTTGAAGTGCGGAACTATATTGCCGAGCACTATCAGGAACGGATTACCCTGGATTTTCTTGCGGAAAAATTTTATGTAAACAAGTTTTATCTCCACAAGCAGTTTCATTTGTATCTGCATACAACCCCCAGGGAATTTCAGAAAAACCTGCGCATTAATAAGGCGAAGGAATTTCTCAGGGCGTCTACTCTGTCAATAGGCGATATTGCCGAAGCTCTTGGATTTGATACGCCCAGCTATTTTATTTCTTCCTTCCGAAAGGCCGAGGGGAAGACGCCTCTGCAGTTTCGGCATGAATGGGGCGCTTAAGAAAGGGATTGCCAGTAAAATGAGATTGTGCTAGAATAAATAACCGTAAGTAAGGTAAATGTTCGCGGCTGACAATGCCGAAAGGCGTCAGGTGAGGAAAGTCCGGGCTCCATAGGGCAGGATGCCGGATAACGTCCGGTGGAGGCGACTCCAAGGATAGTGCAACAGAAATATACCGCCAGGCAACTGGTAAGGGTGGAAGGGCAGTTTAAGAGACTACCGCCCGTCTGGTAACAGACGGGGCATATGTAAACCCCATCCGGAGCAAGACCGAAACGAAACATAAGCCTGCCCGGCTGTTTCAGGTAGGTCGCTTGACTCTGCTGGCGACGGCAGAGCTAGATAGATGAACATTCACGACATAACCCGGCTTACCGCCTTGCTTACATTAAGATAAAGATACCCCTTAACAACATCTGACGAATACAAGGGGAGGAATTCCTATGACAAAACATGAATTTCAGCAGCGCATTGCCGAAGGCCCGCTGATTCTGGACGGGGCCACCGGCTCCAATCTCCTGAAGGCAGGCATGCCCCGGGGAATCTGCTCGGAAAAGTGGATTGCCGAGCACCCGGAACCGCTGATTCAATTACAAAAAGCTTATATTGAAGCCGGTTCCCACATTGTTTACGCCCCTACCTTCCTGGCCAACCCTATCAGCCTCGGAAGCCACGGGCTTGCCCATGAGACAAGGCGGCTGAACCATGATTTGGTGCGTATTTCAAAGGAAGCGGCTGCCGGGAAGGCTCTGGTTGCCGGTGATATCAGCACCACCGGAAAATTAATGGAGCCTATGGGCGAGATGCCCTACAATATCCTTTTTGAAGCCTATAAAGAGCAGATCTCCTGTCTGGCTGAGGCCGGTGTGGATCTTCTGACAGCGGAAACCATGATGGCGGCCGATGAAACTATGGTGATTCTGGACGCTGCTTCGGAGGTCTGCGATCTTCCCGTTCTCTGCAGTCTGACCATAGAATCCGACGGAAGCCTGTTCTTTGGCGGCAATATCTATGACGCCCTGGAAACCCTGGAGGCCGTAGGCGCAGACGCCGTCGGCTGCAACTGCTCCGTGGGTCCGGATCAGCTGGAAGCCGTGATTGCCGGAATCCGGGAGCGCGTCTCTATCCCCGTGATTGCCAAGCCCAACGCCGGGATGCCGAAGATTACGGAGACGGGGGAGGCCGTTTACAGTATGGGGCCGGAAGAATTTGCCCTCCATATGGAAACGCTGCACAAGGCCGGCGCTTCCCTCTTGGGCGGCTGCTGCGGTACGGACCCTGAATATATCCGTATGCTCTGTAAGAAGCTTTCCAGTTCTTAGCATTGCATTGAAGCCATCTGCTTTTCTCTCACTCATATTATATGTGCATGAAAAGACTAGTAGTCCGTACCGGAAATATGCACAAAGATTTCCGATACAGACTACTGGCAGAGGCATCCTTATCATCAGATACTTAGCTTAAAAAACCAGACACGGCTTTCAAGTACAAAGCCTGTCTGGTTTTCTTATGTAATCATTTCATTATTTTACAAAAAGCTTCTCTTCGCCGGACCTCTATTCCGCCTTTTCCCCGATCCTTCCAAAAACCAAATCATAGCCGTCATTCCCATAGTTCAAGGAACGGTTCACCCGGCTGATGGTGGCTGTGGAGGCGCCTGTCTTTTCCGCTATCTCCAGATAGGTTTTCTGCTCCCGGAGCATCTTGGCTACCTCGAAGCGCTGTGACAGGGACAGCAATTCATTGATGGTGCAGACATCCTCAAAAAAGGTGTAGCACTCTTCCTTATTCTCCAGGCTTAGTATAGCCTCAAACAAAAAATCGACGGCTTCGGTCTTAATCTTCTTATTCACGGCTCTCTCCTTCTATACAAATCTAAGCTTATGGCGCCGATTCCTTTCCCGGCCCGTTACCATAACTTTATATAGATATTTTAGCACAGTAAAATCTTGAAGTCCACTGTTTTCCCTATTATTTTCGGCCGCAGTTCACGTATCGTTTCAGCTCCTCCACTGACCGGTTGACTACCAGCCTTTCCGGAAAATTCAATTCCTCCAGAAGCTGCAACGCCTCGTCATGGCGTCCCACATCCGTGTCCACATGGGCGTCGCTTCCGATGACAATGGGCGTCTCGTACTCCATACAGAGCTTCAGCATTTCCATATCGAGTCCCCTGGCATTTTTTCTGGAACCGCCCGGGCGGAGGGAGCTGTTGTTAAGCTCTAAGAGTACGCCGTATTCCTTTGCCGCCTGGACAAGCGCCCGGTAATCTACGGGATAGCGGGGATCATCGGGATGGCCTAAGATATTGACATAGGGATTCTTCATGGCGTTTACACAAGCCTCCGTATGAAATTCTCTGCTTCCGGGGCTGATGCAGGGAATGTGAAGGCTTGCTATGGCAATGTCCATCTGCTTTAACGCACGAAGATCCAGGTCTATGGTTCCCTGCTCGTCCAGAATGTTAAGCTCCACCCCCATCAAAAGCTCCACCTCGTATGCGCTGCGGTCTACCACACGCAGATTTTGAAAATAAATGGTCTGGCAGCTTCCCCACAATCTGGGGGCATGCTCCGTGATAGCCAAAAGCTCCAGGCCCTTTTCGGCAGCCGCATGGGCATTTTCCCGAATGGTGCTGTAGGCGTGGCCGCTGGCCAGGGTATGCGTGTGGGTATCCAGAATGTCTTTTATCATTTCATACTCTCCTCTTGTGATTTGCCGAATTTATGATGCGGATGATCTCATTTCATTACCACTCTTTGTTCAGTTCCATATTCCAGTCTATGGAGAAGGGTCCGTTGGCCTGTGACTTCAGATTGTCAATAATACCGGCTCTCTCCGCCGCGCTGCTCCCGGAATCCTGCAGATCTTCGCCTGTCCAGTAAGCATAGCCGTAAAGATAGCTCTGATTGAAGTCATCCCATGAACCAAAGGATTCCTGAGCCTTTACGGCCGCTTCCAGGGATTTGTCCATAGCTTCCTCATAAGTGCAGTAGCCTGCTGCATATCCGAAGCTCATAACCGTGCCTACCCGGCTCAGATCCCATGCGCTGATAGCGGCGTCCCCATAAGCAGTCCATGCATCATAAGCCGTCAAAGCACTGTTGCGGGTCTCGTCATCCTCCCCTTCCAGTGCGGCTTCCAGCTCCGCACGATCCGCCGCTTCCGTTCCGCCGAATCCATTCAGAAAATCCATTGCATCCTTGTTATGGCCCTCGTTCATCAGCCAGTCAGCCATCTCCAGCAAGCCTGCCGTATCCTCCACGCCCCAGCTGTCTTCCAGAGACAATGCGGCCTGCTCTCTTAATTCATCTATCTGAGCGTCATCTGCTCCCATCTCCTCCAGGCCCTTCACCGTGTCCATAATGCTGGCTCCGTTAACCGTATTAAGAACGGCTGTCATGCTGCTGACAAACGCCCTGCTGCCTGTGGCTGCCGCGCCTTCTCCGAGAACCTCCAGCTTCATAACCTTCCTGGCATCCTCTACGTCGTCGTCATTTCCCAGGAACATCAATGCAACGTAACTGTCAGAGGTCTCTATATAATACCCGTAAGCCTGACCCTTGCTTCCGCCGCTCCTGGCTATGCCTTCCCGGGCCAGACAGCGCTCAGCACCCTCCGGCGCCTCCGCATCCACGTCCGTCCAGTCCACACTTACGCCGAGACCGTCCAGAGCCAATGCAACCACATGGTCCGCAAAATCCTCCAGACTATCCATCTTAGCCGGATTCCCCGGTACGTTTGTCTTGGGGCTTCCCATTGAAACCGCGGAGAATCCCTGATGGCCAGACCCTCCCTCCAGTCCCATCATACTGGAATTGGGCTGCAGCTGCATATCCGTCTGCTCAAGTCCCTCCAGCAGCGTCACCTTGTACACGCCGTCCACAGAGGTATATTCCTCAGAAGCCGGAAGCTCCTCAGGCGTCTTGGTTTCTTCTGTCTTCACATCCTGCTCCGCGTCAGCCGTCTCCCCGGAACCGCCGCAGGCCGTCATCAGGCTCATGAGCGCCGCAGCCGCCAGTATTGCTGCCTGCTTCTTCACAATCCTCTTCATTTTTCCATCCTCTCCTTATAATCAATAATTTTTCAGCCGCCGCTGTCTGATGCTCTGCGGCCGCTGCTGCCAAGTTCACGGCTGATGCTGATGATCCTGCTTATGGCCGTATCCTTTGACTTATCGATTATATCATGTATAGGATTGTGAATCCATAAAAAGATCGCAGCTTTTTTTCCTGTTTAAAATTACCTTTCTTTTCGTGTAACTATTCAGCACCCCGTTTAGTGCATATTGATTTTTGGTCAAAACAGAGAAA
>OFFX01000128.1_pt1 | contig 60939 bp, 59 predicted proteins | sample 1521511 | NCBI WGS metagenome assembly OFFX01 (sample SAMEA3504125, study PRJEB24116) | mouse gut metagenome | biome: mouse gut; feature: mouse-associated habitat; material: faeces | place: Denmark | collected 2011
TTTCGATCGGGGCCGCTTTCTGCTTTTGCAAAGGCAGCATAGAGATTGATGAGCATTTCTGTGTCGAGAGAACAGGTTTTGTATGTTCAATATAAAAAAGTTGACAGACTACTCCCCAGGTGTAGCCTGTCAACTTATCATGGTACCGGTGATGAGACTTGAACTCATACGATATTTCTACCAACGGAGTTTGAATCCGCTGCGTCTGCCATTCCGCCACACCGGCATATGAGGGAAAGCCCCATTATGGAGCTTTCCTCAGTTGAGAATAATACGGAACCTCCATGAGTTCAGCACGAAGGCGATCATACATCTTATGGAGTTTAGGATTGACCCACTTCATCCATTCCCTGCGTTCATCCCGCACCATCATATCACGAAGCATGGTTGCAGAAATCGGAAGCCGGCTACGAGGAATGATAAACTCCGCAGTGTCCTTGATGTCCTCAACGTCGAACCACCGACTGCGGGCCTCGTCGTTGCCGTAAATCATCAGTTCCGGCGCCTTGTATATGTACCGATCCACTTGGTCCAACAAGTATCTCCCCCATTCAGAAGAGAGGTCATCCTCATGAGTCAGGTCGGGGAGCGCATATACAGACACGCGCTTATTGTCCTCATACACAGAACGAATCACGTCGATTCTTGTGGCAATATTGAACGGATTGCGCTCCGTGCCACTCTCTTGTGCCGAGCCAATCAGGATGAGAATTCGATCACACAAGCTGAGTCCAGCATCCACAAGGCTCTGATGGCCTTTGTGGAAAGTTTGAAAACGCCCCACAATCAGTCCGCTGTCATATACCATAATTTCCTCTTTCTGCCTTATGGCGCCGTCTTGGTGATAGTTACGTCAAAATAGAAATCATAGCTGCCGCCATGTTCACCGCGCAAAATCTCCATCAGCATGCATTTGCTGCAACGCCATCTCTCTGACGAACATGAAAACCCATTACATGGATTTTCGTCAGAACAGGATGAACGGGAGTGCTGGAGGAAGGAAAGCATGGTTGAAATCTGCTCATCAGAGAGGGTGCGGATCTTATCCAGGACTGCGCCCTCCTTTTCTCTCAGTACCCGCTCTTCCTCCTCTTTAATTTGCCCATCAATTGAGGTGCGCTGCTTTCTTAATTCTTCGAGTTTGCTCATCAAACCACCTCCCAAAATTTAACTTACTGGTCCGAGTAGTGGGGTTCGAACCCACGGCCTCATGGTCCCAAACCATGCGCGCTTCCAGCTGCGCCACACCCGGATGTTCTGGTAGATTATATGCAGTGCAGAAAAAAAATATCGAATAAGACAGAAATATTTTTCAGGTATTGCCTGGTCATTGAGTTGAAAGAAAAAAGGAACGATCCCAGATGGGTTCGTTCCTTTTTCAGTATATGGCGAATTATCTTGGAAATCAGAGGGCGATCCTGAAGCGGGGAAAGGGGACGGCAAAGGCAAGCCCAGCCCTATCATGATTTATTTCGTGATAAGCTTCACAGAAACGGGATAAGGCATATCGTAGAAACTATCCTCCTCCGGGCTATCAGGAACCAGCTCTCTTACCGTGGGCATGGCTCCATAGGCGACCGTCATCACCTTTTTGTCAGGATCGAAAAGAATGATATGGGACTTTTCTTTTCTTCCTGCCTTCTCTACTTTGTCAGTCAACTCTTCGACTTCGTTCGGGGAGAGGGGCTTGGGGAAAGAGATTCGCTGGTACTGGTCTATGCCGCATACAGAGTGTGCAATGCACGCGCTGCCATAACCAATCTCTTCCTTGTAGTCAAGCACCCTATGTCCGGCCCCATTCACTGCAGGCGTCCCGTCCTTGTTCGGACGCAGATTCCAGCTCTGGGTGGTGCCGCACAGCAGGCAGATGCGCCGTTCCTCCCCCGTATTGCAATTCATGGAGGTGTTCATGATCCCTCCACATACGGGACAATCCATTTGATCGCAAAAATAGCTCATTTACGTCTTCTCCTTCTTTTTTTGTTTTAGGCGTCCAGGCAGAATCCCTTATGACAAAATCCGGTAAGGTCGGAGAGGTAATCAGAAATCCTCTCTTCGTCATCAGGATCGATGTCAGCAGGAATCTCAACCTCGGAGGGCAGACAGACATCATCGCCCTCGTCAACATCCCAAATGATACTAAATGCCTTCATTGTTTTCCCGAGTCTCACCGCCATGTCCCGGCGGGAAAACCCAGATTCCTCCTCTCATTGTTTTTTACATACTCTCACAACTACTGTCTTCCGGATGGAAATGCGTCGTGTCGTCCCCGATATAATCAGCCTCCGCAACTTCCCAGTCAGTGTCCCGAGAGACACGCTTGTGGATAGGCATGTTCTTCACACATTCGATGTGCCGCCCCCACTGGTAGGCGTTCTTCGTGCCGTCCTTCCAGGAGCGGGAGCTGCGGGAATACGGATACTCCGGGCAGCAGGATTTCTTCATGCGCCTGGGTCTGAAGCTGTCCCTCACCGGGGTAAAGCCCAGCAGTTCGTCCTCGAAGTCAGGGTCAATGGCTTCCGCCTGCTCCCGCAGATACTGCATGGTGAGCGAACTGCAGTGTGCTTTGCGGCAAGTTCGTTTTGAACCAAACAACGCCGGCTCTGCACGGAAGAGGGGCGGGCGTCTATTGGGCATGCTCCAGGGAAAATGTGACATGCCATTAACGACGCTGATTTCCTTTGACCAGGTACGAATGTCCTGACTGCGCCCAGCTTTATCCACGACCTGAAACCGCCGCAGCCTAGGAGCGTCAACCTCTGTGGCGTACACGTCCCTGCCCGTGATATTCAGATCTCTGAAATTCAAGAGCGGAGTAAAAATGGAACTCCAGTCATGATACAGGTGGAACCGCCAATGAATGAGAACATCCATACGGCTGCCAAGGGGCGTCCTGGTCTGCTGATACAGGTCAATCAGATAGTACATAAAACTGTCTCCTTTCACTTTTTCCTTCTATTTCACCCTTGCACAGAAGATTACTGGGTACTATGCATTAAATGCAAAAAATATAAAAACGAAGGGGTGCCACCCTTACCCGTTTTCCCATGCCAGCCCCTCTTCAGAGAGACGATTGATTTAATGCGGCGGAAGCATTGACCCTACGATCCTAAAGGACAAAAAAAAGAAAGAAGACCGCCTTGTGTTTCAACAAGACGGTTTTCTTTTTGTGCTTTATTTAGATGCCGGCACACCGGGTTCCGGGTACCTTATCAACCAGTTGGGATTCCAGCGGGCGAGGCTGCTGTACAAATCCTCTTTACGCTCCCGTACAAACTCGTCAAAAGGCATGGAACGATACGGTTCGATGAGAGCCTTCTGGATGGACGCCATGATCTCCGGGTATGTCCATTCCACGATGGGCGCCATGCAGTCCTCCTCAAAGGCGGCAAAATGCTGCTCATGTTCATAGAGTCGTTCCCGACGAAACACATCGGATTGGAATTCCTTCAGCTCAGGGCGTACGTCAAGATCGACGACGAACCCTCCGTGTCCTGCCGTGGTGAACCACCAGATACCGTTAGAGAGTTTTCGTTGGCGCTGGACGGGTCCCCAATATTGTGCAGCCAGCCTTCTGGCAATGGCTGCTGGCTTCGGCTGATGATACATTTCGATTTCCTCCTTTTTTATTATTTCGCCCAAAGGCGGTCTATGTTTTGTTTAACAAGCACCTTTCCGAAAAACTCGCCGGCAAGAGCAGGATGGTGGATGTGAAAAGAGCAATCAGAGGTGTGCCTCGGACAGAGACTTCAGGATATCCTGTTCCCAATAGAGGACCATATCCCAGCTTGCATCTGTATACCGGGTGTCCGGACTCAAATACAGGCCAGACCCCTCCTCATCCGGATCTCCGTCGAGTGCGTTGCCTTCAAACGCCCAGCACTCAAACAGGAGCTGCTTCAGAGAGCAGGTATGGGTTCCCAGCTCGTTGGTGACGGTGTACTCGGGAACATGTTCATAGGCTCCCTTGCTGACTGAAACCTTGACAAACGTCCCGTTCTCCAGCAATCCCTTCACCTCCTGGAGGAGGGCGTTCGCCTTCTCCTGGAAATCGAGGACCCTCCCGATGTTCAGCCCGTCGCCGCTACTGAAGAATTCCTTCTGAAGGCTGACGGTTTTCATGATGTTTCCCTCCATGCGGAGAGAATCCTTCCGGTCAAAGATGCTGTATTCGACGCGCAGGGTGATGTCTTCCTGCACTTCGCCGAACGCCTGTGTATTCTTATTCCGCATAACTATTCTCCTTTGTAAAAAGTCCAATTTCCCGAAGGAAATCAATGGGATGATTGAGCATTGGGTCAAGGACCTCCATCAGCCGAGGAATGGACGCAGAAAACTCCGGACGGATGCGGTAGGAAAAACTCCTGTCGAGATTCCGCTGCATCTGGAACACATCCTTTCTCCCCATCAGAAACTCTTCCACTTCCCAGTCGGCAAACTGCATGATAACATAATGTCCGGTACGGGCCTCCAACAGATTCACATGTGAGAGGATAAGGGGGGTGGTGAGGATGGGAGGGGACTGGGTGCGAATGAGTTCTGTGGCGGCGGCAAAAACAGCCGTTTTAAGATCAAGAAAAATCATCCAGCCCCTCCCGTCAGATCGCTTCCACAGTAACCCTGCGGGTGAATCCATTCTCCTTGTTGTATACTTCAGCTTCCGGGTCGAAGAAACTTTTCCTATAGTTCGACCAGTCGAACGCCCAATCAACACAGCACGATACGTCCTCCACGATGCAGGTTTCGCCGTCCTCAGCTTTGGGAAGCCCACCGGTTTCGAAGAAGCCCGCACTTATGTCTGGACGGCGTCTTCCCGCATAACCCCGGATACACATAGTGATTCCAATGGTTTGGCTGCCATCTGTTAATTTCGTCATGAATATGACCTCCTTGTCTTTCAGCCTTTCGGAATGTGGCTATGCTATGTTATGCGATAGCAAGGAAAACTATCAAACATGAAGAAGCTGTTATCCCCCCCGTGTAGGATGAGGTCTGTGCTGTCCTCAAGTTGCTTGTCAGCCTTGCGGCAATCCAAAAGCAATATGTCTTCATAAGAGAAGGAACTCTTCTGTACCCCACAAGTTTTCTGCCCATGCCGGCCCCTATTGTTTGCCCGAAACACCAGTCTGAATGAGGGGTATTTCCGCAGCAGGCAGGTTCTATGATCTCTATATGTCCCGATGGACATTTACAATTTCCTTGGGAAAAGCAGCCCAGGGACTCGATATTTTTGGAAGCGAGCGCATAACATAGAAGAAGCCGTGCGGCGAGAAAATCCCGCAGTTGTGATTTTTGTGAAAGCTGATATAATGTTTTTCAAAGAGGAGGAATCAAAATGAAGTTGATGGTAATTGACGGCAACAGTATTGTCAATCGGTCATTTTATGGCGTCCGCCCCCTGACAACGAAGGACGGACTTTATACCAACGCAGTTTATGGTTTTGTGACAACGCTCCAGCGGCTGATGGACGAGGAGGCCCCTGAAGCCGTCTGCGTGACCTTCGACCGGAAAGAGCCAACTTTCCGGCATCTGGAGTACGAGGGATATAAGGCGCAGCGCAAGGGGATGCCGGAGGAACTGGCTCAGCAGATGCCCGTGTTGAAGGATGTGCTGGATGCCATGAATATCCCCCGCTACGAACTTGCCGGCTACGAGGCCGACGACCTCATCGGGACCATCTCCAGGAAGTGTGAGTCCGCCGGGTGGGCCTGTGTGATTGTCACTGGAGACAGAGACAGCCTTCAGCTGGTAACAGAGCATACGAAAGTCAAGTTGATCTCCACGCGCATGGGGCAGACTACCACGAAGGACATGACTCCGGAGTCTTTCCGGGAGGTATACGGCTTCGACCCCATCCACATCATCGACCTAAAGGCACTCATGGGTGACGCCAGCGACAACATTCCTGGCGTCAAGGGAATTGGTGAAAAGACGGCGATGACGCTGATCCAAAAATATCAGACAGTGGACGCCCTCTACGCCGCCATGCCCGAGGCAGACGCAAAACCCGCCGTATTGAAGAAGCTGGAGATGGGAGAATCCGATGCCAGAATGAGCCACCACCTGGCAACAATCATCACCGACGCTCCCCTGGCGTTCGACCCGGAAGAAAACCTCTGTCGCCCAGCAAAACCGGAGCTATACCGCCTGTTCTTGCGCCTGGAATTCAATAAGCTCATTGAGAAGATGAGCCTGACAGGAGAGGATATCCCGCTGGAAACAAAAGAAGGCGAGCCGGAAATTGCGATTCAGACGGAGCATGTAACGAGCATAGAGCAGGCAGAGCGGCTGCTGGAACTCTGGCGAGGCGCAGATCATGTAACTGTATTGCCATCAGGCGACCTGTCAGTCATTGATGTTTTCTGTCAGACTGGGCCGGATACTGGCATCATGGCGGAACTGGCTAAGGATTCCTATGCTGGCGACTGGAGCGAACTGCTGACTCTATTTGCAGGGAGCGTCAAAAAGGTATCCCATAACGTTAAGGATTTGACCCGGCTCCTGATAGAAAATGGTCTTCCAGCGGAGGGATTTATCTTCGATACTGCCCTGGCTGGCTACCTGCTGGACGCCACAGCGGGCAGTTATGATATTGACCGGCTCTCTATCTCCTATTTTCATAAGGAGTTGCCCAAGCCGGTCTCTTTGGACAACGATGACCCAGTCCAGGTTCAGGAATTTCGGTTCAGTCATGCTCTCGCCATCGATGCACTGTATAAAACGATGCTGCCGCATCTGAAGGAGATGGGCCTGGGGGAGCTGTATTTCGACATCGAGCTGCCACTGTGCAGGGTGCTGGCTGAGATGGAGGCGGCAGGCTTCCAGGTGGACGCTGGAGCGCTGCGGGAGTTTGGGGAGAAGCTTGGGATCGCTATCGGGGAGCTGGAAAAGCGGATCTACACTTATGCCGGGGAATTCAACATCAACTCTCCGAAGCAGTTGGGAGAGGTCCTCTTTGAGCGGCTGGGCCTTCCCCACGGTAAAAAGACGAAGACTGGATGGTCCACCAATGCGGAGGTACTGGAGAAGCTGGATCACCCCATCGTCCGGGATGTCCTGGAGTACCGGCAGTATATGAAGCTGCGCAGCACTTACGCGGACGGACTCCTGAAGGCTGCCGGCCCAGACGAACGGATCCACACCAATTTCCAGATGACCGTCACCGCCACCGGGCGGCTCAGTTCCACAGAACCCAACCTGCAGAACATCCCCACCCGCACAGAGCTGGGGAGCGAGCTGCGGCGAATGTTCGTTCCCGCTCCTGGCTGTGTCCTGGTAGACGCCGATTACAGCCAAATCGAGCTGCGGCTTCTGGCGCACATCTCCGGCGATGAATCCATGCAGGAGGCGTTCCTCTCCGGGGAGGATTTCCATGCAGTCACCGCCTCGCACGTCTTTGGCGTACCGCTGAATGAGGTTACCAGCTCCATGCGCCGGGCGGCCAAAGCGGTGAACTTTGGAATCGTCTACGGGATCTCCGCCTTTTCCCTGTCTCAGGATCTGGGCGTCTCCGCCGAGGAGGCAAAGGCATACATGGATGCCTATTTCGCCAGATTCCCTGGAGTGAAGCGGTACATGGAGGATGTGGTGAAGAAGTCCAGAGAGACAGGGTATGCAGAGACGATCTTCCGCCGCCGCCGTACCCTCCCGGAGATCACCGCAAGCAAATACGCTACCCGGTCGTTCGGGGAGCGGGTAGCACTCAACATGCCTATCCAGGGTACTGCCGCCGATATCATCAAGCTTGCCATGGTCAAGGTTTTCAAGCGGCTGAAGGAGGAAGGACTCTCCTCCCGTCTGATCATGCAGGTTCACGATGAGCTCATCGTCGAGTGTCCTGAAAACGAGGCGGAGCGCGTCAAATCCCTGCTCACCCAGGAGATGGAGGGAGTATGCGCTCTGGCAGTTCCTCTGATTGCAGAAGCTCACAGCGGGAAGAACTGGCTGGAGACAAAGTAACAAGCAGGACGGATGCCGCATTACTGCAGCATCCGTCCTGCTGTTATGTTCTTTGCTTTTAAATGCCTAGGAAGGAATTAAGGCTCATTCAATTACGGGGCAGGCAGAAGGTACATCAGCGCCAGGAATACATGGGGGAGTCAATTGTTCCACACGGATCAGAGGAGGAAGTAATTGTATGGTTCGAACCACTCTCCCATATCACATTGCCCTGTGCATCCTTTTTTATGAATTTGAACTCAATTGTCGTATCCGCAGGTACGCTGACCGGCAAAAACCACTCAGGATAGTTCGGATTCAGCAGAGCCTCTGTGCAATGGTCTGGATCCCAGTTTCCCAACTCCGGAATATTTCCGACGATATAGATATTTTCACCGAAGTTGGTTTGGGCAGAAATATGGAAGATAATCTGATTTTGGTCGCCAGAGAGAATGTTGTATTCAAACCCATTACTCACGGCATCGCCCCTCTGTACGGTAATCTCCTGTACTCCCGGCACAGCGCCAACGGGGACAGACGTTACAATCTGCGTTGCAGTCTTTTCTTCAATATTAGCTGGCACAGACCCGAAGAAAACATCTACATTGCCATCGAAGCCGTCGCCGTAAATATAGACTGTATTTCCTGCTCGTCCAGAGGTAGATACTACATTCCCAATCCGGGGCGTATCAGGGCTGCTCTGTGCATCAAACTGCCACACAGCAACACCTCCGCCGGCAAGGGTAAACGATGGGATTGTGTTTGTGCTGCCCGCCTGAACAGTAGTGCCGGTTCCAAAGAGGTCTCCGTTCAAATAATCCGCATACTGTCCAGCGGGAAGGTTTGTCGAAATAGCAGGTATTGTTGCAGGACGATCCGGCTGCCGGTTGACCGCTACAACAACGATGTCGTCATAGAACTGCCGCTCAAACACCATTGTATCATCATCGCTATAACGAATCACGGTAGTTCCATACGCAATTGCGTCATTTTGCTGTCTCAGCAAGGAGAGATCTCCAATCAGTTGGTACGCAGATGTATTGGTGCTGAAACCGCAATCGGTCTGCATGAAGACCCGGCCTGCAACGTCACTGGCGTCAGCCGGGACAATATACTGCTCTGTCCCATAGTATATGGTGGGGACTCCGCGTGCGGTCAGCAGGACAGCTAGAGCTGCATTATAGACCTTTTCATTCCGCTGCGTATAACCAAAGCGCGTAACATCATGGTTGTCCAGGAATGTCACAGTTTGATTGGGATAGCCGTAGTCCTCCTGTGTGTACGCCATCATATCTGCGAAGTCGCTCATGGGAGTAGAGAAGGAGCCAAAAGTCGTGCTGGCTGCCCGGTAGAACTCAAAATCCAGATTATTTACTCCAGTTTGCTTGGGGAAATACACGTACTCATCGTATTTGGGGTCAGGACGCCCAATAAAGAATTCACCAAAATGTGTGATTGTAGCATTGGAGTCCACAGCATCTTTGAGCCCCTTTACAAATGCAGGGTTCATATGAAGCGTTGCATCATGCCGGATGCCGTTCACGCCCAAACCAGCCCAGAACAGTACCGCATCCTCCAGGTAGCTCACGACCTCGCTGTTCTCCTGGGAGAAATCAGCAAGGGAACCCAAGTCCTTGTGACGATACCCAAATCTCGACGAATCATTCCCCCTATCGCCAAGCCCATGGAACCAGCCGTTGATGTCGTTGTTTGGATCTGCGACCAAATTCTCTATCAGTCCGTCGTTATTATAATCATACGGCTCACCGTCTGCATCGAATGCAAATTCTCCGTTTTCCTTCCGGTCTGGCTCGTACAGCCGTCCGTCCTCGGGCATATTGGATGCCGTAGGATTAACCTCGCGGCTGGTGTGATTGGTCACAAAATCGATGACGAGCTTGATCCCATTATCCTGCAGGGCATCGCGGAGTTCTTTGAACTCATTTAACGTGCCGAAGTGCTTGTTGGTAGCGAAATAGTTTCTGACATGATAGCCATGAAAGCTGGTCCAGCGGTCATAACTGCCATCCGCCTGATAATCAATGATTTCCGTATCCCGGTTTTCGTATGGAGCGGAAATCCAGACAGCTGTAACCCCCATCCCTTTCAGGTAGGGGATTTTTTCAATAATGCCGCTCCAGTCTCCGCCTTGGTATAGCTTCAGATCGGAACCTGTCCCATCATACAGGGTGGGATCGAATCCATCCGGGGTATTGTTGCTTGTGTCTCCGTCATAAAAGCGGTCCGTGATGATTTGGTAGACGACATCTTTTGAAGTGACAGGTCCAAGTTCAGGCGCCGCATCTGCGGCACAGCCCATGCTGCTCAAAATGGAGACCGTCATCGCCAAGGCCAACAACATTGAAAGAACTTTTCTTGTGGTTTTCACAAAATGACCCTCCTATAATTCTATAATTTTTCCCTATCTGTTTATTGCTGCCAGTCTATTGCTGCAAAATCCCCTCCCTTCCCTTTCACTTTTGAGGGACAGTTGATTGCCGAACCATTAAATTTGAGGTAGTAACATAGGTTTGAACCTGAGTATTGGGGTGACGGATAATTTCCAGCAGGAATTTTCCGGCCTGACGTCCCATGCCCCGCACATCAATATCCACCACGGTCAATGGCGGATCCATGATTTGAGAAAACGGATGGTCGTCGAAGGTCATGACAGCTATCTGTTTAGGAATCTCCAATCCTTGTTCCCGGATAGCAGAAACGCAGCCCAACGCAATGTAGTTATTAGCGCAAACCACCGCATCAGGCATAGGCTTACAGCATAACAGTTTCTTTGCCATCCGCAAGCCGTCTGCCGGCGTAGAATCACCCAACCAGATAAACTGGTCGTCCAGACACAGTCCGGCGCTCTCCAGCCCTTGACGAATCCCTTCCATCCGATGGGTAGAGTTTTGATCATGCTCCCGGCCTCCCAGAAAAGCAATTCGCCGATATCCATTCTGGGCCAAGTGGTCTGCGGCAATGATGCCGGAGGAAATATTGTTGATGTCGATCCAGCATACCTGGCTGTCAAATGTTGGCTTACCCAGCACGATATGGGGAAAATGTGTGCGCACTAACAAAGCGGACAGCTGGTGGGTCATGATGGATACATGAACAGCTAAGGCATCGGCACTGCGCCGGGAGATACATTCTTCCGCCCTCTCACAGGCGGCAGAAGGCTGCGAACCGCTCAAAACCAGGCGATAGTTTCTGGTCCGCAAGGTTTCCTCCATACCTGCAATGATCTCAAACATGTGAGGGTTGGAGAAAGTGGTGTTCGGTCCCAGGTCAGTAAGGACAACGACAGTCCGCGTGGCTCCTTTGGCAAAATTCTGGGCGCTGGCGCTTGGATAAAAGTTTAACTCCTGGATCACCTGCTGTACGCGTTCCTGTGTCTCCTCGGAAATACTGTAATGTCCGTTGATGACCTTCGACACGGTAGATATGGAAACGCCTGCGGCTTTTGCCACATCTTTAATCGTCACACCCATAACACGAGCTCCTTTCGATGGATAACCCCATCATAGAGCAATCAGCTGCGCCCGTCAACCAATACAGCAAACCCAAACCCTGTTAATGTTCGGTCTTCCAATCCCTCTGCCCAGTAAGCCGTCCCAGGAAGGGTGGGCAATACTGCTGCATCTGGCGAACAATTGAGTGCCACGGTAACCGTCTCTTTACCAAAATGCCGGACGAAAACCAGCGCTCCAGAGCCGGGCTCGGCATGAAGTGTGCGAAAATCTCCCCGGCGCAGGGAAACCAACGCATGTCGCATGGCAATGCCCTTCTGAAAGAAAGTTCGCAAGGCCATGTCCCCATCCCTCCAGGGCATAGGCGTCCGGTATTCTTCCTCCGACACACCCTTCACCCCGAACTCGTCTCCATAGAAGATGGTAGGCATTCCCACGAAGGATAGCAGGAACAGGACAGCTAATCGGTAGGATCTCACATCCCCGCCGCACAGAGACAAAAAGCGGCTTACATCGTGACTGTCCAACAGGTTGAGCTGGGCAGGGAGCATCTGCACCCGGTATCGAGTGAGCATATTGGTGATCCGTCCGGAAAACTGTGCGGCATCTATGGAATGTTCTCCGAAGAAACGGCGGCAATGCTTGCGGAAATCGTAGTTCATAGTGGAATCGAACATATCACCGCCCAGCCAATGCCCAGCGCTTTCCCATACCTCCCCAATGAGGAGTGCGTCCGGATTCTCCGTTTTCACTGCTGAACGGAAAGCTCGCCAGAAGGCGTCATCAACTTCGCTCGCTACATCCAGCCGCCAGCCATCAATGTTAAATTCCCGGACCCAATAGGCGCCGACTTTGGCGAAATAGTCCCGTACCTCCGGGTTAGCTGTGTTCAGTTTAGGCATCATCCTCTCGTATCCGAAGCAGGCGTAGGTTGGGTACTCTTCTGGGTCATCCGGACGGACTACTGGAAAGTTCAGATGATAAAACCAGTTTTTGTATTTGGACGATTCCTGATTGCGTACCACATCATCGAAAGCGAAGAAATACCAGCCACAGTGGTTGAATACCCCATCGATGATGACGCGGATACCCCGCTTGTGGAGTTCGTCTATCATGGCGCGAAACGCCTCGTCTCCGCCGAAGCAGGGATCTACATGGTAATAATCCAGCAAATCATATTTGTGGTACTCCCCCGCTGTGAATATAGGGTTAAGGTAGACGCAGTTGATCCCCAGATCTTGAAGATATCCGGCATTTTCCGCCACTCCCCATAGAGTGCCGCCCAATTTACCCTGAATGGGAACGCCGTTGTAGAGCTGGCGGGAAGGCGTTAGGGAGATATCCCTGCGGGAAGAAGCGAAGCTGTCCGGAAAGATGTTGTATACAACTGCGTCATGCACCCAGTCTGGCACATGGGCGATGTCCGCTCTGTGGTTGAAAGGCAGTTTGAAATATTCAGAGCGATCATCTACCAGATGATCTGTGAAAATATCACCATAATAGAGAACTATCTGGCTCCCGTCGTCCAATTCAAAGTAATAGAACAGGCGCTGGTAAGGACTATCCAAAATGATTTGGTAATAGTCATGGTTTGAATCGCTGAGGACCAGGTCCATAGGGACAGGGGTGAAAATAATCGGGGTCACCCGACAGGCAGTGTCCCCATAATAGAGAGTACACCGTTTCAAATCTCCCTTTGCACAGCGCAGTCGAAACACGATATGTGTCTCATCCAGTCCATGGGCATATTCCGACATAGGTATGTGCAGAATGGCGTCCAGTTTCATCCCTTCACACCTCCCGCAGTTAATCCGGAGGTCATGTGCTTCTGGCACAGGAAGAAAATCACCAACACTGGCAAAGACACAGTGACAGACGCAGCTGCGAATACAGGCCAGCTCCCGCTCATCTCAGTGGCCTGAAGGGCATACAAGCCCGCCGCCAGCGTATAGTTCTGTTCCCCAGTAAGGAAGGTGGTGGCGTAGATGTACTCGTTCCATACATAAATCAGCACCATCAGAGCTGTCACGACAATACTGGGCTTCGCCAGTGGCAGGACGATCCGTGTGACTACCTGGAAATTGTCAGCCCCGTCAATTCGGGACGCCTCCTCGATTTCGGTAGGGATTGTATCGAAATATCCCTTTGTGTTCCATAGGCTGAACACTGCCATGGTACCGGTGTACACGAGTATCAGGCCGATACGATGATTGATCAATCCAAAAGAGCGCAGCAGGCGGTAGATGGCGAACATAGATAAGATAGCTGGGAACGAATTGAGCAGCACAAGGCATTTAAGAATGGCCCGCCGTCCAGGAAACCGCCGCCGGGAAAAGCAGTAGGCCGCCGGAATAGCTACCGACAAAGACAACGCCACGGTGGATATCGCCAGCAATACTGTATTGCCAAACCATGCAATAATTTCTTCACCAAAAAGCACCTGTCGGTAATTATCCAGGGTAAACTGTTTTGGGATGAACGAAAAGTCGGAACTGAGCAAGCTGTTCTGTCCATTAAAAGACACGCTCAGTGCATAGATGATAGGGATGAGAGTCACAAAGCATAGCAGGATAAAAAACACGTTCAGGGCAGCCAGCCCCACCCGTTCTTTTATTTTTTTTCGATTCAAAGATCTCCCTCCTCTCGCAGCTGAAACCGGGCGGAGAATACAATGAGCAGAATGAAAATGATAATGGAAATTGCGGAGCTGAAGCCATAATTGTTGGTGATGAAAGCGTTTTCATAGGCGTAGGTAAGGATAGTGTGAAATCCAGAACCTGTTTTGGCGCCGGCCTGTTGGGTGAGCAAATATACCACATCAAACTGTTTAAACGTCGTAAATACAGTAATGATGACTGCAGGGGCAATAATGGGCTTAATGGCCGGCACGATGATATACCGGGTGCGCTGAAGCCAATTTGCCCCATCCAAAAGGGCGCTCTCCTCATAACTGCGGTCAATACTCTGCATCGCCCCATCCATAATCATGATCATGAATGGCAGCGCCAGCCACAGGTTTACAACTGTGCAGCAGATGAACGCAGAAAGATCGGACGACAACCATCTGGCGGCTTCAAACCCCAGCTTCTCCATCCACTGGTTCAACAGTCCGAACTGGGTGTTAAACATTCCTGTCTTCCACAGCAGGATGGAAACATAGCCAGGCATAGCCCAGGGAAACATCAGCAGGGTCTTATATACCTTGCGCAGCCGCAGCTTCTGAATATTCAGCAGGGCGGACAGCACGTAAGCTATAATAAGTTGAAGGACCATGTTCACTACTGTCCAAACAATGGTAGCCACCAAGGCGGAAAGGAACCCGGAATCGAATACAAACAACGCCCGCCAGTAGTTCTCCAATCCCACAATGGTAAAATCAAACCAGTGGTACACATTCATATTTGTCAGGGAGATATACCCCGTATAGGCAATAGGGAACACCACCATCAGAGCAATAAGCAGCAGTGACGGCATGGACCAGGCATAAGAATACAAAAATCCCTTTCTTCTCTTTTGTTCAACTCCGGTTTTGATCTGATTTTTCATAGGCGCACCTTACTTCATTGCGGAAATGAGGTCGTTTGCTTTGGCAAGCGCCGCATCAAAGCTCTCATTTACATCCTTGCCAGACAGGTTCACATCAGTGAGCAGATTACCCACCACCGTCCACATCACATCCATCTCCGGGATGTTTGGCATTGGAATGGCGATTTCCGCAGTTGTCCGCATAGACTGCACCAGTTCGTCGCCTGATACGGCAGGATCGTCATAACATGCGGCATTAGCTGGCGCACATCCGCTGGCCAACGCCAATGACACGCCGATAATGGGGTCTGTGAGAGCGGACAGCAGTGTTTTTACCGAATCTCTTTTCTCCTCGGCGGCGAACTTCAGCACATGAATGCCTTGAACCCCAGAATAAGGTGCCAGGGGCTTACCAGTTATATCCACTGCCGGCATAGGGGCAATGCCAAGGTCGATGCCTGCGTCACGAGCCGATGGCACCATCCAGGGTCCGCCAATTGTGGAGTCCGCCTTGCCCTCCAAAAACATGGTGTTTACTGTGCTGTACTCTGTCTCGCCAGGCATAAGAGACACAAATTGCAGATGGTAGGACAGGGCGTCTTTCACCGCCTGAGCGTCCGGGAAGGGCGAGCCGTTCTCGTCAATGATGGAGCCTCCGAAGCCATGGATCCAGGCGGCGCTATAGTAAGCGGTACTGTGCTGTTCCACAAAGCCATACCGGCCCCGTCCGGTGTTGTGTTCCATGTAATCCAATAGCGCATCAGTAGTGGAAGGGACTTCATCGTCCTGCATATAACGACGATTGTACATAAACAACAGGGTTTCAAAATACAACGGAAGCTGGTAGAGAGTATCCTTATATGTCGCAGCGGACAAAGTCATGGGCAGGTAGTCCGCCAAGGCTCCCTCTTCCAGCAAATCCTCTGTGGGAGACAAAATACCCATCTCGGCAAACACGCCGATTTTGTCATGAGCGAAGATGAACATATCAGGGGCAGCAGTAGGATCGTTCCCTACCAGCTTAAGAGAATCGGTAAGACTGGTCTTTTTCTCAAACACGATTTCCAGTTCTGGGACGGCATCCGTCAGATAAGCCGACAGCGCCTCAATAACGGCGTCCTCTTTGTCATGCCAAATCACCAGTTTATTCGCATCTGTGTCAGACGGCGTCTTTCCGCCGCAGGCAGACAGCCCCAGCAGCATAGACAGGGACAAAAGCAGAGCAGTCCATCGTTTCATGGCAATACCTCCTTGTTAAAATGGCGTTCTGCGGGTGCGCATGCGCCACACACCCGCAGAACAGGAAGTTATTTCTTCTTTTTCTTTGATACAGCCAGTGCTATACCGCCCACCGCCACAACAGCAACGGCGGCCCCGCCCACAATAAGTCCGGTATTGCTGCCGCTGGAAGGCTCCGGCTGGTTGGCAGGTGCGGGGTCGTCAGCCGGTGCGGGTTCGGGATCTGTCTCTGCGGGGACCGGGTCGACGGGGGCGTCAGCGGGTTCTTCATAGAACACAGCCGCATCCTCCGGCCCGTTTACCACGACCCAGACATCCTTTCCTGTCTCTACTGACAGGTCAGTTGTTTGTACCGACCCCTCGCCTGCGTTGACAATGACGGAATTGATCCATCCGGGAACTTGGATGGTATACCAGTCTCCGTCCTGGGTCAGTGCTTCGCCAGGCCAGGACGCAAAAGCGTTTGTGCCATCCGGCGCAGACCACGCCCACAGGCAAGGCCCGGTCCAATCGCCAGGAACCTTGACGCAGACAGTGATATCCTCAGCGGTTTTGTTGGGATCTTCATAGGTTAAGTCATACGTCAAATCTTCGTATACCGTAACCCATAGCTCCTTCCCTTCCACGGAAATGTCCTCGGTCTGCACAGCGCCCTCATTGCCGTTAACAATGATGGAGTTGATCCAAACAGGGGCCTTGCCGGTAAACCAACCGTCCTCCCCTTCCTTCAGTTCCTGACCAGGCCATGCATCAAAAGCGTTTGTGCCGTCCGGCGCAGACCATGCCCACAGGTTAGCAGTTTTCCAATCCAGCGGGACATAGGCATGCACCACAAATTTTTCTATGTACTCGGGAATTTCGATTCTGGCTTGGGGTTCATAGGACACATCGGCCGCAGCGTCTTCCCCAATGGAGAGCCAGACCTCTTTGCCGGCCTCTACCACGATCCCATCAGTCTGTACAGGTGTCTCAGCGTCGTTGTTGGCATTTACAATGACATTCTGTACAAAGCTTGGTACGTAGATGTAATACCAGCCACCTTCCAGCGGCTCCATCTCCTCGCCAGGCCAAGCAGCAAAAGCGTTTGTGCCATCATCCGCCCAAGCCCACAGGCAGGGGTTCTCCCAACCTTCAGGTGCTTTTACCACCACAGGAATCATTTCGTTCGTCTCGGCGGCAAATGCAACAGCCGGCAGACACGCCAGGGACAGAAGTGCAGAGAGCCAAAATGCAAGTTTCTTTTTCACAGGTTTCCCTCCTTATGTTTGGTTGATATTGATACTATACTTCTAAAAATATAGTGCGTCAACAAAAAAGTAGGAAAGCAGTTTCCTGGTGCTATTCTACGTTTTCACAACATTATCGCCGGTTTTATTGGCTATTTTGACCAAATTTGCAAATCAATCAGCGGACAAACGTCCGCAATATCTCAGGCACGATCTTAACGGAAGGAAACCGCTTTCTCACATAGATAAATGTGTTGCCTCCTAAACCCTGGGACAGAGAAGATTCCATATATAAGAAATACAGGGAACATCTACAACACCAGCTCATCCCTATGTTTCCGATTTCTAATAATGCCTCTTTGCATGAACACAGCCACTGCATATATGCGCTTTATAATTTCGTCCTCTTGCGCATATAACCGAACAACAATCAGAAAAGGCTGATTGATAAAGGCTATATGAAGAAAGGGCGAACACTATGAGTTATTCAATTATGTACGCAAGCCAGTTCATTCGCACCGAAACTGGTATTACCCCCTGCATTCTCGCCGGTTCAAACAACGTCTGGGAAGCGGGTAACAAACGCCGGGTTCGGAATTGGAGCTGCTTCCGCAACCTGGTCGATGTCTCTGCGGAAAGACTGATGAAGGAGGCAGAGTCCATGATTGGCAGCGAGTACCAAGAACACTGGAAAGCGAACAACAAGTGGGTTGATGACGCTGGACTGATGCGTTGGATGAAGTCAAAAATCAAGGGGGCGGCTACCGTGGAGGACATTATGATGGCAAATCCCGATATTCGTTTCATACATTGCTATGCCTCCGTCTGGAGCGATCTTCGCCAAGAAATCCGGATCGATACCTATATTCACAACTCTGCGGAGTTTGTTGAGTGGGTCGCATCTTATCGGAAGATCCAGAAAGATGTCGGTACCGGCATCTACGCCGTTGTAGATTTCGGAACAGAAAAGATCCGCGTCCCAACTGTACTGCGCAGCGGAGATGAAAAATTCCTCCTGAAGCGGCGGGGTCTTTATCTCATTAAGGTAGAAGATACCGGACTCACCTTCTCCTCCGACATTCACTCTGCCCTTGAACTCAGCTATGAGCAGTCCCAGGCAATTATCAAAAATCACAGGATCAAACCTGCACTGGTAAAGGCAGAAAACAAGCACCTTCCCTACAACGCCGTCATCAAGGTGACGCAGGGAACTTATGCCGGAAGTTACATCAAGAGGGTAACCCGGAAAGACGTCCGATACACCTACAATGTAAATCAAGCCAAGCGATACCCTACAACCTCCGCCGCCGAAAAAGCTCGGAAGAATATAGAGCCCAAGGTGGCAGGCTCCTCTTATGCCGTCATCAGCATCTAAGACGCCGCTATCCATGGATTGGCAAATTCTCACCAAGGGTAAAAATGGAACATTTCACCAAAAAAAGAGCAGAGGCTAACCCCCTCTGCTCTTTTCGATACCCTAATCGGTTATTTTCTCACGTCTGCCATCGCTTTGCCGCACTTCTTCTGTACAATCCCGCTGCCCTGTGTATGCTTATGCTGAAAACCGCCCGGAAACCCCAAGCTTTTTAGGACAGGAAACAAATCATTCCATACACCTTCCGCCCGTTTGCCGTACCTTTTAAGAACCAAAGGGAGAATCATAGTATACAAAAGCTCCAGATTTTTGACACCTTCCAGATTTCTGCCGCCATTTTGCCACCGTTTTTCCGTACTTTTTCCATCTTCTTTCCTCCCCTTTTTCCATACTCAGGCCCTTCCCCATGCCTTATTTTTCCATACTTTTTTCATCCGTTTTCCATTCTTTTTCCGTACTATTGCCACCCTGATTTTGCCCGAATGATACGGTGCCAGCCTGATATTCAGCTGCGATTTCTCCCTTCATGTCAGTATGGAAAAACAGACTTTTGTTGTCGTCAGATCGATAGTTACTCACCCATTGTCTGTCAGCCGGTATCCAATCTTACGTCTTCGTTGGAACATCGAATTTCCAAAGAGACATGGATATCTCCAGCGTAGAGAAAGGGGCCCCAAGGAAAGCTTGAATTTTCCAATACACCACGGGATTTCCCGGAAAAAGACGGAGAGTGAACAACTCACCGCCCTGTTCGACAATATTCGCAACAAGGTTTCCTTCGTTTTGAGAAGTTTTATCCTTTCAGTCTTTAAGGAAAATTACCATTACCGCCTTGACCTCATCCCATAGGGGAGGGATATGGGGCAAATGCCAGAGCCTGCTTGGCATGAACAGCAAGTCCAGAGAGCAAAACAGTCCGCAAAACTCTCAAAGAAAGCCCAGAATCCGGGCATTTGTGTCCAAAAACCCTTTCGTCCGCATCCCCGCCGGGGAATGATATGAGGACAGATGCCTGGGTACGTCCCTCCGTAAAACAACCTCTCGCCCAACAAGAATTCCGCAAGCCTTTTAGAAAAAGACTCCTTAGCTCCAATGTCTGCATACAAAATACTTATTCGTTATCTCCCCTTATCCGGGTATCGCATGGGGCAGACGCCAGGGTTCGTCTGATAGAGCGGAAGAGCCTTAAATTCACCAAGCTTTTCTGGAAACTCCTTGATTTGCAGCACAAGCATACCACAGCGGACGTCCACAGGGCATCCTGCGCCTGGGTATTGCATGAAGACACGCCTGGGTATACCAAGTAAAATCGGCTAACCCTAGACCCAAAGGATACCAGTCCCCCCTCCCGTCCCAGAAGCTTCGTAGGACAGCTCCTGGGTATGCATATGGATTCGGCAAAATTCGCAACGGGTATTCTTCGCTCAAAAGTCTTTTTTTAGAAAAAACGGATAACTTCGCCATCCGCATACCCAAACCTTCACCCAGATGTACCCTATCGCCTGCGAGAAGGTATGGGGTAAACGCCTGGGCATACTTCAGGGACACATTCGTCAATATTCGCAACAGGACGATCTTTGCTTGCGAAAGGGGCTTCTCTTCATTTCTAAAGCGATAATAGTAAAGCTCAATTTTTTAAGAAAGGCTCCCTAAAAATATGTCCAGGTGCAAAAATCTGAGCGAGTTTTCAGCCGGGAGCAGCAGAAATATAAGGGAAAAAGATGGTGAAGATGCCAGGGAACAGGGAACGGAACAAGGATGAATCGCTCAGGAAAATTGCAGCCTTTTACATCATGAATTCCCCATCAGCGCCATATAAGGACGTTTTGCACGGAGACTGTCCCCTATTATATCCCCGCTCATTTGCCCCCCCTAATTCATCCGCTGAGTTCGAAAATGGCTTTATCTCATATATCGAATCAGAATATGACTCACTCCGTCTATTCTTATCGAAAGAGTCAAAACCGAGACTTCCATTGAGGAAATCTTTGGGGAAAATGTGGAAAACATCTTTAAATAACACCCCGCCATCATCACAAAATCCCTCAAAAAATATTACTTGCTCCGTTGTTATAACACCCCCCGAAATCGAGATTCCATCCGTTTTCATCAAGCACCCCTATGGGGAAAAGAATGGGAAAGTGGATAGGAGGGCGAGTGGGGCAAGCGAATGCGGCTTCCTGGGCGCAATATATGATAAAAATACTTTCGCATCGCTAATTTCAATGAATCGCGCTAATTCGTCGCTTTTCATCGGTTTTTTTAGATTTGTAACGATAGAAATTCGTATGTCGAAGGATAGTGTCGCATCTCCCGCTCTAATATGTACCGCCAGCGCCTTTCCTATAGAGTTTGCTCCTGACACAGCCCAGTGACCTCAGTCATGAGTAAGGCGGATATGAAATTTTTGTTCCACATCTCTTGAAATTTTTCCCCAAAAAATGTATTATAAGGTTGTTACAGAATAGCCGCAAGAACCACTCCGTAAGGGGTGGGAGCAGTCAGTGAAGAAAAGTATCTTTTTTACTCAGGGATGAAAATGAACCCGCATCTTTTAAAAGAACCCCAAAAAACGCTATGTTGAATCGGCGCATTCGGCTGCCAAAAAGTTCTTTGGAGGAGTCCTCATGCTACAATCGGTAGAACTAATGAATTTCAAATGTTTTCAAAAGCAGACATTCCGCATTACAAGCCTTACGGTGCTTGCGGGCCTGAACGGCACGGGGAAATCATCGCTCTTGCAGAGTCTGCTGCTTCTGAGACAGTCATGTGGCGAGTTTGGATTGAAGCAGGGTCTGAAGCTGAACGGCGCATATGTTAATCTTGGTTCTGCGATGGATGTGTTGTACGAGAAGTCAGAAACGGACTCGCTTTCCATTGCTATACAGGAAAACGATCAGTTGGATCGTTACCAGTTCTCTTGTACCGACAGTTATTCCGACAATCTCTCCCTGGAGGAATATCGCGGCTCTATCGGAAAGGATTCAGTTATTTTCTCCAATCATTTCTCCTATTTGCCCGCATATAGAATCGCTCCGTCGCCGGTTTACAGCATTACAAATGAGGACAACTTAAAACGCCGTGACTTTGGCATAAACGGAGAATTCAGTGTCCACTACCTCAAGCAATACGGAGGCAAGCCCATCCCCTGTGCAGAAATGATACGCGGCGGCACAGAGAACGACTCGCTGAACTTGCAAGTACGAGAATGGATGAATTTAATTTTACCCGGAGTAATTCCCATTATAAATCTCAATCTACAGACCCGGACCGCAGAGTTGGGTTATGAGTTTATTCAGGGTACAGAAAAGAGTATGACGTTTAAGAGTACCAACGTTGGATTCGGGATTACCTATGTTCTGCCGGTATTGGTCACCTTGCTTTCTGCACAAAAAGGAGACTTGGTCTTAATTGAGAATCCAGAGGCGCACATTCATCCAAAAGGACAGAGATATTTAGGCGAACTCATTGCCCGCGCAGCATCTGGCGGGGTGCAGGTGTTGCTGGAAACGCACAGCGACCATGTGCTGAACGGCATCAGGATTGCAGTCCGTCAACGTATGCTTGAGGCGGAAGCCGTAACGCTTTCCTATTTCACACATGACTACGGAAATTTCAGAAGTCAGGTGATCTACCCACAAATGCTGGGCAGTGGGCAGCTAGATCAGTGGCCGGAAGGTTTTTTTGATGAGTGGGACAATTCGCTGTCAGAACTCTTATAACAAAAAGATCATATACTTGGATTCTCTTCGTCATTTTGGTCGAAAAGATGGGCAGGAGATTTACAGAACGCTGAAAGAATATTTTGATATATAAAAATTCCCAGCTGGTTTTTACGCCAGCTGGGGATTTTTTATTTGCTTGCAGAAGCGCCTGGTACGCCCAACCATCCCTCTGATTTTGGCTTGTCCACTGCAAAATATCGAACAGAAATAGGCTTAAGGAAATCCCCGTTTTCATAAACCTCCTTCATCCAGCGGGGATTCCCCTGGCAAAGAATCGCCTTAATCTGCTCCTCGGTGAAGGAACGCTCCCGTTCTGCGGCGGAAGGAAAAGAGGAAGTGTTGGTATGGAGAGTGCAGAGATGGAGACGCTGTTTGTTCTCACCCAACATCTCCTGTATCCCCTCCCAGTTCACGCCCAAAATCATCCCATCAGTGATGCTCCGGACGAACGAATCGACCTCCCCCTCTGTCGCAAGTCTTTCTTTGCCGGCCCATCCTTTGCCACCAGGAGAATTTTCAGCCATCTGCTGCACTGTGCCAATTAGATGTTCGATGTCCGCTGCCTGCTTTTTGTAAAAAGACGCTTTTCCATCATGCTGAGCTTCGCTCAACCCATCGACGGGATCGGAAGCCTGCCTCTCGCACTCCTTCTGTATGGAGCGGAGGATGTCGCACGCCTCCAGCAATTCTTCGCGGGTCAATGACTCGGTTTTCTTTTCTACCATTCGTTCCATAGAAATTTCCTTTCTTTACGCAGAACGCGTTTTTCTGTGCCCACTACATCACGTCTCAACATCAATGATTCTTTTGATTGGAATTTTGGCACCATTTGTGAACTCAATTTCGCCAAAAATATCGTCTATCCTCTTAATTTCTCCTTCTTCCACCCGATATGCCCCTCCCTCTTTTCTCTTGTCAGGGGCGAAGTATATGATTCGGACGTTCGGGTGAACCATATCCCGCAATTTGGAAAGCTTTGCATCCAGCTCTTCCCCAGCATCTTCCCCTAATTCCACCCAATCATCTGTCTGCCGCCCGGCCTCCCGAATGTTGTCCTCATGTCCGGAGAGTGCTGCAAACGGGGCAAACTGAGCAGCCCTGGCCTGGAGGGGCATGGGTGGATGCCTGGGGGAAATATGATGGGGAAGGTGGATAATGTCATCGTACTTCTTCATGAAAGCCTCCCGTTTTCGATGTCCGCATAGATATTTATATTTTTCGTGCTGTCTGCATATCATCCTCCAACAGCAAACAAAGGTTGAATTGGAAAGGAGAATAGAAAAATGCGTAAAATTAACAGCGAGTACCTGAACCCGAACGGCACCTGGATGGTCACAACGGAGGGCGACTGCGAGGGAAAGACCACAAAGACGTTAGGGGTCTTCATTGGGCGACTCGATGAGATTGCCTTTGCCCTGGCCCCGAAAGCTTACTATAAGCTGATGTTCCAGAGAATCGACACAGCCATCCCAACCCCCACCGAGATAGAAAACGAGGTAACTGTTGCTCTGACTGAAGAATCCGGCACTTCCGATTTGTCCCCTGATGAGCGCCTGGATTTCTTCAATGAGATGTTGAAGGAAGCTGATAACGTCTTTGTCAGCGAGAGTTCTCTGTACAATGCTGTAATTCTGAATAGAATTGATCTTCACGAGAAGGAGCGGCGCAATATCCGCAAAGCGGCCCTGGCAAAACTCACCCCAATGGAAAAAGCGGTGCTTGGGCTGGAAGATTGACCACCTCGGTCGCAAAGGAACTCCGTCCCCATTCCAGGGATGGAGTTCCTTTTGTTTGTCCAAAGAGAAAATCAAGGGCCTTTGAATTTCCATCTGGACATTCAGAAGAACGTGTTTTTCTATCGCTGACTACTCCCACCCCTTGCGAAGTGGGCTTTCTCGTGACGGCTCTGTAAAGTCAAGCCTTATGCCCACCAATCTGACCATTTCTCTCCCTGGCGGTCGCCCCTTCCTCCAGGTTGAAACCCTTCAGCAGAGCGTTCTTCCCATACTTGGCTCGAATGCCCAGTATTGCGTCCTGTATTTTCTTCTCTTTTTCCTCCCTCCCATCCTCTGGCTCATTTCCGGCAGTCACAAACAGGCTGAGCTGTTCTTCTTCCACTGAACCCTCCTCGCTGGGGAGGACGCAAGAGGCGGAGAGAGTGAGACGACGAACAAATAGCGTATGATCAGCAATCCTGTCAAACAGTGCCAAGGTAGTCTCTACAATCATCCTTGTGGAAGACGTTCGCTTGGGAAGGTTTTGAGAGCCGTGAGAAGGTTTGGGAACCTTGCGTCCATAGCGGTCAGCCACTGCTCCGGCGCCAAGGTTTCCTCTATTGATATTTTCGATGTCATAACCAACGTCCAGCACAAGCTGGTTAGAGGTCAATCCCCTGCCAGCCAAATCAAGGGAGAGAGAGTCTGCCATTTCTCTGACAACCAACCGTGCTTTTTTGAAAGAATACGGCTCCTGCAATACCTGCCCGGACCCTACACTGTTTGTCGCCGGAGTATACGACTTGATGGCGGACATTGGGCAAGGTTCCCATCCCCAGGCATGATCAATCAAAAGCTCTGCGTTTACTCCAAACATTTTATAGAGTAATTCTTCATTATGGAAATCTTTATCTTCTCCTAACGAACAACGGGCAATATCCCCCATCGTATACAAGCCAACACTATTCAGCTTTTTGGCGTAGCCCCGCCCTACTCGCCAGAAATCCGTCAAGGGCTGATGGTGCCAAAGTTTCTCTCGATAACTCATCTCGTCCAATTCTCCGATACGAACCCCATCCTTGTCTGCAGGAACATGCTTGGCGATGATGTCCATAGCAACCTTACAGAGATAGAGATTCGTTCCAATTCCGGCGGTTGCCGTGATCCCGGTCTCCTGGAATACATCTTGAATCATCTTTTTTGCAAATTCATGTACTGTCAGATTGTAGAGCTTTAGATAGGCGGTGGCATCAATCATGACTTCATCCACAGAATACACATGAATATCTTCTGGGGCAACATGGCGCAAGTAGACCTGGTAAATACGGGAGCTGTATTCCATGTAAAGAGCCATCCTGGGCCGGGCGATAATGTAGTCTAGTTCCAGAGTGGGGTCTTTCCGGAGTTCTCGGTCATCCCAGGATTTCCCGGAAAACTCCCTTACTCCTCTCTTTCTTATGGAATTAACTTCCCGCACCTTTTGAACCACTTCAAAGAGGCGGGGACGCCCAGGGATGCCATGAGCTTTAAGAGAGGGGGTGACGGCGAGACAGATTGTCTTCTCCGTCCGAGATTCGTCTGCTACGACCAAGTTTGTTGTGAGAGGGTCCAAGCCTCGCTCGATGGCTTCCACACTCCCATAAAAACTCTTTAGGTCAATGGCTACGAATGACGGCATCCCAAACACTCCCTTAAACATCCCCGACCGACTTTGTCGGTTGGAGTTTTCTCTCCATGGGGAAGATAAATAAACATCTGTTTTGTTTGTATTTTACACGAAAAGGCGGGAGCCGTCAATGGAGAAAGTTTGAAAAGACAGAGTCCTCGGACTCTGTCTTTTTTTTGAAATGTTTTCGATATTTTTTTGAAATAAAGCATAGTATCCAGGGACATGCAAGCAACGCTGAACTGGAAAGGAGGGCATTCGATGTCCAAGAAAAAATCTAAGAACAAAAAGTCTACCAGGTATATATCAACGCCGGCGTCAAAATTGCTGCTTAAGGCTTCTACCGATACAGCAAAAAACACATCTCCGTCTGGGAAAATAGGCAGCATTCTGCATGCCAACCACTTTATACTGCTGGCGTTTATTATCCCTTTTTTCATTATGACCAGTACTTTCGCCATTATGAAGGTCGCGCCATTTGGTAATAAGCAGATTTTGGTAATCGACCTATGGCAGCAGTATTTTCCATTTCTGGCGGACTTTCAGGACAAATTGAAGCACGGGGAGTCCCTCCTCTGGTCATGGACGCAGGGCGGCGGAGCCAACTACCTTGCTTTGGCCTCTTACTATCTGATCAGCCCATTCAATTTCCTCTCTGTTCTTGTACCGGCGGCATGGTTGCGAGAATACCTAATGGTCTCTGTTTCTGCCAGAATCGCCCTTGCTGGCATGTTCATGGCAATCTTCCTCAGAAGTGTTTATAAGAAGGATGACCTCTCTTTGACTGTCTTTGGCTGCTGCTTTTCCTTTTGTGCGTTTTTGACGGGATATTATTGGAATGTTATTTGGCTGGACACGGTGAGTCTCACTCCACTTGTAGCCCTTGGAACAGTAAAGCTGTTGACGGAAAACCGGTTCAGACTGTTTGTAATTTCTCTTGCGCTCTCGCTATTCACAAACTTTTATATCGGTTATTTTTCATGCATCTTCGTCCTTCTAATCTTTATCTCATATCAAATTGTCCATTGGGAGGGAATAAAATCCTTTTTCCATAAATTTTTCAAAACCGGATTCTATTCTCTTATTGCAATCGGAATGACAGCCATTTTGCTGCTCCCAGCGTATTTAGCGATATCCAACACCCGGGCCTCCTCCAGCGGATTCCCGCCATATTTTTCGATCAACATTGGCGAACCCTCCAATTTTGTTGGCATTTTAGATGCCATGAGAAAAATCCTTTCTAATTTCCTGACCTTTTCCAAACCAAATACAGTAGCTGCCACGGGGCTGCCAAATATTGCCTGTGGTACGGGCTGTATGATATTTGGACTTTTCTACTTGGGTAATCAGAAGATTCCAAGGAGAGAACGAATCTGCGCTGCATCACTGATCCTTTTCATGTGCATTAGCTTCATAAGTCGAAAATTGGATTACATATGGCACGGATTTCATTTCACAAATGGAATTCCGTACCGATTCTCCTACCTCGTCAGCTTCCTCCTTGTCGTTATGGCATTTCGTGCCTTCACTTTGCTGGAGAATGTCACCCGGCGAAATATCTTTTTCGCTGCAATTGCAACAGCTGTCGTGATTTTACTCGGAATCGGCGTCCAGGATAAAATCGCCATTATCACCACGGCTTGCGTTGCGGCAGGAATTTTCATCCTGATTTACTTGTCCTCAAAGAAAATCGTCTCGCAGCAAGTGCTTCTGTTGGGGCTATCTTTAATTGTCTTTGTTGAGAGTGGAGCATCTGCCTATATCGGCGTTAAAGCGGTTAGTGTGACAAACTCCTTTGATTATCCCAAAGGAGAGGAAGTCTCGTTGGATGTAATAAAACAGATGAATGCACTTGAAACAAACACCCCTGAACTTTGGCGGGCAGAAATGACTGCCTATCAAACACACAATGACGCTTCCCTGAATGGATACAACGGGCTGACCTTGTTCAGCTCCATGGCAAATGAGGACATCGCTATCTTTTTTGAGAAATTTGGACTGATAGGGAGACCTGATGAAAACCGATATGGCTACACAGAAGGCACGCCGGTAGCTAATCTCTTCATGAATATAAAGTACCTGATTGCACGAGACGGATTCTACAGCAATCACTATGACATGGAGGAAGTTTACGAGAGTTCCGGAGAAAAGCTGCTCCTAAATACCCACTACCTCCCCATGGGCTTCATGGTGAGTGCAGATTTGCTGGAGTGGGGCAAGGATAGTGTTACAACGCCTAATCCGCTTGAACAGCAAAACGAATTCTTCAAAACGGCTACTGGTATCAAGCAGGATGTCTTCATTCCCCTGGATGTATCAAATCAGGATCATACGGCGCTCTCAATGTTTCCAGTTACCGAAAAAGAGCCGGGAGTATACTCATATAACTATAGCTACTACTATGGCGATCCGCAGTTGAAATGGGATTACAAAATTCCCGCAGATGGACTCTATTGCTTGTACTTGGATATTCCTGACAGCGTTCTTGCTACTGTTTACGTCAATAACCAGACGCAGTTCCCTGTTTTTGACATTTCATATCCCCATGTCTTTAGCTGCGGATATTACCACAAAGGAGATAAGGTTTCTGTTACTGCCTATGTGAAAAAAGCGGCTTCTGGCAGAGCCACCATCCACATGGGCCGGCTTGACTCCGATATTTTTGAACAAGGGTATGCGCTCCTCAGCCAAGACGTCATGACAACGACCTCCTTCGATGGGACATATATGGAGGGATCTATCAACGTCAGCAAAGATGGATTGTTTTATACCTCCATTCCATACGAAAAGGGTTGGATGGCAATTGTCGATGGAAACGAGGTCGAAATTGAACCAGTTGGCGGAGCCATGTTGGCATTCCGTCTGCCGGCAGGAACGCACTCCATCCGCTTGGTCTATTGCCCAAATGGATTCAAGACGGGGTGCATTATCTCATTGGTAAGTATACTCCTTTTTACTTGCGCATGTCTCCGGAGGTATCGAAATCAGAAGTATGACGTAAGGGACAAAATCTTTAACGGCCTGTATTTATCAGAATGCAGTAATCACCGTCTGGAAGCCCCTGAGAGGGATGGTGATTAACATGGATGTATCCCTGATTATTCCCGTCTACAACGAGAGCAAGATTATCCTAAACACCATCCGAACCGCCTCCAAGAAGTTGGCAGAATTGACCTCATCGTACGAAATCTTGATAGTGGATGATGGCAGTACCGACGGAACTGCCGCTTTGGTCGAAAACTGCAGAGACTCCCATGTGTTTTTAATTCATTATGCCCCCAATCACGGCAAAGGGATGGCTGTCCGTACTGGGATGCTGACAGCCAAGGGAAACATCATCATCTGCACAGACGCAGACCTTGCTTACGGGGTGGACGTTTTTGGACGTATTCTGGGTCGTTTCGCCACCACTGACACAGACATTGTCGCTGGCACCCGGAGTGACAGGGCGGACGCATATCAGAATTATCCGCCTCTGCGACGGTTCATATCAAAGGGATTCAGGTTGGTTGTACAGTTGTTTTCCAGATTAAATTACGACACGCAATGCGGCATCAAGGGGTTCCGCAAACAAGCAGCCCAGGTTGTCTACAGGCGCTGTACCATCAATGGCTTCTCCTTTGACATCGAGGTTCTGATGTGGGCTGATAGACTGGGATTGAAGGTAAATTGTCTCCCCGTATCTGTGGTTAATTTTCGGGAGTCAAAAATCCATGTTATTAGGGACAGCTGCAGAATGCTTTTCGATCTGTTCCGCATTCGTTGGAGAGTTCGAAAAAAGCCCAATGCGGAGGATAGGCTGGAGAGGAGTATGCCATGAGAAAAGCTCTTTGTCATCTGTTTCTTTCCTTTGACCTTAAGAAATTTATCAAGTTTGGATTGATTGGTGTTCTGAATACCATCGTAGACTTTGCGTTTTTCTATGTCATGGATTGCTGGGTTATCCGGGACAGTCCAATCTTGATGTTTCTGGGGCGTAGAATCGCTGCAGGCCCATATCTCTCCAACACCGTCTCCTATGTGATAGCAAACATCCATTCCTTCTGTTGGAACCGGCTCTGGACCTTCCAGAAAAGGGGACGGGTTACCGGCAAAGAAGTTCTGAGATATGTCATTACAAGTGCAGGTTATCTGCTGATTTCCTCCACAGGTTTGGCAGTCTCCATCCACATCCTCTCCCTCCCATCCCTCTCGGGCATAGTCCCGGAGGAATGGATCAATCCGTTGGCAAAGCTCCCCACCTTTTGCATCACTATTCTTTATAATTACCTCATGAACAAATTCTGGGTTTTCCGGACTTAAAGTCAAAACCTCCGGCTAAGCCGGAGGCTTGAGTAGGCCCTAGAAGGGCCTGATACCGGCAGGCGTCTCAAGACGCATCGAATATCTTTCGCCTGCATCTCGTGCCCTGCCGCCCGTAAACGGGCAAATCATCCTCTATTTCAGACTTTTGCGTAACTCTCGCTTGGTAAGTCGTCAATTCGCTTCGCTCATAGCTTTTTGCTAAAGCATACGAGGGGAGCCCACCAGCAGAGCTGGTGGTTCTTTCTACCCAAAAGCAGCACCGACAGGAGAAATGTTTCCTGTCGGTGCTGTTTCGTCAAAACAGTCTGTCTCAGCTGATTTTACATTATCTCCATGATGTGGGGCCATCTCGAAGTCAGTTTTTATTAGTATCAAGGAACAAAGATGGGATAACTGCATCACCCAAAAGCCGAAAAATGGGATTCTTGCATGTCTACAGGGACATCAATATTACCGATCAGGTTGTTGGGGGCTGTTTGAGCAGAATTCCGGATACAGCGAGCGGCCTGCTCAAAGAACTCAGACTGATCTCTGATTTTCCTTGGACGATACCGGAGAGGGGAATGGATGGGAAAAATGGGCTTTACAGCAAAATCCATAGAAGCAGCCCTCCTTTCCCCTGGTTGTACGCAAAACGGACAAGAGATATAACAGGATGAACGAATTCCGTCGAAATGTGTGATTAGTCGTTTGGAGCAGCACCTTTGAGATTCAGAATGCGACGCTGTTCTTGCCGGCAACGAAATACTTCTGTTGGGGGCTTATTAAAGAGGAATCTCGCCAACTGAGGCGTTTTATAGTTTTTTCAAAACAAAAACGAAACCGCAGCTCCACAAAAAATTGTGGGACTGCGGTCTCTCTTTATAGCCGCCTTTGCAGCCGCTCCTGCAGGAGCGTCAACCGGAGGTCTTCCTTGTTGTTCTCAATCGTTTTACGAATGAGAGATGGGGAGCCAATTAAAACGCAGGAATCTTGAGCGCGAGTATACATTGTATACAGAATCTTCCGATTCAAAATAATACTGAATTGCGCCAACGGACAAATGACGTTGGGCCACTGGCTGCCCTGACTTTTGTGGATAGTGAGGGCATACGCTAGAGAAAGGTCGTCAAATTCATTATCATACTTGATGTAGTGGTCGTCGAATTTCACAGTAACGATCCGATGCGTCATGTTGGAGGTGTCTTTTGTGGTTGCAATACTCGTAATCACGCCGGTTTCGCCGTTGATGACTCCTTTGCCGCTTGTAGGCTGAAGCCCATAGCGGGGATCCATACGGAACCACACCATCTCATAGCTGTTCCGAGTATTGATGACGGAATCTCCTTCGCGGAAAACCTTCATCACTTCATACTCTTTTCCGTCCTCGTCTTTCATCTTCAACTTCCCTACCGTCAGTTCCTGCACACCATCCCTTGAAGGATTCAACTCTGACTGGAGCCGGTGATTCAGGGCCTCAACGCCAATGGGGCCAGCCTTCAGCGGACAGAGAACTTGAGTGTCGCCCTCCTGAAAAGCCTTCAACCCCCGACGCTTCGCCATCTCCGCAATCTTATCCTGGATGCGAAGCTGGTTGGTTTCCTCGATAACGTACGCATTTCCTTTTGTCCCATTGGAATTCGTGATGCAGCTCTTAATATCCTGTCCCAGAACAATCTGATTGGCGTTATAGAGAACACCGCTTTGAGCATTTTGCCGTTTCACAACGTCGAGGGTAATGACAGGGATTTTACCGCTGTTAATGATGTCCTTTAGAACCCGTCCAGCTCGGATACTGGGGAGCTGCTCTGTGTCTCCAAGGAAAATCACCTTTGAGGTCTTCGGAATTCCATTCACAAGTGTCGCACAAAGCGGTTCATCCACCATTGAGAATTCGTCCACAACAATGCAGTTGTTTTCAACGGATCTCGTTGCGATTTGAAGCTGGGAACTGTCGTCGGACGTTGTAAGGCCCAGGCCCATGTGAATCGTCTGTCCGGGCATGCTGGTCGCTGCGGAGGCAACCTTTGCGGCTTTGCCAGTCGGAGCGAGGATACAGGGGTTGAAGGTCTCTCCTTCTGCTTTATACAATTTCGTCAGGACTCTCATAATGATGTTCAGTGTGAATGTCTTGCCGCAGCCGGCGGAACCATTTAAAATGAATGCACCGCCCTTTGCACTGCAGATTCTTTTAACCGCTTCCATCTGCATCGTCTCCAGAGTAACCCCCTGTTCCTGCAAGACTTCCTCGATTACATCGTTCACATTTGAAAAAGAAGATCGTTCATTCAGCTGAATGTCCGTCAGCCCACTGACAATCGCCCGCTCCGCCTCATAGAAGAGTCCGGGAGTCACGTACGCCCTATCACCAATCTGCTCCTCAACCAACTTCCCAATCTGGCAAAGGGATTTCAAAGCGGTTTCCAGAAGCTGGTCGTCAATGTAGTCCAGGACGTACCGATAGGATTCTGTTTTTCTATGCCACTGGTTTTCCCATTCTTCCAGATCGCCAGCAAGGTCAGAAACCGAAATGGTATAAACATCGCTCCCCCATTTCCCCCTGACAATCCCTCCATCCTTTTGGTTCTTGAGAATCTGATGGGCTTTTCGATAGCCAATATGGACATCAAGGATGGAATGTGCCGCTTTCATGAATTCCTCCTTCGGATAGGTACAATGTCCCTTCATTTCTACTGCCCGCATGGTAAAAAGAAGTCCTTCTCTCAGCCTGATCGTATCCCGGACGGAGTACCCTGCATCCAATGCGTAACTGTCGCACTTTGCAAAGGAATAGCCGCGGATTTCACCGATGAGACGGTAGGGATTCTGCTGGATTTCCGCGCAGATTTTCAGTCCGTACTGTGAGACTAGCTTGGTTGCCTGCTGCTGGCTCAGTCCGAAATCGTACAGCTTTTTCAGCTCCTTATCTTTCGCCCCGCGACCAATCAATTCCTGCTGCCAGCGCCTGGCTCTATCCTGGCTTATGCCAGGGACTTTTGCCGCAACACTGTCCGGGTCAGACACAATAACATCCAAAATGTCTGGGCCTATGATTTTGTAGAGCCGGTTAGCCATCAAATCCAAACCATGAAGGGATTTCAACACGGTAATGACCCCCTCCTTATTGACGGGCAATGCAGACTCGCAGCTCGTGACATTGATCTGCTTAGTATTGCGCTTTTTCTCCAGACAGATGGTTCCCGTGATGGCGTAGTAAGAGTTCAGAATCAGTTCATAAGGGAAAGACCCCTTTATAACAAACCATCTGTCATTCTCCTCCACCTCGTAAATATAAAACCCGTTATCTCCATGATAAATGCAGCTCATTGGACGGACAATCTTCTCGACCTTCTCCCCTACCGAATATCTCGCCAGAGGCCCGTTTTCTTCTGTGGCGGGAGCGTAGTTAAACCCGCCGTTGGTTGCCCGGTTTGCGTTGTACATAGCCACCTTTCATATCAATCCTTTCTTTTGAATTTCTTTATACTATGCAAAAGGCTAAAAAAATACCAATACGATGTTCATCTTTCTCGTCTCAGATTCCATACGTCTCAAAAAAGCGAAAACTTTCAGCTATTTCACGTCTTGTTCACAGTTTATTTACAATTGAATCTTGCTATTTTTTAGAGCAGTCGCATATAATAGGTACAAGAACGGAACCGAAACGGACTCCGGAATTTAGTTAAAAAGAGGTGTATTTTCTATGACAAAAACAATGCCCATTACCAATCAAAACACTGAGTTTACCCCCATCATTTCCGAAAAAACTTATTCCAGGGTATCCACCCTGTTGAAAATTGCGGTATTCCTGCTCGTCTTCTTCGCCTGGTACGCCGTCCTGGGCATCGCCCTGGTCCCTTCAGAATCCATGGAACCGACCCTAAATGTGGGAGACCGGTTCGCTTATACATATGCCACCGCCAGCGATCTGACCTATGACGATATCGTGGTGTTCTTCCCCTTCGCAGAGATGGATAAGCCGGTTTCCAACGGAGTTGACGCCCTGATTCGTATTCGTATGCAAAAAGACACAGTCTTCGTTAAGCGCATCATAGGGCTGCCTGGGGATGTACTGGCAATGAAAGACGGGTACGTCTACCGGAACGGAGAAAAACTCGACCCGGACTACATCGCAGAGGACATGATCACAAACGGACAGACGTATGTGGTGCCAGAGGGGACAATCTTCTGCATGGGCGACAACCGAAACAACTCCAATGACTCCCGTTACATGGGGGCTTATCCGATGAACAACTTCTTTGGAAAGCTGGTAGCCCATTTCTGATTTTCCCAAACACCTCTGATAATTTTTCCTGAATTTGCATAGAACTGCTCAAACGTGCAGCGCAGACTGATAATCTCAGGGTAAAGATATGGAGGCAAAAAATGAAAGATTTTGTGGTGTACGAGAAGTGTTCAAAGAAAGAAAAACGTACACGCGATGCAATGCGTCGCGGCTCCTGGAATGGGGTCAATCCGGTCACCCGGGTCGTGTCATCCAAAAAGCAATACAAACGGAACCCCAAGCACAAGAGCAGAGCATGCTCCGATGCTTGGGGTTCTCTCCTATATGAACGTAAGTTAATCCTTGATGGTCGTTAATCCTTGAGAAAGTCAGCCATATTGCTCCACAGTTCATCCTGGCGGAATTCGTGGAAAGCAAAGGCCCATTGCCAGGTCGCAACTGTATCAATCCCAGCCTCGTCTCGAATACAGATATCAAAGTAATCCCGATCTGTCTTCAAATAGGCGGTCCGTCCCTCAGGAGTAAAGATTTTTGCCAGAACGCAATTATCCTGAATCCCTCCATAAACGAGGCTGTTGATGAAGATGTCCCGACCCTTCAAAAGGAAGGGTTCGGCGTCAATGATCGTCACCTGTTGGATTGGAATTGCAAGATACCTACAGAGTTTATAGCCAGATTGCCGGTATCTCTCCCAGACTTCGGGCGGGTGATGATTTGGAATGAAAATTTCAATCCCCTCCCCTTTTTAGTCTGGTTTATATTACAGATTTCGCCTGAAAAATATCAGAAGACACGAGAAAGGAGATTTTGCCTGTGTCCTTATTTTTGCTCCAAGCCGAAAAGTCCCCCAACACCCTCCCAAACAAATCTCTGTTTTCAGAGGACACCTCCACCGTCTTTTCCCTCATTGATGAGCATAATTGGCTCCATCCAGACAATAAGCACATCTGCATGGCAGCCTCGCTGAGCCGGCTTTCTTCTATGTCCCTACAGACATTGAAGTCCTGTGTTCCTATTGGCAGTATTGAGTTTGTCGAGCAGGTGACCCAGCTTGCTCATGGAATCCCCCAGTTCTATCCTCTTCTTATCCCCCAGGCGTTAACAGTCCGTCCAGAATGGATGAAAAGGAGGGTGGCGGTCGAGGACGGGATCGGGAAGGCCCAGGAGGTGTTCGAGCGGTTCGAGGCCAACCGGCTCTTTATAAAATCTGCCAGTCGGCTAAAAACGGATTTTACAGATGTGTACCGGAAATCTGACATCCTTCCGCAGACAGAGGATGCTATTTTCTTTTCTGAATGTGTTAATTTCGACTCGGAATGGCGGGTATTTGTCTTCCGCTCTAAAGCAATTGATCTCCGCAATTACGCTGGGAACCCCTGGAATATACCTGATAAGGAAACAGTTCTATCCATGGTTTCCGCTATCGGATTGAATCTCCCGGCATACACTCTGGACGTCGGGGTGATGGACGGGAAAACCGTAGTGGTGGAGGTTCATAATTTCATCTCTTGCGGACTATATGGAGCACGGCCTCCACTTAGCATGTTTGTTTCCGGATACCGCCATGCGCTGCTGCCTCTCCCCCAATCAAAGTCCTAATTCAGTCTCCCCTTCTTGTGGTATTTTACTCGGAAAACAGACAGACCATGACCCCTGCTGTACCGTTTTTTTGCCGGCCTAAAAGAATATTTCCTCTATACCAGAACGTCTCCCATTGTCACTCCGACAAAAGAAAGTCTTCCGCCTACTGTGGGTTGGGGTCCTCCTTTTTGTAGTTCCCCTACGGATAAGGACCAGAGCCGACAAGCGGGGATTCCTCTTAGAGCGTGTTGCCTTCGAAGCCCCTTTGAACAACATCGACCGACTTTGTCGGGTGGATTTTCTCGCCATGGGGAGGATAAAAAAGCCGCCTGCATTAGTGGGCAAAAAATCGGGGCCTCCAGAAGGAGGCCCCGGGAAAGGGATGATATGAGAACTTGACTTAGAACGGCAGATCCATGTCATCTTCATCCATGGTGGCAACGGTAAAGGGATCCGCGTCATCGTCATTGGCACTGACGGGAACCGGAGCAGGCTCGGTAGCCGGAGCGGCGTCCGTAGCAGAGTCCGCAGAAGCGCCCCACTTCATCACAGACAGATCCCGGGCGTTGAGATTGACATACACGTTCCCATCGTTACCGGTGTTTGTCTTGGAGGAAACCAGGACAGCCAGCACGTTGCCGGGAGCGAGAATCTTACCCATCTTGGAGGCGCGGGTGCCCCAGACAGCGATAGACGCTTCCATGTGGGAGCCGTAGTCGGTCTCCTTGTTGTATACCCGGTTGATTCGGGCGTCAGCCTCAGTGGCAGGCAGAGCCAGCTTTACCTTTGCGGAAGCAACGGTCTGTCCAGACTGGGTAGTTCGAATGTCGGCGCCCCTGAGAACCGTGCAGGCCATCATGCCCACATGCTGGGTCTGCGCCACGCCCTGCTTCTCATAGCGGTTGACGATGGAATTGACCCAGGAACGGGGGATCTCAGCCTCGCCGTTCTTGTTCTGACATACGTAGATCTCGTCCACGCTGATCGACACAACGGTTGCGTCCTCGCCGGACTTCTTCTTGTAGCCGTTCTTGGAAGGGCGGCCACAGAGAACAACCTTCTGTCCCTTCTGAATATCCTTGATCCGGGCAGCTGCATTGCCGAACACGCCGATACTGACGAACGGCTTATCCTCGTTGACGTCGGGGTTGTTCGCCTGCTCTGCCTCAATGTCCTTCCCCAGCAAAGCCCAGGGGTTCCGCCCGACAAGGATGGACAGATTCTGAACGGCAGGCTTGTTGTCGGCGGCCTCGCGGAAAGTGCCAACGCTCGTGACAATGCCCTCCACGAAGAAGGCGTAGGGTACAACGTTGCCGTTCTTGTCCAGGGTGTTGCCGACGTCCATCGCCAGGAAGCTCTTCTTATTGTTCTCCATGATTGAATCTCCTTTTAAATAAAAAATTTTGATTTTTAGCCTTTTAAATTGGCTTTGGATGATACTATGCAAATGCCCCAAAAAATATCAAAGCACTTGAAGAAAATTTTTCAAAAGCGAAACTGACGGAAGATCATCACAATCGCTCATCCAGCTTTTGTTGAAAATATTCAGATGCCGGTACCCGGCAAATGTCTCTGAGATGGCCTGCAATTACGACATCGTCAATCCCCTTGCCGTAAGCAGGATTCCAAACGGCGAAGTCTGTGGGCAGGACGGGACTCAGCTTTTCGTGTAGGGAAGCAGCTGACACCTCCACATTGGCATTTTGTTCTCTGTCGTAGCAGAGAATGAAGCGAGCCGCCCCAATCTTCTCCGCCAGCGCCAGCGCAACGTCTCCGGCTGGCTCCCAGTTGGAGATGCTGTGCATATTGACCGTTGTATATCCAAGAACGGACAGGATTTCCGCCTTAAACCGCCCCTCCGTCAGAGCGATAACCTTCTCACCTTTTTCCTTCAATGGATAGAGGACATCCTCGATGTACCCGCAAGAGCATCCCATAGAACCAAGGGTTCCTTCAGTGCCATTTGCGTACCCAGACGACAGGAATTTATACCTGTTCCCATCCACATCTTTGTCTTCCAGCGATCTTGTCTGAATCCCAGAAATTCTTCCGTCCCGATCAAAAACCATGATGCCAAGGCGGGACTTCGGGTTCGCTGAGAAGGACAGGTTTCCATTGTTGTTAACATAGAAACCTGGTACGCCAACAAGAAGGTCATTGATGTTTTTCTGTCCAGAAACATTGAATTCCTTGGACAGTTCGTCCCGCAGTCTATCCCAGAACATCCTCAGATCAGAACGAGCCGGAACCAGGAAGTACTTTGACAAACTGCTCACGGGGATCCGTCTCTTTTTTAGGAGAAGCATCTGTGCTTCTCTCGTCAGAGGAGATGCTGCAGAGGCAAAGCATTTATAGACCCGATTCAAATGGTCGGGGTCTTTTTTCTTTGCCAGCAAGACCCGCTTTTCAGAGGTATTTTTCCTCTTTTCCGGCTCCCGTACCTTAACGTCCCCCATCTTCCGACCCAACAGCACATCCGCTTCGTCACTGGAGATGAGACCCGCATTTACGCCGATAATGACCGCAGCTTCCTTGGTTTTTACACCAAGGTAATTCTTGACGAAATCGATGTTGTCACCCTTCTCCCCACAAGCGTAGCACTGAAACCAGCCTCGCTTTTCCGAAGAGACATCCGGAAAAACGACAAAGGAACCAATTTTCTTGTCACTGTGGAATGGGCAAAGTCCGTAGAATTTCCCATTTTTAGGTTGAAGCTTGATATATTGCTCAATCGTCTCAACAATTGGCACTTTGTGCGCAATTTCAACGACACTTATACCAGCCATATTTCCTTTCCTCCTTTTGAAAGAGAGGCGTTTTACCGCCCCTCTCCCCGGTTTTACACCCTTCCGGCGTTTTCCATTGCCCTGAATGCGGAGTCTGCCTTCGCCTTGTCGATAGCCTCTTTTCTCTTCTCTGCTGCAACCTGCATGGCGGGGGCTGCAGCGGGGACGAAGCGAAGCTGAACCCATGTCATAACAGCAGCCTCGATTGCCAAGGCAAGCTGCTTCAGCGCAATATCCGAGCAAGGGACGCGGATTGTGGTCTCAGGCTTGCCCTCCATCACGATCAATCCCTCCGACGTCTCATGGGCCTTCCCCTGTTTGGCGCAGAGGATCCAGGGCTGGGAAGAGCCAGGGGTAATCTCGAAAAGCCGGGCGATAGCCTGCCCGTTGTTGGAAGCGGCGGGAGTTCCACCCTGCTTCGAATAGACGGGGTTTGCATACTTTTCTCCAGCCTTTTGCATTCGCTTCAATTCTTTCATCTTCAGCCCAGCCAATCGACCAGACATAATGTCGCGAGCGAGAACCTGCGCCTCCAGGATATTCATGTAGATTTTGATGTTTCCGGAAGTCCGACTCCCCTTCTCTGCCGACTTGTTATACTGGACAAAGCCGAAGTATATCTTGTCGATGGGCAGTCCGCTGGTTGTCACCTCAACGAACGCACCCCTGCCATCAATGCGAAGAACCTGTTCCGCATCTCTTGTATTTCTCATCGTAAATTAACCTCCTTTTTGTTCAGCCTTTCATAACTGATTTGTCCGATACTATGCAATTGGGGCTGAAATTATCAAATCAGAAAAACAAAAAATCCGCCGCATCATCACAATGCGGCGGACTCCGGATAGGAAGGGGTTAGTGGAGTTCCATGCTCATGTAGACATCCTTCAACGACTCAGGGAGAGAAGAGCTTTGGCGGCTCATCGCCATGGTAATCATAGCGTTCTCTCCGTTGGCAACCAGACGGACGGATCCGTTCATACTGGTATCACCAGTCTGGACAGCGATATCCGCAGGGATGGACACGCTGATGTTTGTGAACATCTTTGCGGAAGTTGCGCTCTCAGGCTTCACCACGGTATTCTCAAAGGAAATCTGGGCGGCATCCTTGCTTGTGGGACTGAGATACTCAAGTATACAGGCGGCAGCGAGTTGCTTCCAGCTCTCCTCGTCGATGTTGTAGAAGTTCTCTGCGCCCTCACCGGATGCGGAAACTGTCAGTGGCATGGCGTCCACGCGAGGCAGAACGTCCTCGGCATCAACAGGCATAAAAGAGACCATAGGGATTCCGTTCTCCTCACTGGGCGGAATCTCGTCAAAAATCAGTTTCGTGCTGTCATAGCTGAACGTAGCGGCTCCATTGTCATAAATCTTCAATGGGTCATCGCTGCCAGTGGGGGCAACCGGAGTAACAGCGGGAATATTCACAGCAGGTGCGTCGGGGTTCGCCTCCTGCCCGTTGGGATTCTGCGCATCGGTAATTGGGACAATAGGCGTATCGAGGTCGGTTTCGGGATTCTTGTCCCCGGGAAACAGCAGGGCCTTGGCCCCAAAGATACCGGCAATCAGAATTACAACGGCACAAACAATCGCAATAATCATTTTCTTCATTTCAAATTTGTCCCCCTTTTTGGGGAGACTATCCTCCTTTTTCATGGAATTTAACGCAATTTAGTACAGGCGAAAAACTTTATCGGGGTATAGCTTTTGAAGCGTTTTCCACTTCATCCGGAATGCTTCCGTACAAAGGAATTGCTGCTTCTCCATGCTGTACGCTTTCACATCCTCAACCACCTCCAGTCCATCTTCTACATAGATGAAATCTGCACAGTAAGTGATTGCCCGATGTTTTTTGCCTTCGCTGTCAACGAAGGCGGACGAGATTAAAAAAGATGTCTGCCGCTGGAGGTTTGATATCCGCCCCGCCTTCTCCAGTAACCGGAGTTCAAGGCACCGCCGATACTCTTTCCTGCTGTCATATTTCTCTTTTACCCCGCCATGCCCTTCCAATTTTTCGGATGAGACAAGACCGTCCTCATAGACATAGACTTTGATATTCCGGTGCTTGGCAGGCTTCTTTGGCTTTTCGCCCTGAAAACCGGGAATGTCCTTTGTCCGCTGCCCAGATTTTGCGCAGAGCGCCCTATATTCCTCAACCGTCATACGAAGCAAAGAATATTTCCCCCTTTCAGTTTGTCCCTATATACTATGCGTTTCTTCTAAAAAATATCGAAAGACATGGGAAAATATTTTTCCGATGGCATTTCGTCTTTGCCATCTCCTTTCTTCTCCCAGAAAAGCCCACCTGATGAGAAAGTCTACATCAGGCGGGTTTGAAAAAAATCACATATTTCTGGGCCGATCTTCGTCAAGGAAGCGCATGCTGAAGGTTGAGGGATAGAATGCCGGAACATTCGCCCATTTTCTTCTCCCAGTCTGGGCGGGAGTGGACTCCGAATCCTCCTGTGCCGGCGGATGCTCTGGTTCCTGTTCGGCAAATGGATCGCCGACAGGACCCGGGATTTCTGGTACAGATTCTGACTTTAGCTCAGACCCCGATGCAGAATCAGAAATGGGCCTTTCGGCAGGTACCGGCACGGCAAGCACGGGAGACGGCCCGGACATTACACGCATTCCTCCTGCTGCGTTTTCTTTCTGATGGGAAAATCCCAAAGAAATATTTTCAGCCACATCATTCCGAACTGGGGTTGCCTGGTCAAAGGCTGTCTGTCCGGAGGTCAGCGTCTGAGTGATGATAGGGTGGTGTTGGGGCGCAGAGACCTTGATGGGCATAACGACAGCCTTGTCCTGATAGACAAGCATGACGCTGGCGGTGTCTTGCTTCAGTGGCCCATAAGGGAGATAGTTAACACCCACAACTTCCGTTGTCTCCCCAGTATAAAGGGCCTCAACGACAAGTCCGGATGGATCGAATTCCTCCCCTTCTGTATATTCAGTTCGGGGTTTTTTCACAACCCGAAGGCCCAGAAGAACCCGTTCCTTTACCGTAATACTTAGCGGAACAGTTTTGTCTTCATAAGTAACAGTAAGAAGCTGTGGTCCAATACGGTCGGTATGGAATTCGGAAACCATTTCCGGCTGCAGAGGAACCTCTTTCTCCGAACCATCGTTCATCTTAATTCGAAGAACTCCCCCATCGCATGAGAAAATTTTCTCCTGTGTGTAGTAGGTGGTCTTTACTGGCTGTCTCGCCCAGTCGAGCAGAACGATGGACAATGGATGGACAATGATAGGAATGGAGACAGAAACACCTTCGTAGAAAAGGCACACCTCATGGTCGCTGATTGCTACCTCCTCTGGCGATATAGCATAGTTCTCCACTGGGACTCGCACCCCATTGTCGTAGACGGCTTCAATGGAGAGTCCCCGGACATCGACCTTTTCCCCCTCGATGTACTCCATTTTCTGCATAGGAGACTTTATTACCAGGGATGACAAAGTCCTTACTGTTACAAACAGGGAGCAAGTGACGGCATGACCCATATACCGGATGGTCAGCATTTGCCGTCCGGATTTGCTCAAATCGACCGGGTCTACCATATCAGGCGTCACTGGGATAGTAAGACGGCGGCCATCGCTCATCTGAGCAACCAATTCCGCCCCAGACAAATCCAGACCCTGCGGATCGTTCTCAATATACTTTACCTTATTGGGTTCATGCCCCAACTCCACAGAAAGAGCCGTAACAACCTTCTCTTTCTTTCGGACATTGATCCGGATAGTGAACGGTTCTCCTTCATAGGAGAGGGTCACGCCCTCCTCAGCATGCCCCATGGTCACCACAAATCCATGGCTCTGCAGCCCCCGAACAGTACGGACCGAACCGTCGTTATAGACGACATCCAAAACAAGGCCGGCAAGGTTCAGTTCCTCGCCCTCCTCATAGTCAAGCTTTGCGGGCTGCTTTGAGATAGACAGCTTTACAATCTTTGGTTCCAGGACATCGATGGGGAAAGCTACAGATTTTCCCAGGCAGGTAAAGGAAATGGAGCCAGTACCAGGCGCTTTGCTATCAATATAGACTGGCCCGTCGGCGGTCATGTCAATCTGTCCCACCGACCCGTCGCTGTAGATAATGTCCAGCCGTCCACCCTTCAAGTCCACCATTGTGTCCCCTGCCAGATACTTCTGGCGGTTCGGCTTTCTCGCCACGCTAATCGCCACCACCGTCTTCTCTGGAGACTTCTCTGGGGCCGGAACCGCAGCTGGTGCCGCAGTGGGCGGAGTTCGATTTTCCGGCGGGACATTTACCGGTCTCTGGGTTTCCGGCGGGGCATCTGACTGAACAAAGATGGGCAGTTCACAGGTAATGCGTCCATACCGGAAAGTGATTTTGTTATCGGCGGCGGTCAGCGCCAGGTGGGGGGTAATTTTGTAGTTGTCAATCACCCGGCTGCTTCCGTCGCTGTATGTGGCGGAAACGGTCACCTGGGACCGGTCAAACGGCACTCCCTCCATACAGCGCATCTGTCCCTTGGGTATCGCCTGGATAGACGCCAGGGAGATTTCCTTAAGGGGGATCTGCACAGGAAGCTTCTTTTTCTCGTAGGACACCTGCCCCAGTCTCACTGGGCCGGTCTCTTGTACGTTAAATTCATTGAACATTTTCAAGATGACGTCCATTTCCTGCTTCGATCCATCGTCATAGACGGCCCGAATCTGAAGGTCACGGAAGTCCGCAGGCTCACCGATGGCGCAAGCCGGAATATTGGGTTCTTTCACCCACTCCAATCGTATACATTTTGCCAAGAGAATACCCTCCTTTTTATGAAACTATCCTGATATCATATGCGGATGGAAGAGAAAATATCATGGGACAAAACCAGCAAAAAAGGGGTCTTTTGGGGTAAAAATATCCCGTCCCTTCCCTTGAAAGGGGGAAGAGACGGGGTGTGGTCAAGAGAGAACAAGGGTGGCGAAAGTCATGCTCCCAAGGTCTTCCTCTGTGCATTTGGGACTGTTCTGGAAGTCCTCCTTGAGTCTTTCGGCAGGGATAGCCTGAAGCTTTCCACTGTCGGCGGCAAAGCCGTACAGAATAAATTTCCGGTCTGGAAGGTACTGGCGCAGAATCATTCGCCCACCATAGCAGGTCAAATATCCGGCATAGGCCAAAATCTTCTGCCTGTTGGACTGTATCTTCTTTGTAGACGCATCAGCGTCAAAGGCAATACATTTGCGCAACTTATCGCCGTCCGGATTCATGATACAGAACGAGACAAGACAGTTTGTATGCAGTCCTTCGATGTATTCGACCACTGAGCCAATGATTTTCAGCTGCTCATCCGTCAAGGAAGAAGAGCAATTGGGGAAAAATGACTGAGTGGAGAGAGCCTTGATTCCCTTCTGAATGAAAAATGGCAGCCCATCAAACCGACGGGACATCTCCCGTCTTGTCTCTCTGTCGATCCAGGAGATATAAAAGGAGGCAAACTCCTGGCAATCCTCAAGCGTCTGGGGAGACAGAGAACCGTCGCCATGGCGTTTTGCCAGTATCCTTGCGTTCTCGCCGGACAGGAATTTATATAATTCATCAAGGGACAGTTCTCCGCCATGACTTGCGAACTTCTCCTTGTATCGGTTCAGGATAGTTTGGGAGGATCGGGCAGCAACACCGACCCGTTTTGTATTGCACTCACTCGGATTGAGTGAAATTATTTTATTCATAGGCAGCAACCACTCTCCTTTTTATTTTCAATCCTTTATCTCTGCAGGTTGTTTCATAATATGCGGATTGAATAAAAAATATAAAATCACCGGCATAAGTTGTTCCACATTACCTTCATAACGAAACCCTCCTTCCTGCAAAGATATCTAATACTATGCAAGAAGGAGGGGAAGTATCGAATTTTCAAAAGCGCTTCTTCAGAAATAATTTTCAACCATTCTCCTGATCGTTTTCCAGATCGTTTGTCCAGGAGCGCCTTATATCCCCATGCCCAAAGACAGGGGGATATAAGGCGCATTCGTTAAGGAAATGCTTTTGCAAGCACTTCGTCCTTGTAGCGATTCAGCTCTTCGCAGAGCCTTTCTGCTGTTTTTCGGTGGCAGAACTGTGAGAGTACTCTTCCATACATTTTCCTGTTCACATATGAGTCGAGTTTGGTCATGACAATAGCGACGTCAGTACTGCCCGACACGGGGATAATCTCTGCTTTCCATCCGGGATCAGAGAACCTGATTCTTTCGAAGCAAATTTGCCTCTTAGACTTTCTGCTCATTGCGCACCTCCATATTCCATCTCCAACAAACGGGCGTACGCATCGTCATGGTTGTCGAACATGTATATCGCCGCATCTTCAGGGTTGGCATATGTGTAAACATCTTTGGAGAGAGGTCCTGTCTTTACGACAATGCGGATTTGTCCATCCCGAAGAACTTCCTTCGTTCCCTTGACGATTTTTGGGGTAAAGGTGCGGGAATCCTTCACGATGAGATGCACTTCTGGCAAATTCCGGTGGATAAGTTGCCGCCCCACTTTATCCTGAATCTGAGCCAAACAATGGGGGCAGAGGCAGAGAATTTGGCGCCCAAGGCGAAGATCGTAGAGATCTTGTACGTATACACTGGAGTCGCCGAGGCGGGCCCGCTCCGTCTTGTAGTTCTGGGCAAGACACACACAGCAACAGGCGTGAGGGCTTTTTGTTGGGGTGATAGTGATGTTATCCATGCTGTTATTCCTCCTTTTTTCTTCAGTCAGCATGACAGGTAGTTCTGACAATGTCCTCTGTAAATCCTGGTTTGTCCAGAAGCTAGTGCGGATGAAGGCTGACGTCGCCGGTCGGGAGGGCGGTGCGCTTATTGCGCACCGCTCGTCCGCTCATAGAAGAATGCTTGACGTCCGGTTTCCGCATTGCAGTTGTAGTACTCGAAGGCATTGACAACTCCCTCGAAAGGGGCCTCAACATTGGAGCGGAGAACTTCAACAGCAGACTGCCATGGGGACTCCGGGTTCATGTTGCAAGCGCAGAGATATACAGGAACGTCGGCATTATAGAGATTTTGTGCTCTTCTCCGATTGATTCGGCGGAAATTCTGAGTTTCGATTTGTCTCATTACTAATCTCCTTTCACATCATTGCGGCAATGCAGAGCAGGGCTGCGGTCAGGGTGTCTGGAGCAGCTTCAGTGATTGCATCCAGCTTGTTCAGGAATGGATCCCCTTCTCCGTGCTGCCTCTGAGGATTGATTTTGACCAAATCAGGGGCATAAACAGTGATTTCTGCCTTGAATTTGGCAACACTTTCCGTATCTCCTCGACCAAGAGCAATCCGGGTCGCTTCAGCAACCGCCTCGTCGCCCTGAAGAGCGGAGAAGTAACGGTCCTGGGAGATGTTGGCGTTATAGTGGTAATCTACGGAAAGGGCGGATCCGCCATGGTTGTGTCCCAGCCCAAAAGTGTAGATGCAGTATCTCGGCTCCGATGTGCGGATGTAGAGTTCCCCATCTACCAACAGAAACGGGCTCAAACTATCTTTTGCCTTTTTGATAACTCCGGCTCTGGATGTGTCTGCCCCATAGACCTCCCTGTCATGTGCGGAGAGGAAGTGGCAGCTGCACTGGTTCATTGTATTGACCAGGTTATCCAATGGGGTAGTCTCCTTTTTAGTCTCTTTATTAAAGAAACTGCTGCAGAAACGGTCATGCTTGGTTGCAAGCCGCCAGAGTTCTCCGTTGTAGGAGTAGATCTTTCCAGCCCCCTCGTAAGAGGAATCCTCAAACGCCAACCGAAGGTCGGACGTTGACGCCTCTGGCAGAGTCAAAGCAACGTGTTCCTCGCACTCCCGATAACGTAGTTTCCGGCAACTAGGAGGAAGGGAGGACTCCTCATACTTTATCCAAACATCAACTTTCATTACAAATCTCCTTTTTTGACATCCTTTTGGTTAATAAGCTACTGTGTTATATGCAAAAAATGTGTAAAGTATAAAAACAACTTGCGTATCCTCTCCTTTGCCAGTCGTGGGAGCAGCTCACAAATATCGAATCACCCCCACAACTTCAGTTGTGGGAGCTGTCAGTTTTCTGCTCCGCTCCACATCTCCAAACGCAAGGGACTCACCTTCCATATCTGTTAGTTCAACAGAGAACAAGGCCCTCCCGAAGGAGAGCCTTGTTTCTTATGCACTGAGATTCTTTTGAAACTCACCGCTCAGGTAGTTCAATGTTGCAAGGTTCATATTCACCCCCGACTTCAGCTCTACCTCCTTCCCATTTCCCCTAAGTACGACTCTGTGGGGGCCTGGATACTTTTTAATGTAATCGAGGACGACCTGCTGCTCCGCTTTGCTGTGGATAGTGACCACAAACGGGTTTGTCATCCCGTGATACGCCTGCTTTGATTCGATGGAGTTGACAAGGAACTGCATACCTTCGCCGTTCCGATCCTTGACATAGGAACCGTCTATAATAACAAGGGATTGGTCAATGAGTTGATCCTCGCAGCCTATCATGTTGCTGGGGAATACCACACAAGACAGGGTGGAGAATTGAGACTGTAATTCAAAAACAGCCATCTTCTCACCATTTTTTGTGTAAAAAACCCTGACATTCTGAATCATCCCGCCGGTCCTCACGTACTTCCTCTCGCCCATTGAAGACAACTCTTCCAGGGTCTTGCCATCCTTATTGGATGAGAGGATAGGCGCGATTTCCTGGGCCGGATGTCCACTCAGGAATACCCCCAAAACCTCCTGTTCTTTTCTCAACTCAGTGTTGCGGTCCATAGCAGGGACAGCTGGGAGGGAAACCTCCTCCTCTTCCAGATTCCCAAACATGGAAATCTGTCCGAGAGCCCTATCTGTTGCTGTTGCCTTATAGGCTTTCTGCAGTATGGGAAAAGCCTGAAGGAGGGAATTCTTATTCTGGCTGAACGAGGAAAGCGCCCCGGAGTAAACTAGGCCCTCAATCACTGTCTTTGTCAGCATGGAATCCCGTCCAGCCATCCGGTCGAAGAGGTTCTTTACCGACTTATATTCCCCATTTTTTCTCTCCCCTACAATCTCTTCGGCCTGCCCCTTAATTCCGCTGATACCGCCGAGTCCATAGCGAATACCATCCTTTTCGGCGGTAAATACAATTCCAGACTTATTGACATCAGGAGATAAGAGCTTGATGCCGAGATGAGTCGCCTGGGAGAAGTAAGAGTGGAGCTTGTCAGAGTTTGCGATAAAAGCGTTACACATTGCCGCATAGAATTCCGCAGGCCAGTAGCAGCGCATATACGCTGTGATACAGGACAGGAAAGCATAGCAAGCACTGTGGGACCTATTAAAGGCATAGAGTCCAAATTTCTCCATTTGGCTCCAAATCTGAGTAGCAATTTCTTCTGAGATTCCATTCGCCACGCAACCGGGAGCATAATTCTGATCCTTGCCGGCTTCAAAGGCGGCTTTATTTCCATAGATAAAAACCACCTTTTCTGCATCCATAATTTTTGTTTTCTTTTTGCCCATTGCCTTTCTGACTAGGTCGGCCCTCCCTAGCGAGTATCCAGCAAGCTTTTGCACAATATGCATAACCTGCTCCTGGTAAACGATAACGCCGTATGTGGGACGAAGAATATCTTCCAACTCAGGAGTAAGGTACTTGATGTTGTGGACATCTCGCATCCCATCCAGATAGTTGGGAATATAGTCCATGGGCCCCGGACGGTAAAGCGCAACTGCCGCAATCAGACGCTCGAAACACTCGTCCAGCCGGTCATCCGGCAGAGTGTCAATGTCTGCGAACATCTGGGTAATGAGTTTTGTCATCCCACCAGACTCCAACTGGAAGACCGCCCCAGTCTCACCCCTGGCGAGCATCTGGTACACCTTCCGGTCATTCAGCGGAATATCTTGATAGTGAAATTCGTCTCTTGACGTTCCAATCAGCTTCAGAACGGCTTCCTTTCCATAGTTTCTCTGCACAGTGTCAACTACTTCATGGATAACGCCCATCGTCTTCAGTCCAAGCAGATCCATTTTGATAAGGCTCAGCTCCTCCACCTCAGACATGGTGACCTGAGAAGATAAGCTCCGCTCTTTCGTCTCCTTATCAATTTCCATTGATGTAGGGAGAAAATCGGAAACCGCACTAGGCGATATTACCAAGCCGCAGGCATGAAGACTGGAATGTCTCTTATTCCCTTCCAAACGCTTCCCGATGTCGATGATTTCCTTTGCCCTGGGGTCTGTCTCATAGAGGCTTTTGAAATCTGGAGACATCTCCAGTGCTTTCTCAATCGTCATCCCCGGCGCCGTCGGAATCGCATTCGCCAATACTGCTGTGTACCCAGGCGTTTTCCCAAGCACTCGTCCCACATCCTTCAGCACCATCTTAGCAGCCATCGTTCCGAATGTGACGATGCGGCAGACATTGCCGGCACCATACTTCTTCGTGATGTACTGGATGACTTCCGGACGACGGGAGTACTCAATATCTGTGTCAATCCTTGCTACCCTGCCTTTCGGCATATTTCTATAGGGAGTAGACTATATCTTGTTCTACCGAACGCCAGTTGGCTAATCTGACGCCAGCCTTCCAAAGGCTGCCTTTCACGGTTTAGATACCCCTCAACTTCGGAAAGGAAATGTTCCTCCCCTACTCCGCCCATGCGGATAGTCGTTGAAGCTTCCCCTCGCATTTCTACGACCGCATCCCTCCAGCCGTTCTGTGCCGGCTGAATTTCAACAGTATTCGGGGCTTGCCTGCTGATAGGAGATTGGGGTCTTTGCAGCACTTAGGGTTTCCCCTTATGCAATCCCTGCCATTTCTTTCTGCTTTCGCCGCAATTCACGCTCTGACTTTTTTCATCCACACGTTGTAGCAGACAGGGCTATTACTCCGTACCAGACAATTCAAAGGGTCAAACACCCATCATTTCTGATAGGCTCGACAGTGAGTAAATGTCTTTAGGAACATTTACCTTCAATCCGGCCAAGATACGCGCTCGGGATTCAGAAACCGCTCAAAGAGCAGTTTATACTTGATGGGATCCAGGTCGGTAATGCCGAGGCAGTAAGCCACAAGGCTCCCCGCCGCACTCCCGCGCCCAGGCCCAACATAGATGTTATGGGTCCTGCAATAATTGATAAAATCCCAGACAATGATGAAGTATGAGGCAAACCCCATCTGCCGAATCATATCCAACTCATACTTGAGCCGGTCCCGGTATATGGGGTCATTCTCCAGGGGTGTTCCCTTGAAGTGCCGGTCATACCCCTCCATCGTCAGATGCTCCATGTAATCCATGGGAGTCTCAAACCGCTTGGGGATTGTATAAGCGGGAAGGTTGACATCACCCAGATTCAGGGTAACGTCGCACTTATCCGCAACATCCAGGGTGTTGTCCAGAATTTCGGGCATATCGGAGAACAAATCCTCCACTTCCTCGGAATTCATCAGCCAATATCCGGTTCCATCATAACCCATCCGCCCCTCATCTGTCAGAGTCTTGCCCGTCTGGATGCAGAGCAGGATTTCGTGGGGGTATGCGTCCTCCTTCGTAGGATAGTGGGCGTCGGTGGTAGCAACTACCTTCAAGCCCAGTTCCTTCGCAATCAGGATAAGCTCCCGATTGACCGCAAGCTCCTCCCTAATCTCGTGACGCTGGATTTCAATATAGAAATCCTCTATTCCGAAGATAGAGATGAACTTCTTTGCAGCGAGTCGGGCATCGTCCAGGCGGCGTTCCTTGATGAGGTTGGGGAGCAGCCCACCCAGGCAGGCGGAGAGACACATGACGCCATTGCTGTACTTCTTAAGCATCTCCCATGTGACATGGGGTTTGTATCGGAAGTTGTCATACGCCTCAGAGGTCAGCTTGAACAGGTTGAATGCGCCCTCTGTATTCTTTGCCAAAAGGATGACATGGTTGCCGGTCAACTTCCCATCCATATCCTCCATGTACCCCTCAAAGCCCAAGATAGGCTTCTTGTTTGCAGCCTTCATCTCCTTATAGTAAGTGAGAAAGCCGTACATATTGCCATGGTCAGTCAACGCCCCAGCATATTCTGTCCACTTGACCATATCAGGGATTTGGGTCATACCGTCCAGCAGACTGTAATCGGAGTGACGGTGCAGGGGCGCATATCGAATCACCCTCGCCTCCTCATTCTCCAGGCCCAGGAGCTTATACTGGGAACGCCCCAGGGTTGAGAAAGGGGGCTTGTTGGGGATGACCGACACAACGCTGTCACCAATCTGAATTGTCCACTCATTTTCTGTGCGGATCATTTCGGCGTACTCACCGGGCTGGATTCCTTTGACAGGAACTCTCATGTTCTACACCTCTTTCATAAAATCTTTTTTCTTAAACCTTTTGCTATTGATTGGACGATGATATGCGGAATGAGTGGAAAATATAAATTCATTAAGAGAATATCTTGGGTGCCGGCAGAGGGATTTCCATTGAGGAGTAATATGGAGACCGCTGTCCAACCCATGCCGACAAGCGGCTTGTTTGTATACACAGATATATGAGCTGTCGATAAATTGCAAATGGCCTCGGAGATGTCCTCCGAGACCACTTGCTTATCCGTATAAATTATATATTCAAGTAGTAACACCTGTTCTTCGCATGCCAATGAGCGATGAATCTTCCTTTATCGGGACCTTCCGGTTGAACCAAAATAGGCTCGTCGAATTTAGGCATTATTTGATCAGAGGTTACAGCGCTAATCCGCCCAACTTGGAAGTCCACAACGCCAGTTCCAAACTTGGTGCCATTGCTCTGCATAAGGACTGCTAGCACATGGTAAGGCGCCAGGTGTTCATCTTGACTGACCATAAGGGAAGCCGCAGCGTTGATAGCCATCCGATCTCCGGTCCAGCCGCACAACTTAATGTTGGGCATGCGTCCACCCCATTCAAAGCGGATACTCAGATGGCGGCAGGCAGCTTGTTTTTGTTAATCTACCTCTGTTTTTTCCAGCAGCCGGGAAATCTCTTCTGCGTGGTTCTTCATGGCTTCCTCTATCTCATATTCCTCGCTCGTGTCGTATTTTATCATACTCCGATATGCCTCGGCAGCAATAGTAGAGGCAAGGTCGTCGAAAGTGCCAGAATCAGCGTTCGTATCAATACCTTTTTCCTGAAGAGTTGTGCCGACAGTTTCCTTTACGCAGTCCTCATCATAATCCATTGAGACGCTCGCCTTGGCAGCGGAGCTGAGACTGATGTTATCGGTTGACAGCACGATATAGCCATCGTTCCCCTTAGTCCAGAATTGAGCCTCCTTCTTTGAGTCGGAAATGAGCATCAGCTTCTGGTTTTTCGTGTCGATTAACGCATACAGAGTCATAGTCACCTTTTCCTTTCGATAACTTTCCTTTTTTGTATTTTCCTAATATCTTTTATCATTTGGTCTTCCCCACTCGTCGATTTTTGAATATCTCCCAGCCCCAACATACGGGCCGGGAGAAATCTTCGTCATTTTTTCTTGGAAGCGCACCAGGACTTCAGTCTCCCAGTACTCTGAAAATACTTGTCTTCGCAGTTCTTATCGCTCAGGGATCGCGGTACCCGCTCCCTTACCGCTGTGATTTGCAGGCACAGACTTCTGTCGTAGAGACCACCGTGTGCCTCCCACCGCTTAATGGATTTGACAGTTGCAATCAGCAAATCTTGGTCAAGTCCAACAAGCTGGCAAATCTGAGTCACACTGGCCCACCTCGCACTCTCCCGTTCATACAACTCCCCCAAACGGTAGGCATCGTTTCCTGGAAGAGAGGGGATCCAGATGGTGCTTTCGAGGGGAATTTTGTGTTTTGTGTGAAGTTTTCTGCAGAAAGCACGGTACTCCTGAGTAGCCTCCATCGCATCAGAAACTACATTGATGAGGATATCAATAGTCATTTAAATTCTCCTTTTTTCAGCATCTCCCAGCCCGAGACCCGGGCTGGGAGATTGTTGCTTCACACTGCCTTTTTTTCTTTGCACCAGGACTTCATGCGCCCGGTGCTTTGATAATAGCGTTTCCCTTTATTATCCATGCTTATGAACCGCCGCATCCGGGCGGCGTCCCCCTCAGTCCTCAAATTTACGACTCCGCCGTAAATCTCATGATGAGAGTTCCATCGGGACATAGACTTAACAGCGGAAATCAGACTATACACACTGACATTGAGAAGTATCGCGATGCGCTTTACTCTCTCCCACCTCTCAGTCGTCTGCCCAGCCATCTCGCCAAGCTGGAAAGCATCGCCTGCTTGCAGAGAGGCGACCAGAATCGGATCTCCAGGAGATATTCCATACTTTGCACGGAGTTCTTGGTAAAACATATGCTCTCTGTTTGCGGCTTCAAGAGCTTCAAAGGCCATTGTGACCAGGTGCATAAAATCGTTCACATAATGGCTCCTTTTTTTGTTTGGACTGAAGAGTTCAGTCTGTTGCAGGGATACCCAGGACATCTTCCAGGGTATCCCGGAAGGCATCTGGTGCCTCAAGACTGTAGTCCTCGATATCCTTCTGGTAGACGCCCCACATACGGTCGATGAGGTCTTTGTCCGCAAGGATGTCCTTCTTGGACTTTCCGCAGCTCTCGAAGAGCGCAGGATCGCTGTTCTCAATCTGTTCCACAAGGTCTTCCCGAAAACTGGGATAAAGCAGCATTTTAGAATTCCTCCTTATAAAATTCAGCCTTCTGGATTATTGCTGTTTTGTACTATGCGAAAGAATATTTTTTTATAAAAATTCTCCGGCGAGAATTTCCCGCCGGAGAAAATGTGCTTATGAAAAATCAGTCTTCCTTACAGCAGCACCCATCGCAGGAGCCGTCACCGCAGTCTTCGTCTTCCTTCTGGTGTTTGATCTCGATATCACCCAAGTGTGCCGCAAGGACGCCGTGAACCCCGGCAGCAATAAGTCTCATCGTCTGCTCAGGTACGCCGTCGGTATATTGGATGGACACTTCGCAAAGGACATCCTCATCCATCTCTCTGCTGTCTTCCTCTTCATCGCCCTCATCTCCGTCTTTGTTCTCATCGTCGAAGCCGACTTGTTCCTCGTAGAGGTCTTCGAGGATGACAAGGAACCTCTCGATGGTTTCACAAAGATGGCAGATGTCGGGCAGGAGACTTTGCAGATCAACAAAGAACCCGGTCTGGTCCACAAGTTGGCGACGGATGGCGTTAAAGTGCAGGCTGTAGGAGTAGAGCTGTCCTATAATTGCCGGAACCTCGTCGAAGTAGTCCGCTTCATCGGAAGCAGACGCCGCCTTGTACGCTGCGTCCAACAGCACATCGACATCCGCTGCATCCCTGATGTATTGCTGTAGAAATGCGGACTTCACCGCTTTGCTCTGGCGTTCCCCCTCGGACATTTTCGTCATGCCAGGATGAGAATGAATGATTATGAAACTCTTCTGCATGATAGCTAATACCTCCAAAAATTTTTAGGTTTCTCATGATATTATGCGTTTCGTCCGAAATATATCAATGAAAATCCAAAATTCAAAAAGATAATTAAAAAAAAGGAAACAGGGCTGTTTCCACAACGGAAACAGCCCCACATCCCCTTTTTCAGTTCGCCGCAGCGGCAGCCTTTTGAGCGCGGTACGCATTGACCTGCCGGTAGGCCCAGCTTGCGATACCGCAAGCCAGAATCAGGGAGATTCCCTCCGGAGTGGCGTACCTGACAAAGCGATAAAGTGCAACAGGCATGAGTGCGGACATCCCGAACTCAACCATCTTGCGAGCCTTCTGCGTCACATCCTGCCGCACGCCCAGTTTCTCACTGATACCCACGACAGTCCTCACGCCTACACCCAACGCCAGAAACCCAATGGCATCCAGCAGGAAATTAGGCACAAAGGAAAAAATCGCCCGGACAACATTGTCAAACAGAATGTTGACGCAGAAGCCGGAGACCAGCACGATTACCAGTGCAATCGCAGCGGTCTTGACGGTGGATTTGAGAGACAGAGCCAGAGAGGAGCGATCCTCATCGGTACCCGTCAAATAACCGGTAACAAACCGGCGGGCAGACTTGAGCAGGGCCCAAATCATCTTGCCGCAGGTTTTCACACCCGCAACAAAACCCATCCCCATGCAGAGGAAAATGCCGATAACCAGGGCCACGATACCGCCCATATTGTCGCTGTAGTTGTTCCTTTTCATTGTTCATTACTCCTTTTGTTTTTTGTTTTTTTGATGAAAACTACCTTTATATGAACGGGAACGCATTGCTCCCGGAAATTAAAAAATTCAGCCTTTGGAATCATTTACGCTGTTCTATGCAAATCCGCAAAAAAGTATCAATTCCAGTCCGGCGAACCGAACTGGAATTGATACTTCGCTTAGTCTTCTGCCTCAACGGCTGCCTTAATCTCGTCAATGCTCATGGGTCCGTTCTTCTGAACGCGGCTTGCGAACAGAGAACGAACCACAGTGATTGCATAATCAGCAACGGCATGACGGTCCTCAACGTCGCCCTCAAAAAATGCGGGACAGCCAACCATGCTGCAAATGCGGTTTAGGGAGGCGACCCGACCCAGCATGGCATCGTGAGCAGTCTTGCGCCGGCGATCAAGGTCCATGACTCTGTCGCGGAACTCATCGCCCTCCAGCCGGAACCTAGCGACCTGAATTCCTGTCTCCATGTACAGGACGGCATTCACGTAGTCGCCCATGCTGTTGATGGTGGCCTCGAAGGCAGACAGCGCGCAGTCGCGCTTCTTCTTGTCGGTTCCAAACCCGTTGCCGATAGCGTTGCAGATCTCCCGAATGTGCTTGCTGATGTTCTTCTCCATGACGGAGTCCTCCTTAATAAACCTTTTTGCAAATCAACCTTTTGATTTTGCGTTGGCCCGTTGTATGCAAAAGCGTCTGAAAATATAAATCCCGGCTCCTGTTGACACAGAAGACCGGGAAATGTATTTCGGACAGGATTATTTGTACCAGAGGACAAGTAGCGGCTGGTACTGACTGCTCCCACCCCTTACGGAGTGGGGTTCCAGGAGGGGCTGCCCGCCCCTCGCAGCGTGGGATATGCTGCCATCCTCAAGCCGCAGGGCCACCTTGCGGCAGCCTGAGAGCGGTATGTCTTCCAGTAGAAGTCCATGAGGGAGGTTTTCCTGGAACCTTAATTCTCCAATGGAACCCAACGGTTCCATTTCTACCAGCCCGAAGGATGGCGGACGGATCCCCGTCTTGGAGATGATTTGCAGCGGTGACAGTCTACCGCTAGTGGTTAAAAGGTTCAATATTAAAAGCTTTTGATTTTTGTTATAACACCCTGTTCTTTTTATATTCTTTGCTTGTCCTGTTCTTTAATATATAATATGCACTTTATATAAAAAATATCTAATATCCTTAAAAAAATATTGGGCGGAGGAAATCGCTTCGTTCCATCCGCCCAGAGGGGAAAATCAATGACTTCGACAATAATATTATATCAGATTAACGGTGAAAAATCAAGTTCTTTGCGCACATTATCTGTGGAAATTCACATTTCTACTATCTCAATTATCAAAAACCTGTCCCAAAATCTTCCCGTCTTTTGTCCCATTGTCCGTACAGAGAACGGGCTTCGAGAAGTCCAAGGAAGCATATGAATCGAGGGGTGCGCAGTAATTTGGAACGATGATTTTCTTCTTGACCTTCTCCAATTTTTCCGTTGTTTTGAGGCCCAAAACATCATAGACACTGATCTGAAACCAAGTGATTCCGCCACGGACAAGGAGCGTGTCTCTCTTCATTTTTGCAAACATCTCTATGGCATCCAGCACCCTGTCGGAGACCTGGAGGATACAGGCATCCGGCTTTTTCGTGTGTTTCTTTGCTGTATCGTTTTGTGATTTCAGAACCTCCACTCTGCCCTGCAGAAACTTGAGCATTTTATCTGTAGGGACGAGGAAGCCGGGGTCAGATACATGGGAGAGATAATTCCGGAACTGGCGACAGATACACAGCCGGTTTGCCTCAATTTCTTCAGCTTCGATTTCAATGTCCTTCGGGTATTTGCCGGCAGCTCGGACGAGTGTTTCGTATTCCTTGTACACAGTCAAAAATTTTTCCTGCGGTGTCATGTAGTCACGTCCTTTTCTCTAAGATATACAGCATCGGCAAGGGTTTGTTGATTGTCCGCAGAGAAAACCACAACCCACCGAGTTTTATGTCCCAATCCTGTACAGGTGGAAAGAGTTACGAATGTGGAATTTACACTGACATTCTTTCCTGATTCCTCAGAGAGTGTCTCTACGAATTCGTTCTTTTCCTCCTTGCTGACATCACCAAACATGTACGGGACACCGTCCAATTTGGCTTCAAAAGCAGCAGCGAACAAGTATTCCTTTACTTCCCCATTGTACAAAACCAGCAGCTGCCTGTTGTTTATGGCAAAGTCTGAATCCTTATATTGATGGAGTTGAGCAAACATAGAGCCATCTCGCATATTGTGTCCATAGATGACGGAGTTCCAATCACTGGGATTGCTGCGATAGTCATAAAAGATTGATCCGCAGGAGTTTTTCTGATTGTCCCAAGCATGTTTCAAATAATATTCATTATTCTCTGCCTGAAGCAGTGGATAGGAAATGTCCGTCCCGGGAATCAGAATCCAGCCGACGACGTCGGGATTCTCCGCCTGAAGGTTTTCAATATCCAAGGAAGTCAGGAAGTCGAAGTCTTTATTTGCCGGCAAGGAAGTTGTATCTGTGTGAGTTTCTTCCTGATCAACCTTCGCTACTTCCTTTCCCTCATCTCCCCTTGCTATCTCCATCGCCCTCTCAACGCTCTCCCTTTCAGAGGCGTACTCCGGTATCCGAAGTCCTATCACGCCAATAGAGAAAATCAAGAGAGACGAAAAAAGAATGGTGAGGACGAGCTTTGTTTTACTGTTCTTTCTTTCCATGCAGATTATCGCCTCCTTTTAAAAAACGGGAAGAGGTCCAGCCTCTCCCCGTTTATGGCTGATGATTTATTGGACAGTCTTCTTCCGATTATGGAAGGATATAGCGATGAGTCCCACCGCAGAGACGGCGGCAATGATCAGAAATACATCCAAAATGTCGCCTGTCTTGGGAATATCGCTCACATTCACGGGAGCGGGGTCGGTCTCATTATTTTGGGACTCATCGTTAACAACAGGAGGATTCACAGGAATCTCCGGCTGTTCCTCGGTGATGGGGATAGGGTTCTCAACGGGATTGGGGTCACGCCAGGGGTTCTCCTCGGCGTCCGGGATGACGGGCGGCTGCATCGGAGCCTCATCGGGGGTATCAACAGGGGTGGGCTGGGCATCGGAAGTGTAATCCCCGGCGCCGCTCTTCACATCGACGAACTTGACGTCCAGTCCAATACGCCCATCCTCATCCTCGGTGAACTCGCCCAGATAACTGAATTGGTTACGGAACGACTCCTCTTCCTGCTCCCACAGCTCCTTCTCCATAATGATATGGATGGCGGGATCAACCTCATACCCATCTGGGGCGGAAACCTCCTGCAGGTAGTAGACAACGTCCTTCATCATGGCATAGAAGATCTCAAGCCGTCCGTTGATTGTCTGGATAGTGGATTCAGTGGGAACAAAAGTGTAAGTATTTGTCTCTGCGTCGTAGGAGCAATACATTTTGACTTCCACCGTTTCAGATGTATCTGGGTCGATGATTTCATTGACATGCCAAAGCTGGAATGTCGCCTCAGAATCAGTAATGAGGTTGCCGCTTTCGTCAACTTTCTCCAGGACAAATTCCCCGTCCATCTGCTCCAGTTTATCGGAGTCATATCGGTAGGTGTGGTCGGTATCGCCGTCACCAGACAGGAGTACCTGGAACATGTTAATATCTTCATTGCCACTGGGATCCATTGTAGAGTCCCACTCCCATGCAGACCCATACTTGGCAGCAAGAGCGGCGCTGACTTCGGCAGCATACTGCTCAATGTTCTTCAGATCGTCTTCCGTAATGTTCAGGTCCTCACCCTCGGAATGGGGGAAGGTAATGGTCAGGGTGTACTTGCCGGTTGTTGCGTCCTTTGTCATTTCCCATTCATGGCCATCGGCGGTCTGCCCCTTTTCAGAGTAAACAGCCTCGGGATTCTCTGTCTCTTGAGGATTATCTCCTGCGAGCTGTCCGTCATTGTCTTGCTGAACAACGCTGCCATCAGCTCCAGCATTAGGATCCTGGACTTCAACTGTGGGTTCCTTGTCCTTGTCATGATACTCAGCTTTTTCGCCAAGCTCCTCTGTGCCAGCGGGCTGTTCTTCGGCGGGCTGCTCGCCAGTAGGCTGCTCGCCAGTAGGCTGTTCACCAGTCGGCTGCTCTCCAGTCGGCTGCTCTTCGGCGGGCTGCTCTCCAGCGGGCTGTTCACCAGCGGGCTGCTCGCCGCCACTGTTCGTTTCGTCGTTTTTGGAGGGCTGGTCGCCATGAGGCAGCTGCGCATCGGGGTTCTGTTCATCAGGCAGGTTGTCGGGAATTTGCTTGTCGTTCTGGTCGTCGGGGTTCTGATGTATCTGCTCGGATTCATCCTCCTGCCTACCAGACAAAAGCAGGTTGATAGTCGCTGGGGGAATCTCTTTATTGCCCTCTGATGCCATCGCCACTGCAGTCATCAGGGACATACAGAGCGACATACATAGGGCAACAGCAAGGATGCGCTTGAGGATTGGTTTTGTTACTTTCTTCATACAAAGATATTTCCTTTCCTTCGGCAAGATTTCGACCTGGCAACAAAAAATTGCCAAGTTCGCGCCGTCATCTGGATGTTATGCGCTTATCTAAGAAATTATCGAATCAAAAATCAAATTTTTTGAAAGTTTTCAGGATTTTCCATATTCTTGATGCCTTGTCCGCCGCACACTCCATCTAAATCTTTGATTTAGGTGGAGATAGGCGGACGTAAAACTCTCTGGTTTTGTATATATCGTTCAACAATTTCTATGGTCGCTTCGCCAATGGTTCCGATATAGTAGCTTCTGCTCCAAAAGATTGGTTTCCAATAGAATTTGCTCATCCAAGCCGAATGTTCTTTTCGAACCATCCGGCTTGTCACTGTTTTTATGTTATTTACGAGAGTTGACAACCTCACTTGTGGTGGAGCTGAAAACATAATATGGACGTGATCAATGTCATAATTCAAAGCCTTTAGCTCACATTTATTCATTTCAAGAATTGACGTTATGTGTTTTTCCAACGTAGAAAACACCTTGTCTGTAATTGCGGGATGCCTATATTTTGTAACGAGGACAAGATGGTAAGTGAGGTTGTACCGACAGTGGCAATTTCTCCCTGCATCCAACTTCTTTGACATAGGTAAGACCCTCCCATAACTAAATCACTATCTCTTATATATTATACAAATTCTACAAATATTATCTAATTTATTTGCATTTACTTGATATTTTCCGCATATTTTGCATACTATACAAATGAGCAACTGAATGATATACTGGGTTCAAACCATTATGTTCAGCCAGGCCATTGAAAGGAGGTACGTCCATTGAAAATAACATCCAGCTACGCAGCCAGAGTGATGGGAGACAAGAATATTACTGCCCAAATTGCAAATACAGTCTCCGTCTATAGAGAGGCAGTAATGTATCTGATAGACGTTGTCAATGCGGAATGGGAGTCCGTAGGACCTGTATATAAAGCTAAAAAGAACGAGGGACAGCGGGCTGTTGAACGGCTTATTCATACAACCAAAAAGAACTCAGCTAAATACGATTTTGATTTCAGGTTTGTCAAGTTCCCGTCCTATTTTCGAAGGGCGGCAATCTCCTTTGCTCTCGGAACGGTCGCATCGTACCGCTCAAATTGCGTTAATTGGGAAGCTTCTGGCAAAAAGGGAAATCCGCCTGCCCTGCCCAAAAGGGTTGCTGCCATGCCAGCTTTCTTTTGCAAGAACATGAGCGAATCTAAAGATATGCTTACGGGCAAAACCGCATGTGTTAAACTGAAACTCTATGTCAAGAATGATTGGATCTGGGTCACAATTCCCTGCCGAAAGCAAGATGTAAAATACCTTGTTAAATGGTGGTCCGCCATAACTCCTGGAGCGCCAGTGCTGCAGGAGAAGCGGAAACGGAAGGCGAAGACCGTATATTTCCTGCGATATTCCTTTGAGGAAGTTCGCGATCTGTCTCTTAATGATGCCTCTCTGGACAGCCGCTCTATATTGGCTGTCGATCTTGGAATCAATACTGATGCCACTTGCTCTGTGATGCAA
>OFFX01000135.1_pt1 | contig 60198 bp, 57 predicted proteins | sample 1521511 | NCBI WGS metagenome assembly OFFX01 (sample SAMEA3504125, study PRJEB24116) | mouse gut metagenome | biome: mouse gut; feature: mouse-associated habitat; material: faeces | place: Denmark | collected 2011
CCTGATTTCCTTTTGTAGGAAGTATCTCGCCTTTATAAATCCAAACCTTAACGCCTACTTTGCCGTAAGTGGTATCAGCCTCTGCAAAGCCGTAATCGATATCGGCTCTCAGTGTCTGAAGAGGAATAGTACCCTCGCTGTAGAACTCGGTACGCGCGATATCCGCTCCGCCCAGGCGGCCTGCACATGCGGCCTTGATTCCCAGGGCGCCGGACTTCATGGTCCTGCCCATGCAGGATTTCATGGCACGCCTGAAGGATACGCGGTTCTCCAGCTGCTGTGCGATATTCTCCGCAACAAGCTGTGCATCCTTGTCAGGTCTCTTGATCTCCTGAATGTCGATCAGGACTTTCTTATCCGTCAGCTTGGAAAGTTCCTTCTTGGTAACCTCGATCTCCGCGCCGCCCTTGCCGATGATAACGCCGGGCTTTGCAGTGTGGATGATCACTCTGACACGGTCGGACGCTCTCTCGATCTCAATCCTGGAAACACCCGCACTGTACAATTTCTTCTTCAGGTACTCTCTGATCTTATGGTCTTCCACCAGGTAATCCGAAAAATCACCTTCGGCGTACCATCTGGAATCCCAACCTTTAATAACTCCGACTCTTAAGCCATGAGGATTAACTTTCTGTCCCATTTATTCGTCCGCTCCTTTCCCTACTTCCTCTCATCCAGCACAACAGTGATATGGCTCGTTCTCTTCTCGATCCTGTAAGCCCTGCCCTGTGCCCTGGGGTGAATACGCTTCATTGTAGGACCCTTATTCGCATAGCATTCTGCAACATAAAGGTTCTCCCTGTTCATCCCGCTGTTGTTCTCAGCGTTTGCAATCGCCGATTCAAGCAGCTTCTTGACCAGGCCGGAAGCATATCTGGGATTATATTCCAAAACAGCAAGTGCCGTGTCCACATCCTTGCCACGGATGGCATCCAGAACAAAGCATGCCTTCTGAACGGACACTCTTGCATAGGACAACTTAGCGGAAGGCCTTACGTCCTTCTGCGCATTTCTCTCTCTTTTAATCTGACTTCTATGCCCTTTAGCCATTATTTTATACCCTCCTTATCCTGTTATCTTACTTTGGACTTCTTCTCGTCCTTACCGTGACCGCGATATGTCCTGGTAGCAACGAACTCGCCCAGCTTGTGGCCGACCATGTCCTCGGTAACATATACAGGCACATGCTTTCTTCCGTCATGAACTGCAATCGTGTGTCCCACAAAAGAAGGGAAAATTGTAGAACGACGGGACCAGGTCTTGATAACCTGTTTCTGTCCTGAAGCATTTAAAGCATCTATTTTCTTTAACAGGCTTTCATCTGCGAAAGGTCCTTTTTTAAGTGATCTAGCCATTGTCTCTCCTCCTCATTATTACTTGATTGCCTTGCCGTCACGTCTTCTTACAATCAGCTTGTTGGAAGCCTTCTTGGGTCTGCGTGTCTTATAGCCAAGAGCAGGCTTGCCCCAGGGGGTGCTGGGACCGGGACGTCCGATGCCGGTCTTGCCTTCACCGCCTCCGTGAGGATGGTCGTTAGGGTTCATAACGGAACCGCGTACCGTAGGACGGATACCCATATGACGCTTGCGTCCTGCCTTACCCACATTGATCAGGTTATGGTCGCCGTTGCCTACAACACCAACGGTTGCGCGGCATACAAGGGGAACCATCCTCATCTCGCCGGAGGGAAGACGAAGTGTGGCATACTTTCCTTCCTTCGCCATCAGCTGTGCGCTGTTTCCCGCGGAACGAACCATCTGTCCGCCCTTGCCGGGATGCAGCTCCACATTGTGAACCTGGGTACCGATGGGGATCTCGGACAAAGGCAGGCAATTGCCGACTCTCACTTCCGCCTCGGGTCCGTTCATGACTTTCATGCCGTCAGTCAGCCCCTGGGGCGCCAGAATGTAAGCCTTCTGTCCGTCCTCATAGCAGATCAGCGCAATATTTGCGGATCTGTTGGGATCGTATTCGATACCGATAACCGTTGCCGGAATGCCGTCCTTGTTTCTTTTGAAATCTATGATTCTGTATTTCCTGCGGGAGCCGCCTCCGCGGTGCCTCACAGTGATCTTACCCTGATTATTGCGTCCTGCATTCTTCTTCAGGGAAGTACACAGGCTCTTCTCCGGCTCCTGCCTGGTAACCTCGGCGAAGTCGGAACCTGTCATATGCCTTCTGGAAGGTGTATAGGGACGATATGTCTTAATTCCCATTATTTTGTCTCCTTTTCTTCAATGATTCTTTGCGCGGCTGCCATTAAGCCGCATACTTAAATCTGAGCCTACACCACTCGGAAAAACCGCCCCGCGGTTCTTCCGGACAAAATTCAGATATTCTTAGGTGGCGTACTTTGACGCCTTGGAATATCTGAATTTTGTCCTTTACAGCCCGGAGAAAATTTCGATATCCTTGCTGTCCGCCGTCAGCTTGACGATTGCTTTCTTGGTCTTGGCCGTCTTGCCCGTCACCATACCGCGCCTCTTGTTCTTGCCGAGGCAGTTGATGGTATTTACGCGCATTACCTTTGCGCCGTCAAACATTTTCTCTACGGCTTCCTTGATCTGAGACTTATTTGCTTCAGGATGAACCAGGAAAGTATATTCCTTGTCAGCCATGCCATTCATGCTCTTCTCGGTGATTACCGGTTTGAGGATCACGTCATAGTATTTAATGTCTGCCATTATGCGTACACCTCCTCGATCTTCGCAACTGCGTTTTTGGTCAGGACTACCTTTTTCGCCTTCATGATATCATACACATTGATTTCGTCAGCCTGGATGGTATCAATGGTGGGAAGATTCCTTGCGGACAATACCACTTTGGAGTCGTTTCCCTCGATGACTACCAGTCCCTTTTCCACCTTCAGATTGTTCATCACGGCAACAAAATTCTTCGTCTTAATCTCGTCAAATTTCAGTTCGTCCACAACAATCAGGTTGCTGTCCTGAACCTTGCTGGTCAGCGCCGACTTCAGCGCCGCTCTCTTTTCCTTCCTGTTGATCTTGAAGGAATAGTCTCTGGGAACGGGTGCGAACACCATGCCGCCGCCCTTCCACTGGGGAGATCTGGTGGAACCCTGCCTTGCATGTCCGGTTCCCTTCTGCTTCCAGGGCTTTCTGCCGCCCCCGGATACCTCCCCGCGGGTCTTTGCCTTCTGTGTTCCCTGACGTTTATTTGCAAGATGCTGTACAACCGCCATGTGTATCAGGTGCTCGTTTACATCCACGCCAAATACCGCATCGCTTAATTCGATTGTACCGACTTCATTGCCTTCCATATTATAAACAGCTACGCTTGCCATATCTGATTGGCCCTCCTTTCACACTAAACTCGCGTTATCCCTTAACGGTTTCTTTAATGGTGATCAACGACTTCCTGGGCCCGGGCACTGAGCCTTTCACCAACAGCAGATTCTTCTCCGCATCCACTCTCACAATCTCAAGGTTCTGTACGGTAACCTTCTTGCATCCCATGTGGCCCGGCATTCCCTTTCCCTTAAACACACGGCTGGGGGAAGAACATGCACCGTTGGAACCCTGATGACGATGGAACTTGGAACCGTGCTTCATGGGTCCTCTGTGCTGTCCCAGTCTCTTGATTGCGCCCTGGAATCCTTTTCCCTTGGAGATGGCAGATGCATCGACCTTGTCGCCTGCCGTAAAAATGTCGGCCTTAATCTCAGCACCCAAAGTATATTCGTCAGCGTTCTCGAACCTGAACTCTCTGACATATCTCTTAGCAGTTACGCCGGCCTTCTTGAAATGCCCCATCTCGGCCTTGTTCGCGCCGTGTCTGTGGATGATCTCCTTCCTGCCGCCTGCGTCCTTGTTGATAATTCTCTCTTTCTTGTCAACAAAGCCAACCTGCACTGCGCCGTAGCCGTCGTTCTCCTTCGTCTTGACCTGGGTTACAACACAGGGACCTGCATTCAGGACGGTTACGGGAATCAGCGTGCCGTCTTCGTTGAAGATCTGGGTCATTCCGACCTTTGTCGCCAAAATTGCTTTCTTCATTTTTCCTCTCTTTCTGCCTTTAGGCTTCGATCTACATAGCGGACCACACGGTTACCGTTGCGCAGGGATGCCATATGCCTTCCCTGTAACCGCCGCGCGCTTACGCGCAGAATGTACTTGCCGCACATTCCTCCCCGTCTGCCGGGGATGTGTTCTTACGTCTAAGTAGAGGTCAAATTCAAATCGGTCATCCGAATATGAATTGCTTATTTGGTTCTCATTTTGATGTCGATATACACACCTGCGGGCATCTCCAGCCTCTGCAGCGCATCCACTGTCTTCTGTGTGGGCGCGATGATATCGATGAGCCTCTTGTGAGTTCTCTGCTCGAACTGTTCTCTGGAGTCCTTGTACTTGTGTACCGCTCTCAGAATGGTTACCACTTCCTTCTTGGTAGGAAGGGGCACAGGGCCGCTCACTTCAGATCCGGTCTTCTTTACAGTGTCGATGATTTTTCTGGCGGATGCGTCCACCAGCTGATGCTCATATGCCTTCAGTGTGATTCTCATTACTTGACTTGCCATAAAAAAAGTCGCCTCCTTTTCGCACTTTTTAAAATTTAAGTACGACAAGCGGTGACTGTACACTCTGCCGTGCGTGTCATGCCTTCCTGTAAATCAAACGCGGTTTCCCGCATCTTTACCCGGCACGCTTAACGCCCGCGTTTCTGCTTATCAGGTACTGCTCTTTTGCAGCCCTGTGCAGACAATATGTTTGTACAGTGACTTGCCGTCAGGTTCTTTGGCACGGCCGTATCGGCTGCGCCTCTTGACATTCGCTCCACGGAAAACCTGCAGCGCCTTTCGGCATTGCAGCAACCTCTCGCTTCTTCGCTATCATGCCACAGCATTTGTTAGTATACACGATGTTTGGGGAAGATGCAAGGGGTTTTTTATAAAAGTTTTTGATTTACCGGAAAATCCCTTGAATTCAGCATACGGAGGGAATCCTCATGAATTGCTTTCTTTTCTTTGGTATTGCGGCTTAAATACTCATAATAGAGAATATCCACCATAACGAGGACCGGAAACTGCGGCGAAATCGTGTTGCCGGCTTCCAGATGCATTGTAGAGGCAATTAAAATAACTTCGTCGCACACTTCCTTAAAAGCCGCTTTGTTATTGGCCGTGATAAGCACCGTTCCGGCGCCCTTCGACCGGGCAACCTGCAATAAAAACAGAACGGACTCTGAGGTTCCGCTCACACTGATGCCAAGTATCATATCGGTTTCGTCAATCGACGCGGCCTTCATACGGATTCTGTCGTATTCCTGCAGAGAGTCAATATCCACGCCAATCCGCATGAACCGGTTCTCCATTTCCTGAGCCGCCAGGCCGGAGCTTCCCACACCGCAGACTACAATCCTTTTCTTTTTATAAACCGCTTCCACCACCCGGTTAATCTGGGCCTCGTCCACAAGGCTGTAGGTCTTGGAAATCAGTTCCTGATACACATTAAGTACAGGCAGAACATTGGCCTTCCTGGTTCCCGGCCTGCCTGCAAGAGAGCGCTCATATAAGTATTTGAATTCCCTGTAGCCGCTGTAGCCGCATTTCCGGGCGAAACGCGACAAAGCGGCTTCCGAAGTAAAAATAATTTTTGAAATATTGCTTGCAGAAAAATCAATTTGCTCCGTATTGTGGATAAAAAAATCCGCCACCGTCTTTTCCGTATTAGTAAAGCTGTCATATTTTGATTCTATAATAGGGATAATTGATTTATTTTCCACTGTTCCTTCCCACCTTCTCCCGGCGCTTCCTGAAATGATAAAAAGCCCCCAGCATTCCGGCGTCGTTGCGGTGAACCGCCATTTTCAATTCCGTCTTCCGTGCAATAATCGGGATTAAATGGCTGTCCATTGCCGTTCTTATTCTGGGATAGAGCAAATCCTCATACTCTTTTCCCATGATTCCTCCCCCCAGCACGACGATTTCCGGATTGACGACATAGCATACGTTGGCGATTCCCGCTCCCAGTACCGCTGTCATATATTCTAACACATCCATGCAGTCCCTGTCTCCCCGTTTTGCTTCTCCAAGCACACGTTTTCCGTTCCACGCAAAAAGCGGCTCACCTTTTCTGCGGGCTGCCTCGGCAACGAGCGTGCTAACCGTGCCTTCCGGTTCGAAGCTCCCTTTCCCGGACTGCATATATCCTACCTCGCAGGCGCAGTTGTTTCCTCCGTGAAAAATATTTCCGTCCACCACAAGGCAGCCTCCAATCCCTGTTCCCACAGTAAGACAAAATGCAATCCTTTTTCCTGCCGCCGCCCCGGAAACGCTTTCCGCCAGCCCCGCACAGTTTACATCGTTTTCCACCTCGCACGGAATACCATATTTATCCTCAAAATATCCTTTCAGATTTGTTCCTGCATAATTCGGAATATTGGCATTGGCATGAATTATGGTTCCTTCATCAGCATCCACAATCCCGGCGGTGGACAGACAGATGCCTTCCGTCTCCCCGCCCGGTAAATAATTCTGAATAATCCCGTCTACTTTTTCCAGTATCGCCGAAGCCCCTTTTTTACTTTCCGTTTCTACAGCTCCCCTGTGAAGGAAATCCCCAGCCTGGCTGACAAGTCCATGCTTGATGAAGGTTCCGCCAATGTCCACACATATATACTGCTTCCCCATAAAATCCTCCAAACCTTATTTAAAACCTGACAATTTCACAGAATTGACAAGCTGCTTCTGGCAACACAGATAGGGAATAATAATGATAAAGTTAAATATCGCGGACGCCGCCATAAGCGCCCCCCATTTTACTTCGTGTTCGCTTAAGAACATCGTCATTCCAAGAGACAGCGTCCTCTTTTCCATGGAATTGATATAAAGCAAGGGGCCCATGAAGTCCGACCATGTATATACGAACACAAAGATTCCCACTGTTGCCATAATCCCTTTTGACAGCGGAATCATAATATCCCACCAGATACGGAAATCGGCAGCCCCGTCAATTTTTGACGCGTCCATCAAAGAGTCAGGGATTGTGAGGAAAAACTGCCGAAGAAGGAATACGTACAGGGACGGTGCGAAAAAGCAGGGCAGGATTAGCGGCACATAGGTATCCACCAGCCCGAGCCGGTTCCAGGCCATATAAATTGGAATCATGGTAACCTGATAGGGAATCATCATACTGGCAATCACCAGCGTAAAGACCAGTCCTCTCCCCCGCCATTTCAATTTGGATACGGAAAAGGCAACCATAGAGCCGGAAATCAGGACTCCCAAAATGGACAATATACATATATAAACGGTGTTCATCGTAAATCGCATAAAGGGAATCTGAGTGACCGCATCCCTGTAATTGTCGAACCTCAGCGTTTCCGGCCAGAAAACAACCGGTGTGGTGAACAGTTCCCGTTCCGTTTTAAAGGAGCATAAAATCATCCAGATAAAGGGAAGAAGGAAAGCAAGGCTTACTGCAAAAATTACAAGGTACCGGACTATCATTCCTGTATTCCATTTTTTCTTTCTCATGACATCAATCTCCTTCCCCGCCATAGACCACCCATTTTGCGGAAGTCTTAAACAACAACGACGTTATTACGGCGGCGACCACAAACAGAAGCCACGCCATTGCGCTTGCGCCGCCCATATCGAAAAAGTAAAAGGCCTTGTAAAAAATCTGCATTCCATAAAACAGCATGGAATCCTCCGGGCCTGTGGGCGTATTCGCCAGATAACCGGACATAAGGATATATGCCTGGGTAAAATATTGAAGCGCCGCAATGATTCCCATAACAATCTGGTAAAAAATCACATTGGTGATGCTGGGAAGCGTAATATATTTAAACCTCTGCCAGGAATTTGCCCCGTCGATTCTGGACGCGTCATAGTACATTTGCGGAACATCCTTCATCGCCGCCAGGAAAATAATGAACACATTCCCGCTCCCCCACAGGCCCATGATGGTCAGAGCCGGCTTCGTCCACTGAGGGTCCTGCATCCACAGCACGGACGGCAGATGGAGCATATTTAAAAGGTTGTTCACAAGGCCGTATTCATAATTGTAAATCCATCTCCATAAAATAGTGGCCGCCACCACGGGAAGTATGGAAGGCACATAAAACACCGTCCTGAAAAACCACTGTCCTTTGATATTAAAATTCAGCAATGCGGCGACACAGATGCTGAGAAGAATCTGCATGGGCACAAACATCAGGGTAAAAATCAGGGTATTGTAAACGCTTTTCCAGAACAGGCGGTCAGAAAACAGGCTCTTATAATTTACCAGCCCCACAAATACCGGTTCTGTAAACAAATTGTAGGAGCACAGGCTGTAATACATTGAGAGGATAATCGGAACCATGCTGAACGCAATAAATCCAATCAGCCACGGAGCTGCAAACAATAATCCTGACATTTCTCTGCGAAGTTTCCGTTTCAAGCTTTTCTTTTTTGTTTTTTCCATTTCCTATTCTCCAAATCCATTTTTAAAGAGCGGGCGGTAAATCCCATATATTTGCTAAGCCGCTTCAAATGGATGCGCCTGCAAAAAAGTGTGCTCTACCGCCCGCCGGAAATCATCTTCAGTTACTTACTTTAACAGAGGGTCAATTTTTGCTTTCAACTGCTTCATTCCGTCTTCAGGAGTCATCGTGCCTCTGAATATGGCATCAGTGACTGAACTTAGCTCCTGCATATACATATCAGAATTTTTTACCGAAGGGAAAATCGATACCGGATTCTTTGCGTCATTTTCAACAAACTGCTCATACAAAGGATTCACCGCCTTCAGCTCATCGTTTCCAAGGAGCGTGGTTCTGGACGCCTCGTTCTGGAATCTGGAACAAATGAATGTCATACCCTCGTCAGAGTGAACCCATTTCATGAAATCCCATGCGCCCTCTTTATTCTTTGCATTCTTCGGCATTATGAAAATACTGGACGTAATACTTGCAACACCTTTCAGCTCCGGATTTTCCTGCCAGTAGGGCAGAGGGAACACGCCGAAATCATCTATACTATATCCGCTTTTGGTAATAATATTGGTCAGATACATGCCGTCCATTCGAAGCGCCTGCTTACCGGTGAACAGAGGGTCTTCCGAGGTTGCCTTGGCAGAATCATAAGAGTCGCTGAATTTCAGAATCTTATCCGCTCCCCCTACTGCGTCCACATATTCCAGCATAAAATGATATGCCGCAATCATGGCTTCCTCGTCGCAGGTGGCGCTGGTTTTATCCTCGCTTACCCATGTCGCTCCAAAATGATTTGCCATATGTGCAAATATAACGCCTGAAGTCATATCTAACGGCCAGCCCATCTGTGTGATATTTCCCTCTGCGTCAAACTTCGTCAGCTTTATAGCCGCATCCATCAGCTCGTCCATTGTCTCGGGCAGCTCGGTAATTCCCGCTTCCTCAAGAGCCGCCTTGTTATAGTAAACCATATTGGACATTGCGTTCAGCGGAAGCCCGTAGGTGCTTCCCTCATAATCACAGAGCCTCATTGCGGCACTGTTAAACGCGGAAAGGTCAAAGCCGTCTCTTTCAATATAAGGTGTCAAGTCCTCCAATGCCCCCTTGGAAGCCAGGCCCGAAACGCTCAGGTCAATGATATCCGTGACATCCGGGCCCGAAGAACCTGCCATACCCGCCGCCTGCTTTTGCATATCGCACATGGTTCCCTTCACAAAATATTTATCCTGGGAGGCATTATATAAATCAATTGCTTCCAGCAGAGCCTTTTCCTCATCTCCGCCCCAGAGATACCAAAATTCAACTGTCTCCTTTTCACCGGAATCATTTGCAGCGCTTTCCTCCGCCTGCGTATCTCCCGCCTCTTCCGCGACATTTGCCGTTTCTGTTCCGCTCCCCTCGTCAGCTTTTGGCGCCTTGTCTTCCGGCTTGCTCCCGCATCCGGCCAGCCCGCATAACATACACAGAATCAATCCGGCTGCTATCATTTTTGTTCCTTTTCTCATAGTCTTTCCTCCTTTTGCCGCCTTAAACGGCCTTTCTGTGTTTCCTCTTTATTCTGTCTCCAACAGCATGGCCAATCCCTGCATAATAGGAATCGTGCACCAGCCCGTATAGGCAGAATATTTGCCGCCCTCGTCAATGGGATTATTCTGGTTCGCCCTGCCGTCCCATTCTTTTGTTTTTACATTATAGGAACCTCTCCAAGAGCCGTCTAAAACCGGCCCTTCATCGGAACACTGAACCGACACCAGAAAATCCGCCAGTTTCTGCGCCGCTTCCCGGAACCTGTCTTCTTCAAACGCCCGGGTGGCTTCTGCCAGCGCCATCAATGCAAAGCCCTGAGTGTAAACCATATCGCAAAGCTCCGGTGTGGTCTGGAGGTCCGAGCCCTTCCCCACCTCCTCCGGCAGACAGTTCACAATTGCACCGCTCTCATCCTGCAACTTTAACACATAGGACGCCACCTTCTGCGCCGCTTCCTTATAAAAAGTATCTTTGGTTTCCCTGTAGGCAAGGCTGAAAACATACAGCGCAATTGCGCTTTCCGAAGATGCCGGACGCCAGTCTTCCGTTTTGTCCAGCTCATAGGAGGTTGTCATACGGTTCCTTTCATTAATTAATCCCATTGCATAAGCAAGTCCGCGTTTTGCGGCTTCCGTATAACGGGTCTCGCCGGTGCGCCTCCCGAGCAGCAGCAGCCCTACAGCGGGCCAGAGTACAAAACAGGGGCCTTTATAAAATCTGCAGGTCTTACCGTCCTCACGGAAAAAATACCCTTCCTCCAATTGAATGGCTGTCCAGTAATCTGCAAGCTTTTTCGCCATTTCCAGCATTCTCTCGTCCTTATTCCTGTCGTAAATCTGTACCATATACAGAAGTATTTTTCCGTTATCATTCTGAAAACGAACCTGGCTGCTCTCATGACGGTCGTCATAACCGTCTACAAGGAAGAACGGAAAGGAGCCGTACCATGCCGACCTTACGTTATCGTCCTGAGCTCTCTGCAGCCAGCGCACGGTGGTCTCATATCTTTCGGCAGCTTTCTTTTCATTTCCAAAATACTCTGCAAAGGTAAGGAGCTTTGCCAGTTCGGTATTTCCATCGGGACGCACCCAGTTCGTCCTGATTTTTTTATCAATACGTATCCGCTCATACATGCCGTTATAACCGTCATAAATCGTCAGCATATTTTTCTCTATCCATTCCAGACCTTTTTGAATGGAATTCCGGTACAATTCGTTGTTCATAAGTTATTTTCCCTTTCTATTTCTTCCACAAAAGTCCTCGTTATAAATTGGGGACGTGTAATCACCGAGCCTACCACAACACTGAAGGCGCCCATTTCTATCACCCTTCTCGCTTTTTGCGGGGTATCGATTTTTCCCTCTGCAATCACCCGGTGCCGCACACTTTTTAGTATTTTCCTCAAAATCGCAAAATCATCCTTACTTAAATCATCCCCCTTGCTCTGCCTGGTATATCCCACCAGAGTCGTCCCAATAAAATCAAAGCCGATTTCGTCCGCATGGATTGCCTCCTCCACAGTGGAGCAATCTGCCATCAGCAGTTGTCCGGGATATTTTTCCCTTATCTGCGTCACAAAATTCTCCAGCGTTATCCCCGACGGGCGGGGGTTATTTGTGGCGTCAACTGCAATGATTTCAGGTCTTACCTCCATCAGCCTGTCCACCTCCGACATCGTGGGCGTGATATAGACGTCGCTCCCTTCATAGCATTGCTTGATAATCCCTATAATCGGCAAACCAACCCTTGACCTAATTTCTCTGATATCCTCCGGCGTGTTCGCCCTGATTCCCGCCGCACCCCCTTCCTGCGCCGCCTGCGCCATCCGCCCCATAATAAAGGAAGAATACAGCGGTTCATGGGGAAGTGCCTGGCACGAAACAATTAATTTCCCTCTAAGGCATTCAATGTCTTTCATCCGTATACCTCTTATCCGATTTCAACGGATACCAATCCAATAGTTTGAAAGCTTTCAACTATAATCATTATAAAATTTTTGTATTTTATTTTCAATAAATGCACATTTCATAGAATGTACTTTCAACATATTTTACAAACATGCTGTAACTATTTGATTTTTACTATAATTATTTGTTTACTATGCACAATTTTCGCATTGGTACCCCATAACCCTGCAATCATTTACACATAGCCAGCCAGAGACAGCACAAAGCCAGGGAAGCATCCTTAAGCCCTTATAAAAACGTCGGTGGTTAGCGAGGTCACGAGTTGCGCAGCGACTCGCGAGCTTACCACCGCTACGTTTTTATAGAGCGAGAGCGCGGCGACGAAGGATGCCTCCCTGACTTCGTGCGTCCCTCGCACCCCTAATCCCCCATATACCCCATTCCAAAAACCTGATTCATCTTGTAATATCACCCCCTTCCATATATAATGAAGAAAATCCGCCTGAAAAAGGCAATAATGAAAAACGGAGAAAATGAAAAATGAAAAAACGCCTCAATATTTTTACCATATTCCTTTTGTCCTTCTTACTGGCCGGCTGCGCGCCTTCCCGCAATGCCGCCCCGCAGACACAGCCAACAGCAAACGAAGCTTCCGCCGATAACTCGACTGCCACCATGGAAAGTACCGTGGATGAGGCTGACGGAGAAAGTCCTCCCCCGGAATCCACAGAGGCTTTGGCAACGCCTCAGCCAGAAAGTACAGAATCCGGCGTAACGCCGGCCCCGGAGGAATCGGAAACTGATGGTTCTGAAAAAGCCCCGGAAATCAAAGATGAAAAGGCAAAGCCGGAAGAAAGCAAGGCAGACGCCCCCGCTTCCCCGGAATCACCGGCAGAGGAACCGGCGGCACTGGACGAAGACGGCTCCTACACATCCAAAGACGACGTCGCCTGTTATATTCACCTATACGGCCATCTGCCTTCCAATTTTATCACCAAAAAGGAAGCGGAAAAGCTGGGATGGCCGGGCGGCTCTCTGGAGCCCTATGCGCCGGGCATGTGTATCGGGGGAAGCCGTTTCGGCAATTATGAAGGACTGCTGCCGGAAAAAGAAGGACGGACCTATACGGAATGCGATATTGACACCCTGGGCGCTGATAAACGGGGAGCCAAACGCATTGTCTTTTCCAATGACGGCCTTATTTACTATACGGAGGACCACTATGAATCCTTTGAGCTTTTATACGGAGAAGACATTGACGGTTAAAAACACATAGAATTGTAAAAATACTGCGGCGGGACAAAGCCGATACAGACAGGTGAAATTATGCGAATTTGTATATTAGATGGAAACAAAATTACAGACCGGGAAACGCTTCATAAAACTCTGGCGGAAAATCTGAGTTTTCCCGACTGGTACGGCGGCAATCTGGACGCTTTGTACGACTGCCTGACAGATTTTCATGAGGATGCGGAAATCAGGCTTGTGAATGAGGCCGCTTTAAGGGAGCACCTCGGGAATTATGCCCTGCTTCTGGAAAAAGTGATTGGAAGGGCAGCAAAAGACAATCCTCTGATAGAATGGGCAGCAAAATAACCTGCCTCCTCTTATCGCGCGGCGCCTTTAAGTCCCGCAAGGAAAACCTGATAAAATTTGTGGAGAATCAAAAATGAATGTAAAAGATAATACAGCCATGCCGGCAAAAGGCGGGCGCAATTACGGCATAGACGCTCTGCGGATGCTGGCAATGCTTTTGGTGGTCATCGCCCATATTTTAGGGCCGGGCGGCATTCTGGAAACAGTGGAATTCATGTCCCCGCAGTATAAAGCCGCATGGCTTCTGGAAATCGTCGGCTACTGCTCCGTGAACTGCTATGCCCTCATCTCCGGCTATGTGGGAATCCATTCAAAATACCGGTATCATAATATTATTCTGCTGTGGCTGCGGGTTATTTTCTACACAGCGGGCATCACCCTGATTTTTGCTGTTTTTGTTCCCGGCTCGGTGACTCTCCGGGACTGGGTAAGGGCTTTTCTGCCCACACTCAGCGGCTACTACTGGTATTTTACGGCTTATTTTGCCCTGTTTATGTTTCTTCCCCTGCTGAATTCCGCCATAAACAAATTAAGTCAAAAGCAGCTTGGCGCCGTTGTCATCACCCTTTTTGTTACCTTTACCGTTTTGCAGACCCTGCCCGGAAAAGATGTTTTCGGCGTGTCCTCAAACGCATGGTGGCTGATGATATTATACATTATCGGCGGTTATATCGGAAAGTATGGCCTGTTTAAAGCCTCCGGCTGCGCGAAGCTATTCCTCGGATATTCGGTGACGATTCTTATCATGTGGCTGTCCAAACTTGCGGCAGAAACCGGATTTGTTCCCGTGCTGTCATCCTTTGGCGGAAATTATCTCATTTACCACACCTCGCCTTTTATGCTGTCCGCTGGAATTTTTCTTCTGCTGCTGTTTGAAAGGCTCCGCACTCCCCAGAGCGTCAACAAAATTATCAGGCTTTTTGCACCGGCGGCTTTCAGCGTCTATATCATTCACGGTCAGCCCCAGATATGGAATTATCTTTTAGAGCAGAGTTTTTCCCACTATGCGTCTTATCCCGTCCCTCTGGAAACGGCTCTCATCGTGCTCACCGCAGCTGCCGTATATATCGTCTGTTCCCTTATAGACCTGCTTCGGGAAAATATCTTCAAGGCCCTTAAGTTAAAGCAGCGTCTTGCCGGGATAGAGGACAAATTTACCGGTAATTTATGGGATTCATAAAACATAAAGTAACTAAAAGGAGGAACCCTCATGCCAAAAGTCACCCCGTTTCGAAGTATCCGCCCCGTGCCGGAGTTAGCGGGCCGGATTGCCGCCCTTCCCTATGACGTCTACAACCGGGAGGAGGCTCTCATAGAAGTGCAAAAAGAGCCCCTGTCCTTCCTTAAAATCGACCGGGCGGAAACTCAGTTTCCTGCCGGCACGGACATGTACGCCCCTGAGGTTTACGCGAAAGCCAGAGAAATTTTAGATAATATGATTTTAGACGGTTCCTTTATTATGGAAGATATGCCCTGCTATTATATCTATGAGCTTACTATGGACGGCCGCTCCCAGACCGGAATCGCCGCCTGTTCTTCTGTGGAGGATTATCAGAACAATCTGATTAAAAAGCACGAGAATACCCGGGAAGAGAAAGAGCTTGACCGTATCCGCCACGTGGACGTCACGAACGCCCATACAGGCCCGGTCTTTCTGGCATACCGCTCCTGTCAGGAAATTAATGAAATTGTAAATACGGCAAAATTACAGCCCTTATTATATGACTTTGTTTCCGCCGACGGCGTCTCCCACAGGGTATGGCGCATATCGGACGCTTCTGTGATTTCCCGGCTGGAAGCGCTTTTTGCGCAAATCCCGTGCACCTACATAGCAGACGGCCATCACCGCTGCGCCTCCGCAGTCAGTGTAGGGCAAAAACGCCGCGCGGAAGCTGCGGACTTTACAGGCCGGGAAGAATATAACCGCTTTCTGTCGGTGCTTTTTCCCGACGACCAGCTCCGCATTATGCCCTATAACAGGGTGGTGAAGGATTTAAACGGCCTTTCGCCGGAGAGTTTTATTGAGGCTGTCAGGAAAGCCGGTTTTTCTGTTGAATGTAAGAGAAAAGAGCAGGTTGCCCCGGCAAAAAAGGGCACTTTCGGCATGTACCTTGCCGGAAACTGGTATCTGCTTACCGCCGGGGAGGCTTTGCGCTCCGCCCACCCGGTAGCGGGGCTGGATGTTTCCATTTTACAGGATTATCTGCTCTCTCCCATACTGAATATTGAGGACCCGAGAACCGATGGGCGAATCGACTTCGTGGGCGGTATCCGGGGGCTTGACGAGCTGGAACGCCGGGTGGCGCATGACATGGAAATCGCTTTTTCCATGTATGCCACCTCCATAGAGGAGCTTCTTTCCGTTGCCGACGCCGGACTCCTTATGCCTCCCAAATCCACCTGGTTTGAGCCGAAGCTGCGGAGCGGGCTTTTTATTCACAGACTGTCCTAAGGCAGACCTCCGGCGGCGGCCATTTGCGTGTTGTTCACCTGAAGCGGTGCTACGCCGCCCACGCACCGGCTGACTTCCGTCCGCATACCCTGCCGACCGTTCCGCCCGCAGCCAGTGAGGCGGCCGGTTCCCTTACGCTTTAAACAGCGTGCCGACCTCTTTTCCCTCCAGAATCCGGCTGATATTTACCACATCGTCGCCGTTGGCGATAACCATATCCACGCCGGCCTCTCCGGCAATCTGAGCCGCCGCAATTTTGGTTGTCATTCCTCCCGTGCCAAAGGAAGTATCCGCTCCCTTGGCATAGGAGGATAATTTTTCGTCAATTTTTTCCACACAGCTGATAAATCCGGCGTCCGCGTTTTTTCTGGGGTCGTCGGTGTAAAGGCCGTCGATGTCCGACAGAAGTATCAGCATATCCGCCGAGACCATCCGGGCCACCAGCGCGGAAAGGGTATCGTTGTCGCCAAAATTTTCGTCCTGAATCTGGTCAGTGGAAACCGTATCGTTTTCATTTACAATAGGAATCACCCCGAGGTTTAAAAGCTCGCGAAAGGTATTTTCCGCATTGCATCTGCTGATTTCATTAGTCATGGTTCTTTTGGTTATCAGAATCTGCGCAATGGTCTGATTATACTCCGCGAAAAGCTTCTGATAAATCATCATAAGCCTTGCCTGTCCCACCGCCGCGCAGGCCTGCTTTTCCGCAAGGCTGCGGGGTCTGTGCTGCATACCCAGCGCTTTTCTCCCCGCACCGATTGCACCGGAGGACACAATGACGATTTCCTTATTCTGATTTCTGATATCCGTCAGGACTCTCGCCAGCTTTTCCATCTTAATCAGGTTCAAATGCCCTGTATCCACATGGGTAATCGTCGTGGTTCCGATTTTTACCACAATTCTTTTTTTATCCTTCAAAAAACTTCTGTCCATTTCTGCCCCTCTCCCTGTATTTTTATCTGATTATCCGACACGTCACAATACTGCCGGAAAATGATTTCAGCAGTTGAAATTCAGATGCTTTAAAAATTTTTCCTTAAATTCTTCTTCCTCCGCCAGCTCCACATGCTCGAGCCTTCCGCACTCCCGCTCCATCCGCTCAAGCGCCGGCTTTGAAAGCAGCGCCATGGCGCTTCCCACACCGGCAAGGTTTCCGGCCTGAACCACCTTTTCCTCCGAAACCTTTGGCAAAAGCCCCGCCGAGAGAGCGCTTTCCTTTCTGATATAGCACCCGAAAGCTCCCGCCAGATAAATTTTGTCAAGCTCCTTTGCCCTAAGGCCGGCTTTTTTTAATAAAATCTCCATCCCCGAACGCAGCGCACTGACAGCCAGCTGCAGCTGACGCACATCCTCCGCCGTCAGATAAACGGGATGCGCTTCCTCTGTCAGGAGAAACCTCCATCCGGCTGCGCCTGCCCTGATTCTCCGGCAAATCCTCCCCGGAACGCCTGCGAGCCTTGCCTCGTCGGGACTCCGCATATAACCCGTATCGTCCAGAACGCCTGTCTTTAGGAGAGCCGCCAGTGCGTCCACCAGACCGGAGCCGCAAATACCGGCCGGAGGAGTCTCCCCCAGCACATGGCAGACAATATCCTGCATGGGAAAACTGCCGCTTATGGAAACCCTGTCTATGGCACCCTCCGCCGCCCGCATTCCCTGACTGACGGCTCCGCCCTCAAGAGCGGGTCCTGCCGCCGCCGAGCAGGCGTACCCGATGCGGTTCCCGTTTTCCTCACCGCACTGTAAAAGAATTTCCCCGTTGGTTCCGATATCCACCGCCAGAATGCGCCCTCCCGGCTCCTGTCTGCTCACACAGCCGTAAACCGCCAACGCGTCGGAGCCCACATAACCGCCTATGGGCGGCAGCACAATGATATCCGTATTTCCCAGAAAACGGAACCCCAACCGGCGACCTTTTATCGCCACTGTTTTTTCATAGTCCGGGACAAAGGGCGCGCCCGAGAGTCCCTCCGGTTTTATGCCCAGCAGGATTTCGCACATGGCGGTATTTCCCACAAAAACCGCCCTTTGGATGGCTGCCTCACTATAAGTCTCCTTTGCCTTCCCCAAAACTTCCGCCGCTTTCCGCTCCCCAGCAGACTGCGAGGGAGATTGCCCGACACTTGTCTGTGCACACCTCCCGGCAAGCGACTCCGCCATACCGTCCAGCTTCTTCACCAGAAGACTCTGCATTTTTTTCAGAGCCTCCTCCTCGCCCGCCGCCCTGATTCTGCTGATAACGTCCGCACCGAAAACCGCCTGCGGATTGGCCGCCGTTTCCGCGCCGAGAAGAATCCCGCCCTTTAAATCCCAGAGCATCCCCGCCAGGGTGGTTGTTCCCACGTCAAAGGAAATTCCAATGCCCTCCCCCGGCTCCATCTCAAAGCCCTCGGGAAATTCCTCCCTTATCTCCTTATTTGTATTTAGTTTATTTAAATTTAATTCCCCGCTTCCGAGGGCCGTCTTTTTCTGATAAATACCGCAGCCGTCACAGCTTACCCGCCTGCACCCCGGACACCGGTTTCTGACAGTTTCCATAAATATTTCCTTTACTTTCTTACGCATCAGCGCAATTCCTTGTGACCTGCTTGCGCATCAGCGCAATTCATTGTATCACAAAAGCCTTGCTTTTTTAACCGTCTTTCTCTATTATTTATTACAACGTCAATTGCAGCACAGAAAGGAATCGTTATGTGGACAGCAAATCATTGGAAAGATTATGAAGTGATAGATACCTCCGGCGGGGAAAAGCTGGAGCGTTGGGGTAAATACATTCTCCTGCGCCCCGACCCTCAGGTCATCTGGGACACCCCGAAGGAGGCAAAAGAATGGAAAGCCTTAAACGGCCACTATCACCGCAGCTCAAAGGGAGGCGGCGAATGGGAATTCCATAATCTCCCGGAGGAATGGAGTATTCAGTACAAAAACCTCACCTTTCGTTTAAAGCCTTTCAGCTTTAAGCATACCGGCCTTTTTCCCGAACAGGCGGTAAACTGGGACTGGATTACCGAAATTATTCAAAAGGCCGGCCGGCCCGTGAAGGTTTTGAACCTGTTTGCCTATACCGGCGGCGCTACTCTGGCAGCCGCAAAGGCCGGCGCCAGTGTTACCCATGTGGACGCGTCAAAGGGCATGGTCGCCTGGGCAAAGGAAAACGCCTCCATTTCCGGTCTTTCAGATGCGCCCATCCGTTATCTGGTGGACGACTGCACAAAATTTGTGGAACGGGAAATCCGCCGGGGCAACACCTACGACGGCATAATCATGGACCCGCCCTCCTACGGGAGAGGGCCTAAGGGAGAAATCTGGAAAATCGAGGACAATATTTATCCCCTGCTTACCCAGACCGCAAAGCTGCTCGATAAGAACGCTCTGTTTTTCCTCATCAACTCCTACACCACTGGCCTGCAGCCCGCCGTGCTTACCTACCTTTTAAACGCCACCGTCGGAAAACGGCTTGGCGGGACCGCCGTCTCGTCGGAAATCGGTCTTCCCGTCAAAAAAAGCGGCTGGGTGCTTCCCTGCGGCGCTTCGGGACGGTGGACGCCATGACCGGCGACGAAGAAATATTCCGGGCTGACATCCTTTCTGACACACATACACTCACCGGAATCTGAAAATTGATTTCCGTGAGATGAACGCCCGATGCATTGACATCCCCACACCGGCAATTTATAATATAAAAAAACAACAAAAGGAGCAACAACATCATGCCTAAAATCATCCTCACCGGCGACAGACCTACCGGCCCCCTTCATGTGGGACATTATGTCGGTTCCCTGAAACGCAGGGTAGAACTGCAGAATTCCGGCGTATACGATAAAATTTTTATTATGATTGCAGACGCGCAGGCGCTGACGGATAATGCCGAGCAGCCGGAAAAGGTGCGTCAGAACATTATCGAGGTGGCTCTGGACTATCTTTCCTGCGGGCTTGACCCGTCCAAATCCACTCTCTTTATCCAGTCGCAGATTCCCGAGCTTTGCGAGCTCTCTTTCTATTATATGAATCTGGTGACGGTTTCAAGATTACAGCGGAATCCCACCGTAAAATCAGAAATTCAGATGCGGAACTTTGAGGCGAGCATTCCGGTAGGCTTTTTCACCTATCCCATCAGCCAGGCAGCGGATATCACCGCCTTTATGGCGACCACCGTTCCCGTGGGGGAGGACCAGCTTCCCATGATAGAGCAGACAAGGGAAATCGTGCGGAAGTTCAACTCTGTCTATGGGGAAACACTGGTTGAGCCCGACGTGCTTCTTCCCGACAATAAAGCCTGTATGCGCCTTCCGGGCATCGACGGACAGGCAAAAATGAGCAAGTCCCTGCACAACTGTATTTACCTCTCCGACAGCGAGGAGGATGTCCGTAAAAAGGTAATGTCCATGTTCACCGACCCTGACCACTTACAGGTTTCCGACCCCGGCCATGTGGAGGGCAACCCCGTCTTTATTTATCTGGACGCATTCTGCAAGGATGAAATGTTCGCGGAATACCTTCCTGAGTACGCCTCTCTGGAAGAGCTGAAAGCCCACTATACCAGAGGCGGCCTGGGTGACGTTAAGGTGAAGAAGTTCTTAAACAAAGTCCTTCAGGAAGAACTCTCACCTATCCGGGCAAGAAGGAAGGAATGGGAAAAGGATATTCCCGCCGTCTATGAGATTTTGCATAAAGCCAGCATGGAAGCTGAGGCGGCTGCGGCAAAAACACTGGACAGCGTCAAGAAGGCTATGAAAATCAACTATTTTGACGACCATGCCCTGATTGCAGAGCAGGCCCGGAAATATGCCGGGAAGTAAGCCCCGTAAAGACTGCCGGAGCGTCCCGTATCTGCAACAGCGGCGCCCGCACTCTCAAAAGAAACTCGAAAAGTAAGGTCAGCATGAAAGCATATCGAATAAAAGAAGTGAAAAATTTTATGGGAAGGCTCCTGGGCACGGAGGCGTTTGACGCCTTTTTGCTGGCGGAGGCTTCCATCACCACTTATAACACCTTCATCATTGACGGCCATATGGAAAAAGCCTTTTATACAGGGGACGTCAATGATGAAGCTGTTCTCCCTCCCTATGAATTCTCCGAATGGAAGAATATCCGTCCCCTTTGTTTTGATTTGATTAAGGGAAAGCGGACGCCCGTGGGCTTCAAATTCATTCTTCATTTAAAGCCGGAGCTTATAGAACAAATTTTGACAGAAGGCAATGCGGACGTCACTCTTTCCGATATTAAAGCCTTTGTCCTGAACATAAAATACGATGGCAGTACGCTCACCTGCGTTACCGCCACCGCTTTTCATTCTTTCCTGCCAGACAAAACGCCGGACAGGCTATGGGATAATTTTATAACACATTTTCTCACGGAAAGAGAAATTTTATTTGAGGAAGGCTGATTACATGGAGGCGTCCACCGTCGCTCCCTTAAGGTCTTCCTCAAGCAGCTTCATTTCTTCTATTACCTTCTGGATTTCCTTCTGAACCTCGTCCATGGCGCCGTCGGCTTCCACCACCAGCTCGGTTGATTCCGCCACGTTCTCCGCGAACTCCTCTTTTTCTTCCTTCTCTTCTTTGATTTTTTCCAGCTTTTCTTTCTCTTCCTCTTCCTTCTCGGCTTTCTTTTCGGCAGCCTCCTTCTTTTCCTCCATCTCCTCGTCCATATGGTCCCTTGCTTCCTGTACCAGCATTCCGACAATCTCTTTGCTGGCTGCCTCCATCACCTTATCCGCGCTCGCCGACGCCTGCACCATAGGGTCACTCTTAAGCTTCTCCAGCCTTGTTCCGCGAATCAGCGCGTTTTCTCCCCGAATCCCTTCCTGCGCAGATTCAATGGCAGCCTCAATTCTCTTTAATTCTTCTGCCTCCGGCGTTCCAGGCTCCGGTTCCTCGCTAAGCCCCATGGCCAGCCTGTTTTCCTTAAATTCCCTCAGCTCCTCGTTCGCATCGTTTCGCGCTTTTTTATATTCCGCAATCCTTCCCTTGCTCTCCTCAATGCCCTCTTCCACCTTGCGGTCTCCGTTCCAGGCGTCTCTTACTATCTCCATCGCCTGTTTTTGCGCCACCTGCTTTTTCTGTGCAATTAAATCGGGCTTTTTCGTCAGATTGCCGGCAAAAATGCTTTTACGGTTTTTGTTGTCCTGTTCCCGGCTGATACCGTTTTGTCTTTCCCTTCTGCTGTCGTCTCCCATAAAAATTGACATATTACGAACTTTCATCATTTACCTCTTTTCTGCGCTCTCCCTGCGCCTTAAGTAAGTCTGCTGCCGGTCTGTTAATTTATTTATCGGCGCAGGGCAAATCTCATGTTAGTCTTAAAGAGGCAAATGTAATGAATTGTGGGGATTCGGGTGTGAAGCAATTTAAAAACCCCCAATTCATTTAAATTGGGGGCATCGTTCAAATTATTGGGAATTTATCTTTTCTTCTCTTTTCAAGCTTTTCTCTTACTTCTTCAATTTTGCTGACTCTGCCTTCCTGCATTGCTTTATAGCCTTCGCCAACTAATCTATTTCTGCTAACGCCATAAAATCATCTCCTGTTCGTGATTTTTCCTACTGCTCCGCCAGTTCCCTCTGTTTATGCACAAAGACCGTGGCGGCTGTAACACCGATGCCTGCCAGAGCAAATGTCAGCCCTATATCGGAATAATCCAGCAAAATTCCAAACAATATCATAGCGCAGGGTATAGTGGCGGTTGAAAGTGTCTTTCTAAACGCCATAACCCGCCCCATATATTTTTGTTCTATATTACAGGCATATATGATATTAGTAGAAATCTGAATGACAGCCAGCACAAGACCGAAAAGGAATGCTCCCATAACAAATATCCCATGAAAGACCGCCTCATTGATGCTTCCAACGGCAAAAAACATATAGCATACAAACATACCGGAAAATATGGCTGAAACCACAGAAAATCCTTTTAATATCCTTTTTCCCTTATTTTTAATCTCCGTCTTTGTCAGCCGTGCCGCCATCAGAATGCTCCCCACAGACATGGCAATTTCGATTGTCGCAAGGTATACCGCCGGCAATCCCAATGCGGTATTATACAAATACGGCAGGGTTGTTGAAAAAATCCCGCTCATAAAAAAATTGATGATAACCGCACAGGACAAAATTTGTAACAGCACTTTTTGATTCTTAAGATAACCAAAGCCTTCCTTTAAATCCTGTATGTATCGGGGTTTCTCTCCTTCCGCCCCATTGAAGACAATATTTTCATTTACGACGATGAAATACTCAAATACTGCCGATATCCCTATCAGACATCCGTTTATCACAAGTATCCATTGATATGGAAACAGGGAAAACAGAACCGCCGCAAACAGTGTTGCAAAAATATTGGCAAAATTGCCGACCATGGAAAACAAAGAATATGCTTTCGTTAATTTTTCCTGCTCCACAATCATCGGCATCAATGCCGCAGAGGCAGGGTCAAATAATGCATTCATGATTGGATTAACCGTCGCATTCATGTACAGTCCGACCATAATGATATGACTTACACTGGTTAAAAAAAGCAAACCCGCCAGCAAAAAATCGGTGAGGGCAAATATACCGTCCGTGATATACATAATCTTCACCTTTTCCCGCCTCTCAATAAAAACCCCGGCTAACGGCTGAACTACTAATCCTAAAACCGTCGAATATCCCATAAAGACCGACATGGCAAGGGCGCTCCCGGTTATATCAAGAATAAACAGCCCGGTGCAAAAATTATATAATACCCCTGCCATGGTTGATGCAATGCTTCCTGCCAGATTGAACTTGAAATTTCTGTTCATGGTGACTCGATAACTCCTCATTTACCCAATACTTTACGGTAATTATATCAAAACATACAGAAAAAGGAACAGAAACTTGCCCTATCCATCAGTTCAGTTCACCGGACATCATTCTGAACTTCATATTGTTCTCCCAGATTTCCTTTATCGCTTCAAAATTTTCATCCGGTTTCAGCATCAACTCCGCCAGAGCGTCCAGCTCCCGGTATTCCTCCTCGGACAGCTCAAACTCCTTATCGCACAGATATCGCGGCATATGAAGAAAAATAATCTCGTCGTTCATCAGACAGTGAAAATCATAAAACAGTCCCCGCATGGCCGCTTTCAGCCCAAGGGTCGGCGGCACCGAGGCAAACTGCACGTTTTCATCCCTGAAACGTCCCTCCCGCATTCCCAGAAACGCGCCTGCCCCAAACAAAAAATTATCATAGGGAATGTCGTTTAAATCAAAGAGGATTTCATGGTCGGGACAATGCAAATCCGCATCCGCCAGCTTCCATCTGTCTTCCTTTTCATCAAAGTATTCCGTAATCCAATGGTCGCGGTATATGCCGTCGGAACCGATATACTCCGCAAAACCGCTTCTGGCCCTTGCCGGAATCCCCTTTGCTTTCAAGGTTCCGGCCAGCAGAATCGCCTGCCCTCTGCACGTCACATGCACCTTGTCCTTTGCCTCCCGGCCGGCAAAGTAGCGGGAGTCCCTGCGCAGCAATTCGGCAAGAATTCCCTGCGCCGTCGGAAAAATATCGTCCTCAAAATCCAGCGCCGCTGCGGGCACCTTTGTCATATCCCCCCAGAAGCTCTCCTTTTTTTGCCGGATATCTTTATCCTTTTTAAAAACCACGGGATGTATGATTTGCATTCTCTGTAAACAACACAGCTCTTCCATATCGTCGGGCAGATTTTTAGCAAAATCCTTATAATACCCCAAATCCGTATAGGGGCTTGTTTTCCTGTAAAAATCCAAAATTTCCTTTTTCATGTAAACCTCCTGTTCCTTTACGCAGACATCCTTTCAGTCTTTGCTCCTTCTTTTTACCGGAATCCAGACGGCGCTTTCATAGCCGCTGCTTTCCGGCTCGCCTTTGGAATACCATTCCATATCAATGTTTGCCGCAATCTCATATTCGGGATTGCCGGGCAGCCATTCCTTATAAATGCGGGTGTTTACCGCCTGTATCGCCTCCGGCATGGGACCGGTGCACTTAAATTTCGCCCACGTGCAGGCAGGAATTTCAAAAACCTTCATTCCCTCCGGCACAGCGCCGCCCCTGTAACGCCCGGCAATCACATAGCGGAAATACTCGCCCCCCGCGCCGTCCTCAAAACAGATTCCAAATTCGCCCACCTGATTTTCCTTAACTGCTTCTCTTAGCTCTGCCTCTCTCCGCCCCGTTTCCTTTTCCTTATCAGGCTGCAGGCTCAGATACCGCATCTGAAACTCCTCCCAGAATTCAGGCGTATCCGTAAATCCGCTGTCACAGCGCATCTCTCTCTCAAAGCCAATCATTTTCATTGCATCCGTTTTTTCCACCGTGTATTCCATCTGTTCCCCTCCTCTGATTGCAATTTCCACGGTCAGCGGCAGAAACGTCCTTATCCGAAAGGGCTGTGCCTTAAGCTGCATCGGCGATACCCCGTGAAATCTTGTAAAAGCTCTGGTAAAGCTCTCAGGCGTGTCGTAGCCGTATCTGCATGAGATGTCAATGATTCTCTCATCGCCCTTAATCACGTCAAGGCCCGCCAGATAAAGCCTGCGGTTCCGCAGATACTCCCCCACTGTATAGCCTGTGACGATTTTAAAGCCCCTCTGGAAATAAAAGGATGACATATGGACAGCTTCGGCCACATCGGCAGCCGTAATATCCTCCAAAAGTTGCGCCTCCATATAATTGATTGCATTTTTTAAAGCTGATAACCACTCCATATTTTTCCCTGCCTCGATACTTTAATGCGTTGCCGCCGCCCTGTGCCCGGACACAGATATTTTTCTCAAAGAGTTACTCTCTGTTTATAGTTTAACTGAAATCTAAATTATAATCCTGACTTTTTGTGCCTGAAATTGTCATATTATTTATTCAAAAATTCTGATTTTTAATGCAGGCGCATAAAAGGCTTGCCGCCCTTCCTGCAGTCTCTCAATTTTCTTCCGTTATTATAATATCCTCCACATGCCTTTTCTCCATCTGATGCCTTATCTTCCGGTTCGTTACCGTGTCAAATATGATGGAAAAATCATAGTCCGCCGGATACAGCTGCTCCGCCGCCACATACAGCTTTACCCTTTTGTGGTTAATGTAAATCTTTTTATCAGGCATCTGCACCCGGAGGACGCCCTTTTCATTTACCGTTTCACAGACAATGCCAATCTTCCTGTCAGGATAAATCATGACGCTGTCTCCTCTCCTGAATTTTTCGGACAGATTCTGTCTGCGGGCGCTCTCCTTCTGTCTTTTGATATGAGAATTTTTCTCCTTTTTCCACGTGGTTTCCAATGCACCACCTGTTCCAGTATCCGCTCCCCGCCTGTCGTCCAATGCGCCGCCTGTTCCGGCATCCGTTACCCACTTTGCGTCCATATGAGGTTCGCCTCCCCGGTTTTCTTTTTCTCGCATATGCAGCTCGCCTGTGCAATTTTCTCCGGCAATCTTTCTTCCGTCATCCGCAAGTCCTGCCCTGCCGCGGCAGGCGTCGTCGCCATACGCCGCCTGCCGGGCCTCTTTCAGCATATGCTCCGGCATCCCCAGCTTTCTTGCGATATAAAAGGCACAGCTCTCGCCCGCTTCTCCAATCACAAGCTGATAAAGCGGCCTTAAGCTTTCCTTGTCAAAGGTCATCCTCGCGTTGACCACGCCTTCTTCCTTCTCTGCATAGGTCTTAATCTCAGGATAATGAGTGGTCACCAGATACAGGGCGCCGCTTCTTTTCAGCTCCCGCAGAATCGCTATGGCGATTCCCATTCCCTCCGCCGGGTCGGTTCCCGAACCCAGCTCGTCCATAATCACCAGACTCTCATTGTCAGCCTTCCGCAGAATACTCAGTACGTTGGTGATATGCGCAGAAAAGGTGGAAAGATTTTCGGCCAGATTCTGTCCGTCTCCGATATCGCAGAGTATCAGGTTGTTCATACAGATTTCCGCGCTCCTTGCCGCCGTATGAAGTCCGCATTGCGCCATCAGACAGTTAAGAGCCACCGTTTTGATGGCAACAGTTTTTCCGCCTGTGTTAGGGCCCGTGATAATCACGCCGTTTATCCCTTTCCCCATCTCAAAATCCAGAGGAATATTCATGCTTTTATCCATCAGCGGGTGACGCCCCTTTTCCAGCCGGATACGGCGCTCCACATTGATTTCCGGCTCTGCCCCCTCACAGTCCACGCTCAGCTTTCCCTTTGCAAAAATAAAATCCAGCTTTTCTATGGTCCGGTTATTCCTGAAAATCACCTCCGCCTTATCGGACAGCATAACGGTAAGGGTGTAGAGGATTCTCCTTTCTTCGTTTTCCTCGTCAATCCTCATTTCCTGCAGCTCCACGTACAGCCTTGCCACGGATTCCGGCTCGATGAAAAGCGTGTTCCCTGTGGCGGACTTGTCAATCACGCTGCCGCTTATCCTGAATTTATATTCCTTTTTTACAGGCACGCAGATATGTCCGTTTCTCACGGTGCTGAAACTGTCGGACATACATTCCTTCCCTGAGCGCAGAATACTGTCCGCCTTTTCGCGCATCTTTGCCTCCGTCCGCTCTATTCCCTCCCGAAGGGACTTCAAGAGCCCCGAGGCATAGTCGTCCACCCTGCCGTTTCTGATTTTTTCATATAATTCTTCCCGAATCTCCTCCAGCGAATCCAGATTTTCCTCATAGCACGGCAGACTGATGTCGTAGGCCTTTCCACGGCACAAATAATCCTTCAGTCTTTTCACGGCGGTAAGCGTCGCCGCAATTTTTTCAAGCTGCTCCGCCGTCAGGCAGATTCCCTTGCCCGCCATTTCCACCAACTCCGTAATACCCTCCAGGGCAGTAATCGGCGGCATTCCGCAGTTTTCCAGCATCATCTTTGCCTCGGTTGTGTTTTTAAGCTGCGCTTTCACCTCCGCCTCCGAGAGGCTGGGCGCAAGCTCTCTTATTCTTTCTTTTGCATTTTCCGTATAAGCCATTTCTTCCAGGCGGCTGATTATCCGGTCAAATTCCAGCATTTTTGCCGACGGCGTATTGTAAAAATATTGTTTTTCCATTTTTCTCTTTCCTTTCTTTGCTAATTTACCGCCTGCAAAAGCCGTCAAAAAACCGCAGAAACTGCGCACTGATAAAGCACACACGGTTTCTGCGGTCAGGATTTATGGAATGTTAAAGTCAAAATAAAGGCATAGCCATCCAGCTATGCCCTCAAATCCATTTTCTTTATTCTCGCAAGAGAGATATTCATGTGTATGATAAGCTTTTACAGCAAGGCGGATTATGGGTATAACTGTCCCTCAGTTATCCCCGCAACTGTTCAGTTGTGTGATTTCTCCACTTTTACCACGCTTAACATACATTCCCTCTCTTTCACTCTTTTTATCATAAGCAGGACGACCGCATCCGTAGGATGCTTAACCTGCAATGAAGCAAGTATAATCCATCTGTGAGACAGTGTCAATCACTTTTTAATTATTTTTCGTTTCCTCATAGTTCAAAATGATTTTTGCAAGGGCATTGGCATACTCCTGCCGACCGTGCGCCGTCAGATGCACGCCGTCCTCCAGATACTCCTCCGCCGTGTAATTGTTAAGTCCCAAATCCTGATAAGCGTTGAAATAAAGAGTCTGCTGCTCCCGCGCCACATAATTGCATGTTCCCGCATAATCCGCCAGAGTTCCATAGCCACTGTTTAAGGTATTGCCGTCGCCGACCATCCATGTTCCGTTAAAAAACTGCGCATAGGTGGGCCCGCACAATATAATCGTTGCATCCGGCGCCCAGTCCCGAAGGTCGCTCACCGCACATCTGAGCGCTCCGCCGTAAGTCTTAATGTCCACATCGCTATCTGGATTGGTCAGGGGCACCGCCCGGAAGAAATCATTCAATCCGTATTCAATGATAAAGTAATCTGTCTTTGAAAAATCAATATTGGGGTTATCCAGAATCTCCTTTGCTCTGGTTCCCGCAAAGATATCGGTGGGGATTTCCTTTCTGATTGCATGGACAATGCCCAGAAGGCTTCTGGAGGTCCACTGGTCATAAGCGCCCTGTTCGTCATACTCTATGGAAGCGCTGGTTCCGCCAATCGCAAGATTGTACACGTCCGCCTCGCATTGCACAGAGGTAAGATAAGGCACTCCGCTTCCGTCCCGGCTGTTATCAAAAATACTGTCTCCTAAGAATACAAGCTGCAGCTCGTTTCCGGCAGGCTCTATCTGGTCCTCCTCCGTGATAACCTGCTCCTGCTCCGGCTCTGTCAAATCTATGGCAGGCGTCTGATGCGCGCTGGCAGGCTGCGGCGTTGCTTCCTCCGGCTCCGGCTGGGCTGTGGGCGTGGGCTGTACGTCTTTTTCCACGGGCTCTGTTTCCGTTACGGGTTCTTTTTCTATAACCTCGCCTGTCTCCGTTATAATAATATTATCAGATAAAACCTTGTCGTCCTCCAAATCCTTACCGCTTTTCTGTCCGCACCCGGCCAGCAGAGATGCCGCCAGTGCAATTGCAATTGTAAGCTTTACCGTTCCTTTTTTCACTCGTCTCATCGTCTGCGCTCCCTTCAAATATTTCCTGATAAAATACTCATAATTTTTTCATTCATAAGCATACCACATTTTTCCGAAAAAGGAAGAACTTCTGTTCCATTTTAAGAATTCTTTCCGCAACCTTAAATAATTCTTAATAACTGACTGTTTCTGTCTATATTTTATTCAATTTTGTCATGTATTATGAATTATTTTGCAAACCTCCCGGTTATGGTCTATAATGATAAAAAAATTATCACAAGGAGTCCCCATGGTACTGCAAGAAAACAATAAACTGCTTTCAATAATTATTCCCGCCTATAATGAGCAGGATAATATTCACAGAACCTTCAATACCATCAGACAGATTTTAAATGAAGCGCATATTCCCTTTGAAATTCTGTTTGTGGACGACGGCTCCAGGGATATGACCTGGCCCCGCATCTGTGAATTGTCGGCCGGATTACCCGAGGCGAAAGGAATCTCCTTTTCAAGAAATTTTGGAAAGGAATCCGCCATCTTTGCCGGTCTGGAAAGCGCTTCCGGCGCCTGCTGCGTAATCATGGACTGCGATTTGCAGCACCCGCCCGCAGTTATCCCCGAAATGTACCGCCTGTGGCAGGAGGGCTTTGAGGTGGTGGAGGGCGTAAAAGCCTCCCGGGGACAGGAAAACCCTTTCCATACCTTTTGTGCCAAAGGCTTTTACAAAATTATCAGCAGGGTGACGAAAGTAAATATGTCCGACGCTTCCGATTTCAAGCTGTTAGACCGCAAGGCCGTGGACGCCCTTCTTTTGCTCCCGGAGAGAGCGCCCTTTTTCCGCGCGCTGTCCTCCTGGGTGGGCTTTCGGACCGCTTCCGTTCCCTTTGAAGTACAGGAGCGCGCCATCGGCTCCTCCAAATGGTCCATGTGGAGCCTTGTAAAATATGCCATCCGAAATATTACTTCCTTTTCGGGCGCGCCCATGCAGGTAGTCACCTTCCTCGGCTGGCTCATGCTGCTTGCCTCACTGGTGCTCGGCGTACAGTCTCTTTACCGCTATTTCTCCGGCACCGCCTTAGAGGGCTTCACCACCGTGATTCTGCTGCAACTCATAATCGGCAGCGTCCTCATGATTAGCCTCGGCATCATCGGACATTATATTTCCAGAATCTATGACGAAATCAAGGCAAGGCCGCGATATATCATAAGTAAAAGATGCGGTTTGTAGCCGCATCTTGTTACAGTCAACAACCCCTGCGGCAGTCGCCAAATGTGCATGCAAGTATGCCCGCTTGGCTCGTTGCTCGCAGAAATAAGCTGACAGGCGTTTGTCAGCGTCCGATACTGTAGTATTCCACCCCAGCCGCTTTCATTTTCTCAGGCGAATAGAGATTGCGCCCGTCATAAACCAGAGGCGTATGCATCCTTTCCTTAAATGCCTCCGGCTTCACATCCTTAATCTCAGGCCATTCCGTAAATACAAAGCAAATGTTGGCGCCGTCCAGAGCCTTTTCAATGGAATCCGTATAATTCATGGTTCCGGCTTCCAGCCCTCCTTCCGGGAAAAGCTGTCTTGCCCGCTCCTCCCCTTCCGGGTCGTAGGCGTACACATCCGCCCCCGCCGCCAAAAGCAGCTTTAAATTGTCGATAGACGGCGCCTCCCGCAAGTCGTCGGTTCCCGCCTTGAAGGTAAGGCCAAGCACCGCCACCTTTAAACCGCTGAAGGTAATCATTCTGTCCTTCGCCTTCTCGAACAGCCTGGTTTTCTGTTTCAGGTTCACATCCACACAGGCCTCCACCGTTTTCAGCTGGTAGCCGTGTTCTCTGGCCAGAAACTTAAGGGCCTTTGTATCCTTGGGAAAACAGCTTCCACCGAAGCCGATTCCCGCATTCAAAAACCTTGCGCCAATTCTCTCGTCATAGCTCATTCCTCTGGCAACGTCGGTGATATCCGCGCCCACCAGCTCGCAGAGGTTCGCAATGTCGTTCATATAGGAAATTTTGAGGGCAAGGAAATCATTGCAGGCATACTTAATCATCTCCGCCGAACGCCGCTTTACGGAAACAATGGGAAGTCCGAAAGGCTCGTAAATTTTCTTAAGGAGCGCCTCCGCCTCCTTGCTTTCCGTCCCTATGATAATTCTCGCCGCATGCAGGGTATCCCGGACCGCCGTTCCCTGAGCCAGAAACTCGGGGTTGGAAGCCACCTCCACCTTCACGTCGTGGACAAGGAAATCCTTGATAAACTGCTCCACCTTATCGTTCGTCCCCACCGGCACCGTGGATTTTACCACCACAAGGCAGTCCTTCTCAATGGTTTCCGCTATCTGCCGGGAAACCGTGGCGATATAGCTTAAATTGGCGCTTCCGTCAGGCATTTCCGGCGTTCCCACACCGATAAAAATCGCGTCGGCGTCCTTATAAGCCTTTGTATAATCCGTGGTAAAATGAAGCGTTCCCGCGGCATTGTTTTTCTGCATCAGCTCCTCGAGCCCGTCCTCGTAAATGGGTGAAATCCCCTTCCGCATCAGCTCCACTTTCTTTTCGTCCACATCCACGCAGGTCACGTCGTATCCCTTCTCTGCAAAGCATACGCCCGCTACCAGACCTACATATCCCGTTCCGGCTACTGCTATTTTCACTTTATCTCCTCCATTTCAGTTCCTCAGACGCCCTTCCAGTACACAACTGCCTGGAACAATTTCCGGTCACATCTGTGCCCGTTAATCGTTCCGGGTACTGTTCGGGCATCTGCTATTTTCTCCATTTCTGTAATATCCCAAAAACCAGTCCGCAAATTTTTTCAGACCTTCCTCAATCGTTGTGGAGGGCTTGAAGCCGAAATCCTCCATCAAGTCCCGAACATCCGCATAGGTTTCATACACGTCCCCCGGCTGCATCGGCAGATATTCCTTTCGTGCTTTTCTTCCAAGACAGTTCTCGAGGACGGCGATAAAATCCATGAGCTTTTCCGGCTTGTTGTTTCCTATATTGTAAATCTTATATGCCGCGCCGTTTTTGTCCTTCTCTGGCGGATTGCCGAGAATATTTTCCACTCCGGTGACAATATCGTCGATGTAGGTAAAATCCCTCATCATATCGCCGTTGTTATATATCTGAATCGGCTCGTCCGCCATGATTTTTTTTGCGAACTTAAAATATGCCATGTCCGGCCTGCCCATCGGCCCGTATACCGTAAAAAAACGCAGCCCCGTCAGCGGAATCTGATAGAGTTTGCTGTAGGCATAAGCCATCAGCTCGTTGGATTTTTTGGTCGCCGCATACAGGCTCACCGGCCTGTCCACCTGGTCCTCCACCTGAAAGGGCACCTTCTCGTTTCCTCCGTATACGGAGCTGGAGGAAGCAAAAACCAGATGCTCCACCAGATAATGCCGGCATGCCTCCAGAATGTGGAAAAAACCCACAATATTTGACTGAATGTAAGCGTCCGGGTTGTCAATGCTGTAGCGCCCCCCTGCCTGTGCCGCCAGATTTACCACAATCTCAGGTTTTTCTTCCGAAAAAAGCTGAAAAACCGCATCCTTGTCCGCCAAATCCCCTTTCACAAACCGGAACCCCGGATATTTCTGTAAAATTGACAGGCGTTCTTCTTTCAGCGATACTTCGTAATAATCATTTAAGTTATCGATTACCGCTACCCGGTTTCCTTTTTCCAGCAATGCCTTCGAGAGATAAAAACCGATAAATCCGGCTCCGCCGGTGACGATATATTTTTTTGAGTCTGCCATATATGCCTTTCCTCTTTGAATTCCGCTATTTTTTGATTGTCTCTTGCTTTTGAAATTATATCATTAACCTTCCGTACTGTAAACCTCGTCCCTGGAAATCCGAGACTGAAATCATATACATGAATCTAAAAAACGAACTGCCGCACAAAAGCGACAGTCCGCCTCACTTAAAATGAATTCCCTGATTGAAAGATTATTTTGCCTCAACAAATGCCAGTACGCCGGTGTCCGTCATGTTAACGACAACGTGGTCTTCCCTGATTTCTTCCACCTCCTGGTCGGCCCACTCCCCGTCGGTATACAACAATGCCTGGATATCCTGTCCACTCTCCACACCGGGGGTATAGAAATTCACAGTCGCGTTTTTGAAAGGCATGGCAAATTTAACATCTACGACATTCAACACCACACAGCCCTCAGAAGCGGCCATTGATTCCGCTATTTTAACAAAATTGCTCATGGGTTTGTCAACGGAAAATGTCGCATTGGTCTCTACACCGTCAAGGATGACATTCCCGCCCTGTGCAACAGGGGTAACATTGTCGAGACCGGGTAAGCTCACGACGGCATTGTTCATGTACTCACCTATTGTTTTGTCTTTTTCCGTTGCCTTGAGTACTATGTCCAATGGAACTCCCGGTATTGTCACTTCCTGAACAAATTGTTCCGCTCCCGGGTCACGAGGGGCTATAGCAATATCCGGCACCTTCCTCTCTATCGGTGATATTTCTATCCGGGGCTTCGTCACCGGGGTTGCCGGCGCAGCAGATGCGGACGGAGACGGTGCAGTATCCGGGGTATCGGTCGGGGATGGAGACTCGGTTGAGTCCGGGTTCTTCGGAATGACCGGGGTATCGGTCGGAGCCGCTTCCCCCATAGCCTCAGCTCTTACTGAAACCGGGACAACTAATGATGCGACAGCCGGAATCGTCAGCATCATGGAGACGGCGGCAGCCAACGCCAATACTTTTTTGCATTTCATGAAATTTACCTCCTATTATACTGGATTACTTTTCTAAATTAATTCTATTGTAGCAAATTATATGATTTTTGCAAGGAATTTCAGGAATGGCTTACAATATCGGCTTACAGGAATCTAAAAACTGAAATTACCCAAAAATTTACCGGGGAAAAGGAATTCCCGCTCCTTTTCCCCGGCATAGACATTTCAGATATTATATGATTTCAGCCGCTTTTCCTTATAAGAACACTTCCTCTCCTGCAAATAACATATGTAAACAGCGGAAGCCGCAGTATCCGTTTTCATCTGCAAGACCAGCCGCGTCTGTTCCGGCCGGAATCGTCACTGTAAACTGTTTTCCGCAATACATATAATGAATAGTGACTGCCACCTCCGGACGAGCCGAAATCGCATCAAGAACCTCCTGATTAAAGCTCATCCATCTGTCTGTGGCAAGGAGGATTTCATCTCCCTTTACGTTTAAAACCGCTCTGGCACAATCCTTCAAAAATGCCGCATAGGCGGAATTGGGCACATAAGCATAAGAAAAGACCTCTCCGCATTTTACACACTTCTCTTCCATGAGGGCGTCATGGGTCGCGTCGGCTTCCCGGACAATCTCAAAATCCTTCTCATGGTCGCAGGCACGGTATTCCTTATTTTCTTTTGCAAATACTTCACCCTCATCCGGTACGTGAGGCCCTTTATCCGGCTTCCCGCCGCTTTCAGGCTCCTTCTCATAAGGCGTGACTTCATAGGAATCCTTATCCTTTACCACCTTATACAAAATGGAATGGGTAAAAGCCGTGTCCGCCAGATTTCCGCCCTCATACCTTTTGATGGCTGCGGAAGCCTTGTAAATACCCGTTTCCACCTTTTCCGCAGACGTTTGACCATAGCCTTTTCCGTCTGCGGTGGTATCCAGTTCCAGGCCGGCCGCTTCCGATACCGAGCCGTCCTCCTGCACCCGGTTTAAAAAGAGCTGGATGATATATTCGTTTTTGTCCGTGTAGCCGGTAAACGTACATCCGGCACTGACACCGTCCTTCGAAGCAAGGACACTGATATCCGCGACAGCAGGCGGCTGCGCCGCAAGAGGACTCACACTTAAGTCCGGCAGGTTCCGCGCGGCAGATTCGCCCGCTTCCAAGTCTGGCAGGCCCCGCGCGGCAGATTCACCTGCTTCCGGGTCGGACAGGCCCCGCGTGGCAGATTCGCCTGCGTCCAGGTCGGACAGGCTCCGCGCGGCAGATTCACCCGCGTCCACGGCAGAAGGCAGCTGCGCCGCTCTCGCTTCAATCGTAAAATCCTCTTCTAAATTACCCCCCCCCGAGAAAAACTCCCAAGGCTGCGGCAAAAATAATTTTGCCGAATTTCCTTTTCGTCATAAAGACCTCCTTTATAAATGCTCTTGTCGAAAATGTTTGCCGCATACAAATGTTGTAATTATTTTCCACATCCATATGCACAAGCTGTATCATCAGGCCCGATGTACTTTTATTATGCCTGATTTTTGAGGTCTTTTCACATTCATGTAACAAATAACACCCCTGCATGTAAAAAATAACACAGCAGCCTTTAAGTTTCCTTCAAAGCCTTCAGAAATTTCTTCTTAAAAGTAATCCCCAGCTCTATCTGCCCGTAATCTCCCCGCAGCGTGATATACCTGTTGACCGTATCAACCGCCTCCACAAAATCCCTGTTTACAATCATGTACCGGCTGCACTGGAGAAATTTTTCGGAGTCCAGCTCCTCCAGAATCGTTTTGCAGGGCTTATAAGACAGCCGCAGGTTCCCGTCCGTAAAATGAACCGTCTGCCCGCCTTTGACATTTTCAATATAAATTACTTCTGAAATATTTTTTTTGTAAAGAATGCCGTCCTTACGGAAAAACACATCATGCGGGATATTTTTCTTCTGGGGAACTTCCAGCGCCTCTTTGATTACCTTTCTGGCCTTGTCCGCGTCATAGGGCTTTTCCAGATAATAATAACAGTGCAAATCGCTGTAGGCATACATTCTTGCGTCCTCCAGCGCAGTAATAAAAATCATGGGGGCGTATTTATATTTGTCCACCATCCGAATGCGGTTTGCAAAGGTCACCCCGGAAACGTCTCCCGGATTTTTGGTATCCAGAATAATATCAACCAGAAAAAGGTCCATGGTTACTTTCATGGCGGCGGCATATGCCTCATTTTGATTTACGGCCCTGTGAACGGTTATCTCCGGGTCGACCTCGTTTACAATTCTTGCCAGCATTTCCATACTGGTAGGGTTGTCCTCAATGATTAAGACAGCTTTCATAAATTTTTCCTTCCTTTCGTCTCTGTAATATTGAACTTCTGTAATACATTTTAATATATACAGGAACGATTGCGGGAAAAAAATGAGAGCGGAACTGCCAATAGTTCCGCTCTCTGTGGTTCTTTATGATTCAAAATTCAATTTCCCTTAAATATCGGGCGAGGGCGTCCTGCCAGGTGGGGAGAGGAAGGAAACCTTTTTGGATAAGCTTCTCCCTGGCAAGGCGGGAATTGAAGGGACGTTTTGCTTTGGATATGCCATATTCTTCGGTTGTTACCGGCGTCACGGTGAGACGCTCCGGGCTGTATTCAGGATGCCCCATTTCTTCCGCCTGCCGGAAAATTTCTCTGGTAAAATCGTACCAGCTGATGTAACCGCCCTCGTTGGTGGCATGATAGTAGCCGTATTTGTCGGTTTCAATCATATCCACCAGAAGCCTTGCCAAATCATAGGTGTAGGTGGGCGTTCCAATCTGGTCGCTGACCACCTTAATCTGGTCGTGAGTCTTGCCCAGGTTCAGCATAGTTTTGATAAAGTTTTTTCCGTTGACGCCAAATACCCAGGCAATGCGGACGATAAAATACTTGTCCAGATTGCCGGAAACCGCCAGCTCCCCTTCCAGCTTTGTCTGCCCATAAACGCTAAGGGGCCTGTAGTCCTTACAGTCCGGCTCCCACGGCTCGGTTCCCTGCCCGTCGAACACATAGTCCGTGGAAAGGTAAACCATCTTGCAGTCCGCCTTTTTACAGGCCAGCGCAACATTTTCCGTGCCCGTGGCGTTAACCATGTGAACCTTTTCCCTCTTATCCTCATCCTCCGCCAAATCCACCGCCGTCCATGCGGCACAGTGAACCACCGCGTCCGGCTTTTCCGCGGCAATTACCGTTTCCACACATCTGCTGTCCGTGATATCCATCTGCACATAAGGCATTCCGGTAACTTCCGTTCCGTCCGAAATACCGCTGTACTGCGGAGCAAGGTCGCTTCCCACGCCTTCATAACCTCTCTTTGCAAGCTCGTTCATCACATCATGGCCAAGCTGGCCGCCTACGCCTGTCACTAATACTTTCATTTTATTTTTTACCCTTTCATTTACTTTGTCTTCACAAACTGCCACAGCACACGGCATGTCCGCAGAACATCAATCAGCGCCGCGCCTTTTACGCCATTATCCTTAAGCGCCTTATGCCCTTCCTTTAAGGAGAGCAGATAGCTTCCGGTGCTTGAGGTACTGGTGCCGCCGTAATACATGCGGATAATCGTTTCCGGCAGATAAGCCAGCCGGTTTTCCTTATCCTTTAAGAATCGTACCATAAACTCATAGTCCGCCGCAATCCTGTATTCGGGATTGTAGAGCCCGTATTTTTCGTAAATCTCCCTTTTCAGAAAAAGCGTGGGGTGCCCCGGCATCCAGCCAAGGTGAAGGCTTTTCTGCGGCCCCATTTTCCAGTACCTCACAACCTTTTCATCCGTGGCATAGACCAGGTCCGCATGGGCTCCTATACATTCAGGATTTGCGTTAAGGCAGTTTACCATTTTGGATATGGCGTCTTTTTGCAAAAATAAATCGTTGAAAAACACGATAATGTCGCCGGTGCAGAGCTGATAGCCCTGATTCATGGCGTCGTAAATACCATTGTCGCTGCTGCTTGTCCAGTTCACGGTGTTGCGGCTGGCGTTTTTGTACTCTTTTATGATTCTCAGCGTGCCGTCTGTGGAACCGCCGTCTTTGATATTTACTTCTATTTTGGGGTAATCCTGCCACTCAATGCTCTCAAGAGTGCGGGTGAGCAGGTGGGAGCTGTTGTAGGTGGTGAGAATTAGGGATACTGTTTTCATATGGTTTTTATTTGTACCTTCTTCTTTTTATAATTGCAGAGACTGTCTCCTCAGGAAATCCGTCAGCCGCCCGGCAATCGCCAAATATACTGACCGGTGCGCCTTCAGTTTTTGCCTGAAAGGAATTAATTTCTCTGCAGAAGATTTTCTATCCGGGACACCATGGTTTCCCATGAAAACTCTCCGGCTGCGTTTCTTATATTTTGCTCCCAGTCAATCTCCGACTGATTTTCATAGAACTTCACTACCGCATCTGCTATTGCCGCTTCATTTTGACTTTCCACGACATAACCTGTCTTTCCGTCCTCCACCACGTCCGGCAGTCCTCCTACGTCCGTAACGATTACCGGCTTTTCAAAGCCGTAGGCAATCTGCGCAATCCCGCTCTGAGTGGCGGAAATATACGGAAGCACCACCAAATCTGCTGCCGCAAAGTATTGTTCCACATCCTTATCCGGTATATACCCCTCTACCAGCCTGACGTTTTCCCTGATTCCTTCCCTTTCGATTATCTCCACATATTCTTGCCTGTCGCCACCAAAATCCCCAACTACCCATAACTGCAGGCGGGGAAATCTTTTTTTTACCGCAGGCATTGCCTTTAAAAGATATTTCAATCCCTTGTACTCTCTCACAAATCCGAAAAACAAAATAACCCGGTCAGACGCGGCGATTCCCAGCTGTTCCCTGGCCTTTTCCTTGCTTAAGTTCTGCATCTTAAAGGCATTGTAAGTGGGGTGGGGCGTCACAACATATTTCGCATCCTTTTTGATACTCAACAGGTCTTTTTCATCCAGATGGGACTGAACCACAAAGTAATTTCCCTGCTTCATTACCATTTTACATAACATTCTGTCAAAAGGAAAGCGTTCGTGAGGAAATACATTGTGGCAGAGAAACAGAATTTTCGTCTTTTTCAGTAATTTGCACATTACATAATAGCAGGGTGCAAAATAAGGATGCCACCACTCGATAATAATGACATCCGCATTCATTTTCTTCAATTTGAAGGCAGATCCCAGCCAGTTAAAGGGGTTGGCTGTGTGGATAAGATATTGGGTTTCTTCTATGCAAAAGCTTTTGTTGCTGTAGTCCTTCTGCTCCTTTTTAAAGAGGAATTTCGGGTATTGTAGCTTGTAGGAAACCATGGTTACCTCATGCCGCGCTTTTAATGCACGGTACATGAGGGTGGTGTAATGGGAGATGCCGCCTTTGTAGGGGTAGGTTGGGCCGATGAGGGTTATTTTCATTTTTGGGAGGTCCTTAATGTCTTTGGGTTATTAATTGATAGTTTTTATATTAACATGGGGCGGGGGAATTATCCAGAGGGAATATGGACTTCTTTCGGTGCCTTCTCCTTAACTTAATTTATCAGGTTTTATTGACCATAAAAAAGAACTTTATCCTTGCATTTCTTTTTATTTATGCTATTATTTATAAGAAATTAGTTTAGATAATACATCATTTATCTTACAAAACCTACGCTTTAAACATATTTATATTATCTAAAGGAGTTCAACATGAAAAAATTTTCAGGACTGATAAAGTTTACATATTTTTTTACATGCTGGTGGATTATTCTTTCAATAAACGCCCATGCATATATAGACCCGTCTGCGGTAACATATATTATTCAGGCTGTTGCCGCGGTATTTATTGCTCTCGGTGCCCTGGTCACCGTATTTCGCCATAAAATATTTGCCTTTTTCAAAAAAAATTCAAAGAAAAATGCTAAGAGGGAAATTCACCTTAAGGATTCTGAGGATGATTTATGAAAATTATAGGTGATTTGTTCGGACAGGTTATGTTCCTTTGTTATGAGCTTACGCATAACTACGGAATTACAATCATTTTGTTTACTTTTATAACAAAAATTATCCTTTTGCCAATCTCCATCCTGGTACAAAAAAATTCCATTAAAATGGTTAAGATGTATCCGGAAATGAATCGTATCAAGGTGAAATATTTGGGCAATAAGGATTTGGCCTCAGAGGAAGAATACAGCCTGTACAAACGTGAAAATTATCACCCTATGCTGGATTTAATTCCTGTAATTTTGCAACTGGTAATTTTGATGGGAGTCGTTGATGGAATTCGTAAGCTTAATATTCCTGATACTTTCTTTCTGGGACTGAATTTGAATGTTATACCAATTAAAAACGGTGGAATATCAATCATTATTCCCATTCTTGCTGCTTTTTCATCCTGGTTAATGTGTTTTACCCAGAATAAAGCCAATGTTCTTCAATCGGAGCAAAGTAAGGCCAACAAAATAATCACTTTGTCTTTGTCAGTTAGCCTGTCACTTTATCTGGGTCTTTTTGTATCAGGCGGTGTCGGATTTTATTGGGTAGTCAGTAATTTAATGTCAATTATTTTGATGTATTTATTAAATTACTTTATTAATCCTAAAAATTATATTGATTATATTGACCTGGAAAAAAGCAAAAAAGAATTGGAAGAATTAAATTACTTTCATGCACAATCAAAAGCCAAACGCAGTCCTGAATTAATTTCTCTTGAAAAAAAGGACTATAAAAGATTTAACCAATTTGAAAACAAACAAATTGTTTTCTATTCTGAAGGTAATGGCTTTTATAAATATTTTAAAGACGTAATTGAAATAATGTTAAAGAAAACCGACATTGTTATTCATTATGTAACCAGTGACCCGAGAGATGAAGTGTTTCATCTGCAAAACGATTATTTCAAGGTATACTATATTGGTGAAAACAAGCTCATTGTTCTAATGATGAAAATGGATGCTGATATCGTAGTTATGACAATGCCTGATTTACAAAAGTATCATATCAAACGCTCCATGGTAAGAAATGACATCGAGTATATTTATATGGACCATGGTATTGGCAGTATCAATTTAATGCTTCGGAAACATGCCCTGGATTATTTTGATACAATTTTTGCCACAAATGACATCTCATATGCAGAAATCCGTAAACAGGAAGAAATATATGGTTTACGTCATAAGACGGTCTTGAAATATGGATTCAGTTTGATTGACAACATGATTAAAAGTTATAATGAACAGCCTGTGCATATCAATAATCCAAGAGTAATACTAATTGCCCCCTCCTGGCAGAAGGACAATCTTCTGGATTTGTGTATTGATGAAATTCTGGAAGCGCTTCTAGGCCATGGGTATCAAATTATTTTAAGACCGCATCCGCAATATGTCCGACATTTTGAAAATAAACTTGAAGTTCTCAAGAATAAATATGTTTTAAATAATGACTTCATTTTGCAAACAGATTTTTCATCTAATGATACAGTATTTAATGCCGATATATTAATAACAGACTGGTCGGGGATTGCCTATGAATATTCGTTCACAACGTTAAAACCGTCCTTGTTTATAAATACTCCTATGAAAATTATGAATCCTGATTATCAGGAAATTGATGTAACGCCTTTTGATATTGAAATCAGAAATAGAATCGGGATATCAGTTGAATTAGACCAACTGGACACCCTTCCCGATATAATCAGTCGGCTTCTTTTAGAAGATACTTATTCCACGGAGGCTCTAAAAGAAATGCGGAACAAATATTTATATAATATTTCAAGCAGTGCCGAAGTAGGTGCAAAATATCTTATTGGCCGATTGATTGAAATGTCAAAAAGTTAATGTGTCCTTAAGTGCCGATACCTTAGCACCTATTTCGTTTTGTATTTATAATAAATAACAGAGCTCTACGCTCTGTTATTTATTATAACACCGTTCACAAAAATTATATTTGGAGATATTATGAACAGAGTTGAATGTGATATCTTAAAAACCCTTGCCCAAAATCCATGCACCAGCCAAAGAGAGCTTTCCGAAATCAGCGGCCACTCGCTGGGAATCATCAACCGCTCGCTAAAAGAATTAATAAAAGATAACTATATAAATGATGACTATCAGCTTACTCCAAAAGCAAAAGAATTATTAAAAAGCTGTTCCCCTAAAAACGCAATTATTCTGGCTGCCGGTTTTGGAATGCGAATGGTTCCCATTAATATGGAAACCCCTAAAGGATTGTTGGAAGTTAAAGGCGAAACCTTAATTGAACGGCTTATCCGACAGCTTCACGAAGTAGGTATTCGGCAAATTTATATAGTCGTGGGGTTCATGAAGGAACACTATGAATATTTAATCGACACTTATCAGGTGGAATTAATCGTTAACTCCGATTATACCACCAAAAATAACCTCTATTCGCTGGAAAAGGCCCTTCCCTATCTGTCAGACAGCTACATTATACCCTGCGATATCTGGTGTCGCCAGAATCCTTTCAGCCAAACTGAGCTGTATTCGTGGTATATGATTAATGAAAGCAAATCTGACGGCAGCCCTGTCAGGGTAAATAAAAGGAAGGAGCTTGTTCTCACAGAAAAGAATACTGCCGGAAATTCTATGGTAGGTATCTCTTATCTATGCGAAGCCCAGGCAAAAATTGTACGCAATAGGGTAAAGACATTATGTGAAAGTGGAACAAAGCCTGACGCATTTTGGGAAGATGCACTCTATCAGGATAGCCACATGATTGTACAGGCCAGAATGGTTCCCTCATCGGATGTTATCGAAATTAATACCTATGAACAGCTCCGCGATTTAGACAGTAATTCCAATAACCTGCAGTCTGAAACCATTTCATTGATAGCCAATATCCTAAACGTAACGCCTGAAGCTGTCACTGAAATTACTATATTAAAAAAGGGCATGACCAACCGCTCCTTTTTATTTAAGTGTTCCGGCAAACGATATATCATGCGGATTCCGGGCGAAGGAACCTCTCAGTTAATCAACCGAATGGAGGAATGTGAGGTTTACCATACCATTCAAAATAAAAATATCTGTGACAATTGTATTTATATCAATGCCCAAAACGGCTATAAGCTTACAGAATATATCGAAAATTCCAGAATGTGTAATCCTTTTGATGAGGAAGATATAAAAAAATGCATGACAAAGTTAAGAATCTTCCATGAAATGAATCTACAGGTAGCACACGAGTTTTCTGTTTTTGATAAAATTAATTTTTATGAGTCCTTATGGAAAAGCGGGCAATCTGTCTACAGGGATTATGAAACCACCAGAAAAAATGTGTTTTCTTTAAGGAACTATATTGATTCGCATGTAACCCATAAAACTTTGACTCATATTGACGCCGTTCCCGATAATTTTCTATTTGCAAAGAATGAATACAGGCAAGAGGAGGTTTACCTGATTGACTGGGAGTATGCGGGAATGCAGGACCCACATCTCGATATTGCAATGTTCAGCGTATATGCGTTTTATAACCAATCGCAAATTGACAGACTTATTCAAATGTATTTTGACGGGAATTGCAAAGATGAAATACGGATTAAAATCTACTGCTATGTTGCAGCCTGCGGTCTTCTATGGAGCAATTGGTGCGAATACAAAAAAAGCCTTGGCGTTGACTTCGGAGAATATGCTTTAAGACAGTATAGATACGCAAAAGAATACTACCGTATCGTATGCGGAGAACTGGGAAAGGAAAAAGACAAATGGGATATCAGGTAGACAACGCAATTATCATGGCAGCAGGGTTGTCCAGCCGCTTTGCCCCAATTTCCTACGAAAAGCCAAAGGCTTTAATCAAAATTAAGGGTGAAATCCTTCTTGAACGTCAAATCCGGCAATTACTGGACAGCGGTATTCCTGAAATAGTACTTATTACAGGATACAAAAAAGAACAGTTTTATTATCTGAAGGAAAAATACGGCGTCCTGATAATTGAAAATAAGGAATATGCCATAAGAAACAACAATTCCTCTATCTGGGCGGCAAAAAACTATCTTAAAAACTCATATATCTGTTCAGCAGATAATTACTTTACAATTAATCCATTTGAGAAAGAAGTGGATACTTCTTACTATGCGGCTCTGTTTTCCCCGGGTAATACCAATGAATGGTGCCTGGAGACAGATGCCGACGATTGGATTACAGGGATTAAAATTGGCGGCTGCCGACAATGGTATATGATGGGACATGCTTTCTGGAGCAGTGATTTCAGCCATAAATTTATCCGAATTCTGGAAGACATTTATTATCTGGACGAGACAAAGCCCAAATTATGGGAGACTATTTATCAGGAACATTTACCGCAGCTACAAATGAAGATAAGGTGTTATAACAGCAATGAAATATATGAATTTGATTCATTGGATGAATTAAGGCTGTTTGATAAAAAATATCTCAATCATTCCGGTTCAACTACTATGCAGAAAATCTGTCGGTTATTAAATTGTTCCGAATCTGAAATGACCGCCATGCGCCCGCTGATATCCGCTGATAGAAAAGTAACCGGAGTTACATTTCAATATAAAGAAAATACTTATTATTATAATTACAAGACTGGAGAAATTCAAAATGAAAAAAATTGACTGGTTTTCCACTATTGTACCATTAGTCGGCGTTGCTGTATTATGCGTTATATTCATGGTTCTCCCTGAACAGTCCACCCTGATGCTGCAGCAGATAAGAGGCTTTCTGGGTGACGAATGCGGAATTTACTATGCCGTATTAGGACTGGGTATATTAATCTGTACCCTTTATATCGCCTTTTCCAGATATGGGAAAATCCGATTAGGTAATATTGAAAAACCTCAATATTCCTCCTTTCAGTGGGGTACAATGATATTTACCTCTACCATGGCCGCGGATATTTTGTTCTATTCTCTCTGTGAATGGGCATTATATGCAAACGAACCGTATATTGCCGAACTGGGCGGCATCCAGAAATGGGCGTCAACCTATCCCCTGTTTCATTGGGGACCAATTGCATGGGGATTTTATATTATACTGGCAGCTGCTTTCGGATTTATGCTTCACGTGCGGGGATGCGATAAGCAAAAATTTTCAGAAGCATGCCGTCCCCTCTTAGAAAATAAAATTGATACCGGGTGGGGAAAATTGATAGATTTGATTGCAATTTTTGCTCTGATTGCCGGCACTGCAACCACATTTTCACTTGCAACGCCGCTTCTTTCCTCGGCGTTAAGCAGAGTTTTTGGCTTTAAAGATGGAACAGCATTGACAATTATGATTCTTTTATTGATTGCCGCCGTCTATACCCTAACCGTCTGGTTCGGAATGAAAGGAATTTCAAAACTGGCATCCTACTGCACTTATTTGTTCTTTGCCCTCCTGATATATTTCCTTTTTATTGGCGGCGAAACCGGCTACATATTGGAAACGGGGTTTTCCGCTCTTGGCAATATGATTCAGAACTTTATCGGGATGTCTACCTGGATGGACCCGCTCAGGGAAAACTCCTTTCCGCAGAACTGGACTATCTATTATTGGGCCTATTGGATGGTCTGGTGTGTAGCCACACCCTTTTTTATCGGAATCATCAGCAAAGGACGCACCATAAAAAATGTGGTGCTCGGCGGTTATGGCTGGGGACTTCTTGGAACATTTACTTCCTTTATCATCCTGGGAAACTACGGACTGGCTCAGCAGATGAAGCACGGAATAGATATTTCCGGATTTATTGCTGATGGAGGAAGCTATTCCAACGCTATTCTGAAAATATTTGATACTCTGCCCCTTAGCAAATATGGGTTAATTCTTCTTGTGGTGACTATGATTGCTTTCTACTCCACTACTTTTGACTCCATTACTATGGTGGTTTCCTCATATTCTTACAAGAAACTGTCTATCGGGGAGGAACCTGATAAAAAAGTCCGAACCTTTTGGGCTGTAATGTTTATTCTGCTGCCTATTGCTTTGATTTTTTCAGAAAATTCAATGTACAGCCTGCAGTCGGTTTCTATTATTGCGGCTTTTCCGATAGGGATAATTGTGGTGATGATTGTGGTGAGTTTTTTTAAGGATGCGAGGAAATATCTTAAAGAGGGGGAATAACCTTCCTCTTTAAGACATTTTCATGGTTTTCCAACCTGAATTTCACAATTTTCTTGCATCTGCAACATCATAATTTTCCCTTATATACTCTCCAATATAATCAGCCACTTTCCTTGCTCCATTATCATTTAAATGGTCAATATCCCTAAAGTCCGTGCTCCCGTTAATCCCCACCTCATCCATTCTTTCAAATAAATTCAAATATGCACAACCATTTGCTTCCGCATATGCTTCCATTGCATCAGCATAATGGTATTCTCCCTCATATGGAACAGTAAAGAAAATGACTTCTATCCCTCTGTCCCTGCAAAGGCTAACAATATCATTCAAAATAATGATTGCATCATTATTTAATTCATATTGCTCAAAATTCTTATAATTTTTAATAGAGGCTATAGCAGAACTTCCTGAGCCCTCATACCCCTTTTTCGATAAAAAGTAATCCACAGCATTATTTTTATCAAAATTTTCTTCTTCTAAATTTCCCCAGTTTTCATGAAATGTAATTAACGGAATATAATACGAAACGTACCTTTCCAGACAATTTCCAAAACATTGCCTTAAATACTTATACTTGTCTTTAAATGCTCCTGCTTTTTTCGTATAATAAATCTCACCATTTAAATCCGAATCTGCGAGAACAGCATTAGCGCGATATGTTTCAATTAATGCTATCTTTGGAGATTGTGTCCTCAGCGAGTCTTTAATAAACAGAGACGTTGTATTAATGTGCTGCCAGTTTCCTCCATAGTTATAAGCGTTAATTCCGTGTTTCTCATACATTTCCGTTGTTTCCACGCCTTTCCATGCATGGCTGGAGCCGTATACAACTACTTCTATCGATTGCTCCGGCAGGGAATGAAAAGCCTCTACTGCATCCAATGCCCTGTCTGTCCATTTAGGGTTGAAAAGTTTTCCTGTATAATCAATCAGTTTAAGCAAAACAACTATAACAACTATGCTAAAAATAATATTTCTCAGCCTCTTCATTATGGAACACCTCAAAATTGGAAATAAATAAAATTTGCTTCATTGTATGCTGAACCATAAATACCAAAAATCAAAATAAACATAACTGAACAGACAATAAAAAGGCATCTGAACCAATAATCCTGCTTAAGTATGACTTTTCTAATCTGAATTCCCTTTACTTTACAAAAATCCGCAAATATCAAAATTCCTATACAAACTAACATAAGACTGAAGCTTTTATTATCTAATCCACAACCATAAAGGGCATCATTAAACAAAATCCATGGATTTCTAACCGAAAACATCTGCCTGATAATTCTCATGGCCTCTCTGGTTCCATCTGCCCTGAAAAAAATCCATGAAAAATCCACGAAAACAAAGGTTCCCACAACTTGCAAAAGCTTATGCCCCATCGAGTTTCTGTCTAAATGCAGCCATCTAACCGCCCTATCTCTTAATGGCTGTATTATCTCCCCCATAACTTGATACAAACCATTCAATATCCCCCATATAACAAAGGACGTCTGCGCCCCATGCCATAATCCACTCGTGGCAAACACTATCATCTTATTTACATATTTCTTTACCTTTCCTTTTCTGCTTCCTCCAAGAGGGATATACAGATAATCCTTAAACCACGATGTAAGTGAAATATGCCATCGTCTCCAGAATTCTGACACTGAAGTTGCCAGATATGGCGCGTCGAAGTTCTCCATTAATTGAATCCTTAGAATTTTTGCAGCACCTGTGGCAATAACAGAATATCCATAAAAGTCGCAATATATCTGTACTCCAAACAAAATAGTAGCAACAATCAGGTACCATCCTGCATAGGTATTATAATCTCCATATACTGTATCCACAAATATAGCCACCCTGTCTGCTATTACTATTTTTAAGAAAAATCCCCAAAGCATCAAAAGCAGACCTTCTTTTGCATCCTCCAAATCAAACTTCTGTGGAATTGCCAACTGCTTTAACAAATTCTTTGAACGCTCAATAGGTCCGGCTACCAGTTGTGGGAAAAATGATACAAATAAAGCATATTTGAAGAAATTTTTCTCGGCATATATTTCATTCCTGTATACATCCATGGTATAACTTAACGCCTGAAATGTATAAAAGGAAATTCCAACCGGTAAAATTATATCAAACTGTGGTACCGATAGTTGAATGTTCATATGAGCAAAAACTTTAGTTATGATATTTAAAGCAAAATTAATATATTTGAAATAAAATAAAACCGTCAGATTAAGAGCAAAGCTCAATGCTACCACTAATTTCTTATATGTCCGTCTCTTTTTTTCATCAAATATCAGATTTTTAACTTTCTCCAAAACCAGCCCGCTTATATACGTAATAATTGTTGAAAACAGGATTAATAAAGCATATTTCACATTCCAGCACATATAAAAATAATAGCTTGCTATTAAGAGCCATATATGCTTAATCTTCTTGGGAATGATAAAATATATTAAAACAACAATTGGGTAAAAAATCAAAAATTCGATTGAATTAAACAACATAAGGCATTCCTTTTAGTAAATTTCTATATATCTGATTTGTATCAACAAAAATTTTACAGTCTTTAAATTTTTTCGATTATATCCGCTATTCGTCTGCACGCAAAACCATCCCCATAAGGATTGCTCGCACGGCTCATTCGATTATATTCTGCCTCATCCTCCAAAAGCATCTTAAAGTTCCGATAAATATTTTTTTCATCCGTTCCAACCAGTTTCAATGTTCCTGCTGCTATCCCCTCCGGTCGCTCTGTAGTATCACGCATTACCAGTACTGGTTTACCTAAAGATGGCGCTTCTTCCTGTATTCCTCCTGAGTCTGTTAAAATCAGATAACTGCGATTTAAAAAGTTATGAAAATCAATCACTTCCAAAGGTTCAATAATACGGATTCTTTCATCCCCCCCTAAAATTCTGTCAGCTGTTTCACGCACCACCGGATTCATGTGAATCGGATAAATCGCTTTTACATTCTCATGCTCGTCCATAACACGCTTAATTGCCCGAAACATATTTTTCATAGGCTCGCCAAGATTTTCCCGGCGATGAGCTGTTATCATAATTAATCGACTGCCTGATGCCCACTCCAAGTCCGGATGAAAATAATCATCCCTCACAGTTGTTTTTAATGCATCTATGGCTGTATTTCCCGTCACATAAATTGCGTCTCCTCTTTTACCTTCACGTAAAAGATTCTGTCGCGAGAGTTCAGTGGGGGCAAAATTAAACCTGCTGATAATACTCACTGCCTGTCTGTTGAATTCCTCCGGATATGGACTATATATATCGTAAGTACGAAGCCCTGCCTCTACATGCCCCACCGGTATCTGCAAATAATAACAAGCCAGCGCCGCTGCAAAAGTAGTATTAGTATCTCCATGAACCAATACCATATCTGGCGCTTCAGTTTCCAATACTTCTTTTATTCTGTTTAAAATATTTGTAGTTACATCAAACAAAGTCTGACGCTCTTTCATAATAGACAAATCATAATCCGGATTTACATGAAACACCTGCAACACCTGGTTCAGCATCTCCCTGTGTTGCCCTGTAACGCAGACTACTGTTTCTATCTTTTTTCTGGCTTTCAGTTCATTTACTAATGGACACATTTTTATTGCTTCCGGTCTTGTACCGAAAACTAAAATAACCTTTTTCATTTTTATAATCTCACTTTCTGTAAAAGGTAACATTCAATTTAGTTTTCTTTATCATGTATCGAAATCATATCAAAATCACTGTCAAATTCCGTATTTAAAACCAGCCTGAGCGTATTCACGCCTGAAAGACCTTCTATATCCTGTGGTTCCACATTAGCGCCCCAATAAACACAATTTAATACGTTTTGTCTATAGTCCACTCCTGTATCCCATAATTCATCTGGCACATTCTCACACGGAATCGCTCCCCTTGCACCATGGTCTGACTGCAATATAATGACTGCATCAGGATCGTTATCTATTATACCATCCACTGTCTTCTGTATCCATCTATTCAAATATTTTAGCTGCCCGATATATACATCTTTATCTTCCCAGTTTGATTTTTGTTCTTTGGGTAACAGATTACCATTTTCATCATACACAAAGTATATATGTGGGCACTGTATATAGCAAATAGTAAGTGTTTTATCTTCATTCGCTTCCTTCCAGGATGATTCCATAGTTTTTAAGGCTTCTGTCAAATCATTTGCATATTGCTCTTGAAAATAATTTCCTATATTACGAAAAATACTACTTATAATGCTTTGTTCAATTAGATAATCCGTAAAATTCACGTCCGCACCTACAGCAACCTCTTTCTGCTTCTCCAAAAGGCTATTGCAACCTTCTTTTGCCAAAAAATTTTGATGATTTACCAAGTTAATCTTATATCCCATATTCCAAAAATACCGATATAAAACCGGCTCTCTCATATACGCCCTGTTACGATTATCATCATCTGATGTCACATAATCCAAGTTCAACAAATTAGGTACTATTTGAATTGTCAGCGTGGCTTCTTGGTTATAACTGCTGTGGGAATAACAAAATCCTCTATTATCTAAGTAATCTTCAAATTCCTGATTATCAAAATTATAATAATACTGTAGATTCTGTGTTCCACCATATTCATCAAAAATCATATAATATACATTCCTGCCCATTTTGCCAGGATTCCCCGTTTCAACCAGTTCCAGCATCTGAACATTTTGTCCTTTTATCCATGAAATCACATCTGGAATCGCAGTAATTCCATTAAATATGATAAGTCCTATGTATATCACTGAAATAATATTACACAGATAAATCCACGCTTCTCCCGTTTTCATTTTTATAAAAGCCCAAAATATAATAGCATATATCGCCAGCCAGGCGAACATAAGATGAAGCGGCCTCCCTGAAAACCCGAATTTCTGCCGCGCTATAACAACAACAAAGTTGAAGTTTATTATCATAATCAACAACAGCCAACTAAATACGGATGCTTTTTCATCGCTTTTCAAAGGATATCGTATCAAAAACTGTAGTCCTGCTCCAATACCGCTAAAAATTAAAAATGGAATAATGATTTCCTTAAATTTTCCTTCACCAATATTCTGAAAATAGACAAAAAAACATGAATATGCACTCAATGTAATTACCGGTAAAACTGATTGCACCCTTTTTGTAACCCAGTCTGTTTTCTTATTCTTTCTCATTTATTTCCCTCATTTTTTATCTTTTTGGCGTTGATATCATATCAAAATTACTTCCAAATTCTATATTTAATACCAGCCTAAGCGTATTAATTCCTGACAAACTTCAATATCCTGCAAAATTTAAGTCTTTGCTCTTACCAACTTATTAAATGGTTCTTCTACTAATTTGTGAATAAAAAAGCTAATAACTACAGTACCTGCTACAAGTATCATAAATACCTGCAAAGAAGATAACGGCTGCTTTTCATCAATTAATGCAATTGCTTCTATTACAATTGCATGAACAAGATAAATTGTATAAGAATACTCGTCTAATAAATTAACGCATTTATTTACGAATGAATTGTTTACCTTGAACTCTTTGACCGCAATAATTAATAGCGAGAAAATATTAGAAAAAATATATATACGGTTAAAGTTGAAAAGCAGAAAAAAGATACCTGTAAAGCAGGCCCAGACTATAAGGTGGTTTTCTTTATTTTCATTAATTGAAAAATAAATGGCAATACCAAGTCCAAAATAATATAATCCTGTTATTGGAGCAAACCATTCTGTTCTCCAAAAATAATTCAAAACCAGACAAAAAAATACAAATAAAACCGCCTTATTATAGGTGTTAATAACCTTATAAAGAACCGGCACCAACAAATAAAAAAATACAAAATAGCTAATTGTCCATGTAGCGCTTAAATTACTCCAAAAACCTTTATTTGAAGGAATAATTTTGTTCAAAAAGAAAAAATAGCGCAACCATCCTAAATGAGTTGAATCCACAGGAACTACGAAATTATTACGTAATATAACTTCATATAATACAATATTATAAATAATAATCGCATAATAAAGAGGCACTATTCTACTAAATCGTTTTAAATAATACTGTATACAAGAAGAAGAATATTGATATGAATAGAATCCCAGAAATCCGCTGATTATAAAAAACATATAAACACCATATGCCCCAAAATCAGTTACAGTCCGAAGATGTCCGCTTAAAGATATTCGTGCGCCAAAATGAACAGTGACAACGCCAAGGCATGATATAATCCGTAAAATTTTCAGTGAATCTATTTTTTGAGCCATAATTCCCTTTCATACAAAATAATCTAAAATATATTTATTCTATCACTTCTGATACCTGTTTCAATCTCCTTAACATAATTTTGAAGCAATATAAATCTGTATATGCATCCAACTTGTTTGCAACTTTTTCCTGTCTGACCGGAGTATAATTATCAGAATGCCCAAATCTCGCAAAACAAGCTTCCGCACCCTCTTCTTGCTTAAACTGCGCAAGATATTTTTGGGGATAATAGATATAATCTTCAACAGCATCATACATTCGTACTGCCTGCTGGCAGCAATCCTTAATCAGAAATAATGCGTTGTCATCATATCGCAAATTATTGTCAAAACACTTCCACAATTCTAAGACTGCATCACAAATCTTTTCATCTTTTATTTCTGCTCTGTTTGCCACCATACATGCCTTTATTATCATAGAAAAATATATGTATAAGGGGAAATGATTATCAAAATATCCTATTATATCATCGCCTATATTCATTTCAATAATTTCATTTCTTATAACTTCTTTATAAACAAAATCCGCCTTTTCTTTTAAAAATTGATGTAGCCCGTATACATTGCCCGCATACATGCTGATGTCTGTTACATATTCTTCGACTGAAAGTCTGACTACATTCTCCAAATATTGCTTCACAATCTCAGTTTTAATTAAAATAATATTTGCCGTCATAAAATACTTAAGATAAATCATTTCTTTCATATCCTGCCTGACGAACATCTTTTTCAGTTGATTTAATTCCTGAATACGATATTTTGCATAAGAAGAACTAATATATGCTACATTGAGGAGCCTGCCCAAATCATAGTTTAAAGTAAATACATATCTGTTTTTATCTTCCAGTATATCAAAAAACACTTCTTTACATACTGTAACATTATAAAGCCTTCTATAGGGAAAGCTTCCTCTGTTAAAAACCGTCTCAAATATTCCCGTATCTGCTCGATTTTCCTTCTCGCTGCAATTACAATTGCACAGATAATAAACATCGCCATCGTCTTTCTTTTTTCTGACAATTGGAGTGTGGCATTTATCGCAGATTATCATATTGGCTTTTGATGATATTTCAAAATATATCCTTTCCCATTCCTGTAAATCATCACAAATTCTCAACAAATAGGAAACCGGACTCAATGTGAATACATTTCTTTCATATGGAGTTTTGTCTTTCTTCCTTTCATCCTCCTGAAGATAAAGATATTTATTTGTATGATTATATATTGCCAGTCCTGCCAGTTCTACTGAGCACTTTTTATATGGTTCCAGACCTCCGATAGCACCATTCTCATAAAAATGCAACAAAAACATCAATGCCGATACTGCTCCGTGGTCTATTTTTTTACCCTCTATTCTTGCCCGTATTTCTTTAGGGGATACTACTCTGAATAACAAAGAATTCTGCAGGACGGTGATTATTTTATCAAAATCAATATATCCGGAACCAAAATTATATACGTTGGCAATATAAGCAAGTATATTTCTTCCTGACTGCATATTGGCAACCTCAGGATATCCAATATCGTGAAAAAGCGCACTCATATAGCTTGACATGTAAATAATATTATGAAAATAAAAATCACGCCTGTTTGCTTCCTCAGTCGCTCTATCCTCAGCAGTACCGCTCAACTCCTCCGCCACCATATCAGTTTTTTCCATCTGTTGATTTACATACTTACACACATACCTGGATATTTTGCTGTTCCCGACGTTGCTTAAAATCGCCTTTATTTTATTCTCGAAGCCTTCCTGGAGCAGAATATCCATCATATAGGCATCTCTTACCTGATGAATAAAATGGTCTCTATAAAAGTTCATGGAATGTCCTTCATAGTCAATCCCAAGGTGCATTTCCCATTCAAAATTAATATAATTCTCACTAAACAGACGCTCTATACCATCAATATTAATGTATTGGCTTATCACTTTGTCATATACCAAATCATATATTTCAATAATCTCCTCCGTCAATTTATCATTTTCATAAACCAGCTTCAGGTTATCCCTGATATCGCCAAATTCTTTTTTCGTCAATTCCGAAAACTGTCTGTTATCCTCATATTCGTAAAATCTTCTATATGCCTTATCCCTTTTTTCTTCCCAAATACAATCCAGGCAGCTGCCATACTTCTTTATAACAGGCTCAAACCCTTCCTGATAATATTTCAGCATATTGCTTTGGTTAAATACTTTTCTCATCCTTTCCGTTCTCTCCCGGTTTTTCATTCGTAATTAGTATACGCAACGCATTTTCCTTAACTATTTTAAATTCTTCCTTAAAACTGGCAATCTCTTCTACAATCCCCCGCGGAATAGCCTCACCAAGTTGCTCCCCCTTAACATCCACAATCCCTGATGCATCATTACCCATCTGTGTGTAGGCTCTGGATTGTATCATTTTCAGAAAGAAAATTTTTTCCATTTCTTTTTCAGACAGTTTCATATCTGCAATTGCCTCTTCAAGGTATTCTTTTCTATTATTATAATGCTCGGCTTTAAAATCACCTGACACATTATTATTGATAACAAAAAATATTCTGTCGGGCATTCGGGTATCCCTTCGTGTCAAAATAGCCTTAATTTCGGCAGCTGTTGCCACTGTTTGTCCCCATTCTGAGCCTATCATAATAAATAAATTTTTCCTGTCACTTCCTTGTGCTACCGAATACCTGGGATTAAATATGCATTCCATAGCAACATCCGAAAATCCATCAGAATTTGGAGGCATATCAAATACAAAATGTTTTACTTCCCTGCCAAACCACTGCTGATTTTCTTCTATAAGCTCTTTCAAGCCTGACCGAAAAATACTATGCTTTACAATCGGCGTATAACTCGAATAATCTCCCGACTTAAATTTAATACGGTCTTCCATTCTGGTACTGGAAAAGATAACGTTCATAATCTGTCCATTATCCAATTTTATTTTATGTACAAAAGGTTTTGGACACTTATTATCCCCCTCAAATATCTCATTTACAAAAGCATACTCGTCTGACATTTCCTTTGTGCCAAAAAAGGCACTCTGCATGGATGTTCCCAGCAAATCCATATCCACTAAAATAGTCTGCTCCACTTTCTTTTCTTCCGGCATTCCCAGATAGTATGAAAGCCAAATGGAAAAGGTGGTTTTCCCACAACCACCCTTTACTGAATTTACAAGATTATATGTCTTCATTTCAATTTCCTCGCACTTTGTTTCTACAACTCTTTTTCGCAGTTTCTTTCCAGACAGCTGTTTTCATAAGATAAATTATGGCATGCATTAATTATATTACGGTAAATATCCCGTTTACTAATCAAACGAGTATGCAACTCATTGTTCATAATAATCCGTGCTGTCTTATACTGGCCAATATAGCTGTCAGACCACATATCATAATTTTTCATAACCATATCATAAAAACGCTTACTTGAATATTTAAATCTACGATTAATATTTTTTCTTACTGCTTCTGCGTCATTTTCCCTAGCGCGAGTCACCCGCCCAAGCAGTTCCGATTTATCCTGAAATAAATGAATAAACAGCATATCATTAACATTTTTAGCCACACTGTAGAAAAACGACTGTATTGCTTTTCTGATATACGTATTAAATATATCATCTTTTTTACTGTTCAAAACAGGAATTAATACATCGTCAATCAATCTTATTGCCAATAAGCAACGATTATAGTTCTCTCCGTCGCCACTAATATAATAATGAAGCTGTATCTGTCTGGGCCAGTCTGTGTAATCCATTCCAATAAAAATACTATCGTAATTCAGGTAGTCTTCTTTATCTGCCCCTAATATTTCAGCCAGATTCCTCCTTTCATCAAACGCTGCATACTTGACAAACTGCCATGCCGTAAACACGAGTATTTTCTCTTCGTTTCCTCCCATTGGCAAAATTTCAATATCTTCTGTTGAATACCTGATAATGCCTATTTCTTTTTGGTTATACCGTTCTGTCCGAATATAATACTGGTCATCATTATAAATATTCTCAAATGCTTTTAAATCAGATACATAAACATATACAGCCTTTTCCCCTTTCTCTCTTGCCGCATTTATCCTTTTCTCACAAAAATCCAAAAGCTGTTCATTTGCATACTTTTCTATCTTCCCCAAATGGCCATAACAGCATTCGCCTGTCAATACCTCATATAATTCTTCCAACGCATTACTATCGCAGATATCATTTTCTTTTTGATTACTTAAATAATATTCCCCATAATTCCCAAAAGTGTATCTCTGCCGCATAAATCCGATATTTTCCCGCATAATGGCTGTTGTTGACTTATATAATTCTATGCAATCCAAAATAAAAACAATATTATGCGTATCAATCAGTTTGCCCAATCTTTCCCTTTCGAGCAACACTTCACCTGGTTTTCCACAATACTTAATACGGTTGTCAATAACCGCATCTGTTTCCAGCTCGTTTTTAGTATAGATATGAAATGTTATTGCAGGCCTTACTCTGCTATCCCTGTAAATTTTCTCAGTAACATATTGATATAATTCTTCAAGCGGTTGAGAGCTCAAATCTCCCATAATAGCTACCTTAAAATCGGAAGTACTATTTCGTTTGGGCAGATTATACTCATAAATGATTTTTTCACCCAGCCGCAGCTCCCCAATGCCCTCATAACTGTTATATGTTTTAATATTCCTTGCATTAATCTGAAACTTCAAATTATAGTTTTTATTTTCTACATAAGGAGCTATAGCCGCACGAAATAATTCCTGCCTTTCCCCCGGCATATACCATCTGAATATATTCTGGGCTTTAACCAGCAAGGTATGCTGACAGAGCATCTGCATGCCCCTGCTGACAGCTTCCTGTTCGTCTGTTATCAGCCGATAATATTTCTCCACCCCCTGAATCACCTTTTGCAGTTTGACCAGAACAATTGGCGACCAGAAGCTTATATTATAAATACCTGTTCTTTCATCAAATACCGCATCTGCACATAGAAGTTCCTGTATTAACGAATTTCTTTCTCCCGGTTCCAGCTCAGCATAATACGTTACAAAGCTGCCAAGGAGTTCATAATAACTATTTAAATATTCGGCAGCGTCTTCATCCCTCAGACCAAACACACATTCCTGTTTCCAAATACGCTCTCTGTTAAAAAAGAAATTATCGCTGCAATATTTTAAATGTTCTACAGCATCTTCATTTACAAAACGGTTTGTCAGATTACACAATTGACTGTCAAATTTAATTTTAAATTCTTCCCAATCCTGCATCTTCTGTTCAAACATATCAATCTGAAAGCGCGAATCAATGGGAATCACTCTTTCCGGTTCTCTGATTTCTGAAGCGGTAATCTCCAGTTTCTTCGTACCTGCCTGTATACTATGATACATATCGTAAAACAAGCGTTTTCCCCAGCCTTCATCTCGTGTGTCAGCCCACTCTCCGTCACCTCCGAACTCACGGAACAAAACAGGCCTGTGCTTTAAATCGTATTCCTCCTTTAAAACGCCGCACACCATCAGGGATTCCTCCAGGAAATTCATGAAATCCCTTTGCTTTATCTGAGAATCTTTATGCGTCTCTGCCATGATTACCTCCGCCCTCTTTTGAGGACTGTTGATTATTGAAATGTTTTAGGGGGCGCGAACACTTAAGTAGACATCATAAACCCCACACTGAATAATTATATACAAATGTAACAAAATTGACAATACAATTTCCGTCCTTTTTTTATTTTTATACAATGCATCTATTTTATACACAAATCCCTCCTCCAATTTTATGCATATTTTATACAGTTAATTTCATCTCACTATGTTGTTAATTCTATATCACTTTACGGTATTGATATGCTCTTCGCCTTCTTCATCAGCTCATAAACAAATTCATCCGCTTTAGCGCTAACTTTCGTATATTTAGGCGCAGAGGAATATTTCCTTAGCAAGCAAATAAATTCATTTTTATCCTTTTTGAGTGCATGCGATGCCCTTACTATTAATTCCTGTGCCCGATAATACTGCAATGCGGTAGTAGATATAAATTTATCGAAATTATCTTTAAACCACTGCGGCATATTAAAATCTTCCCTCATAAGCTTTACATTTTCCGGCTCTAACAGGATATCTGAATCATTTAAATGTTATTGCCCGGATAAATAGTCGTCAAGAATACTCCCCATTTTTTTCTGCTAATCAACATTCGATGCGCTGTAGAGATACGATTGTCTCCAGCAGATACAGTGAGCACTATTACCAGATGACACATCAATTTCTCGTAATTAATCTGTGAATAACGAAATATAAAACAACATATTTACCCAATTTCCTCATTTACCACTGTACAATATGCTGCATTCATCGAAGTGGAAATTATCATATCGCCGTCATAACACTTTGTAATAAGTTTCCCGTTCTCACCTGTCTTCCCAGTTTCCAAAACCATAGTAGCAATACAACGGCTACCGGATTGCGTGGGCTTCAATTCCAACTTCCCCGGAATGAGTCTGTCCTCATTAGAAATAGTTGAAAAGAAATAGCAGTAATATTCCCCCAGATATGCTCTGAACACGGGATTATCGCCACGATAAATAAGTTGAGAGGACGCATCTGTGTTTATATTGCTCTCATACATAACATTCCGCTCGTCCATTGACAGCATATCCGCTATATCCTCTTTTTAAACTTTACGTATTTGGACTGCATTGGTTAAGGAAATCGATGTACTTCCCTGTAAAATTTTCGATAAAGTTGACTGACTCATAAAATATCCATTTTCGACGCATTGCATTATTAATCTGCTGAGCGACTAACTTGTAGTAATCTTTTGCCTTTATTTCTGTTTGTTGTTTAATGCTGGTTTCTTTTTTTATTTTTTCCATATCAGCTCTCCTTCTTTATTGCTTAAAGGAAACTCAAAAAACACTCTAACACCAGAAAGGAGGATGTCGATTATTAAAGTAGGATGCAAGAAGGTAGGAAGCTTTTTCGGAGGTGTAATTGGCGCAGCATTCGGCTATCCTCAAATTGGCAAAGTAATAGGACTTGGATTGGGCGGATTTATTGGCAGTCTTGTCGATACAGGGGCTCCGGAAGCTTTCTGGGCAGATTTCCTCAGTGATTATACTACACAGGCCGCCGCCGACATACGCGAATTTGGTTTTTCACCCTCAGACATATTCTAAATGGAACAGGAGCAAATCTATGAAAAGAAAATATAAGGCAGCAATTATTATCGGAACTTTTTCATCAGTTGTCCTTGGCGCTGTTATGGGAAATCTGGCACTAAAAGTCGGTGCAAGCCTGATTCCTATTTTAGGTTCATTCTTCAATTCTGCTACTACAGCTACACTTCACGCCGCGATTGGTTGGGGAATTTATAAAATATATGAAGATGGCAAGGAGCTGAAAGACATTTCAAAAAAAGAATTTCGGCAATACATGGAAAACAGTAAGTCAGAAGCGGAAGAAAGCATTGAATGGTATAAAGAAATGTGTAATAAGCTCAGCGAAGAAGACAGAAAAATGCTTAAGACTCTTCAGAAAAAGTTAAAAAATAAAAACTTATCTATGGCGGAACGTGACCACATTAATAGACAACTGAAAATTATATTCCAATAAGATGAGTTTGACTCCTTTTTGACAAGAATCCAGATATAGCGATTCTTCTCAAAAAGGAGTATTTTTATTATCAAAAAACACTTTAAATTAATAAGTTTATTGTTTAGGAACAATAGGTAATATTTTCCTATACTTATCATTTTTCTGTCAAAATTTTATGTACTATAAGTATATTGTCGAAATATGAAAAATTATGTTAATATTTATATTAAAGAGTTTT
>OFFX01000136.1_pt1 | contig 59840 bp, 48 predicted proteins | sample 1521511 | NCBI WGS metagenome assembly OFFX01 (sample SAMEA3504125, study PRJEB24116) | mouse gut metagenome | biome: mouse gut; feature: mouse-associated habitat; material: faeces | place: Denmark | collected 2011
CATTCAGACCCAGCCGGCATTAAATGACCTGGACGCGACCAGGCAGCTGCTTTCTGACCAGTTAGGAATACTGCTTTCCGCATTGTCTGTCGTAGTGGCTGTCGTGCTTGCCTTTCTTATCCTGTATGCAAACCGTTTCCTGTTAAAACGCCGGAAAAAGGAATTGGGGATTTATACATTATTGGGAATGGAAAAAGGGAAAATATCAGGGATTTTTGCCGGGGAAACCTTATGCGTGGGGATTCTGTCGCTGATATCCGGGCTGGTATTGGGGCTGCTTTTGTCACAGGGACTTTCCATATTTTCTTTACGCCTGTTCGCAATAGATATGAGCAGGTTTCAAATTGTTTTTTCCATGAGTGCGCTGAAAAAGACAATCGGCTGTTTTGCGATTATTTTTCTGATTGTCATGGTTTTTAATGTGCGCACGGTTTCCACGGTCAGGTTAATCGACCTGCTGACCGCGGACAGGAAGAATGAAACTATGGCGCTGAGGAACAAAGCCGCGCAAATTTCTCTGGCTGCGCTGTCTGTCCTGTGTATCCTTTCTTCCGGCTTCATTATTCAGCGCAACGGGATACTTCCCAGCCGCGAAAATTCGTGGTTTCAGATTGCGGCAGTCCTGTTGGCGGCAGGAACGGTACTTTTCTTCTTTTCCGTATCGGCGGTGTCGCTTACGGCGATACAGGCAAACAGAAAAATGTATCTGAAAGGATTAAATACCTTTTTAAGCCGGCAGATTGGAAGTAAAGTACAGACGGATTTTATGACAATGAGCGTGGTATGCGCTTTGCTTACCCTATCTGTCTGCGGTATATCCGTGGGGATAAGCTCCGCTTTAACCATGAACGAAACCTCCAGGGCCGCGCTTCCCTATGATTTGAACGTTGTCTGTGATGTCGATACGGCGGGAGAAACAGACATTGCGGCATATCTGAAATCAAGGGATGCGGATATGGGTATCTATGCTGATAAAACAGCGCAAATCAGCCTTTATGAAGCGGAAATAACCTATGGGGATTTGTTTGCGGGGCAGGACTTGAACTTATGGCACATTGACAGCGATATTCCTGAAGTGGGCGTCTGCGCAGTCTCCCTTTCAGATTTTAACCGCGCGCTGGCGGTACAGGGCAGGGCGCCTGTAAATCTCGCTGATAATGAATTTCTCCTGAACTGTAATTACAAAGGCACTCTGCAATACATTAATACGTTCCTTAAGTCCTGCACGGAAATTGACTTAAGCGGGACGGTTTTACAGCCGGGCAGGAGGGAGGCGCTTTGTGAAACCGTTTTGATGACCTCGGTAGGCAACAATGACAGGGGAACTTTTATTGTTCCCGATTATGTGGCCGGGGCTTTGGAAAAAGACATGAACATTTTGCTGGTGCAGTATAAGAGCGGCATAAATACCGATGAGGTATTACAGAAAATGATACCAATTGGGCTGGAATGGAAAACCGAGGGGTATCGGTACACCGAAAAAGTTATGCTCAGCAGTATGTATTACGGTTCCTGCGCGCTGCTGGTATTCTTATGCTGCTATATCGGGCTGGTGTTTCTGCTGATATGCGCCGCGCTGCTGTCCTTAAAGCAGCTGACCGAAACCGCGGATAACATTTACCGATACGGGTTATTGCAAAAGCTGGGAACCGACAGCAGCCTGCTTTTCGGAGCTTTATTTAAGCAGACAGCAATATTTTTTGTCGTGCCGCTTTTGCCTGCGGGAATATTTTCAGCCTTTGGAATCGGAAAAATTACAGCGATTGTGGAAGAATTTCTAAATATGCATATATCTGCGAATATTGGCGTTACTGTTTTGATGTTTCTGATTGTGTACGGCGGATATTTCATTGCCACTTACCTGTCGTGTAAGCGTATGGTTATGGAAAAGCAGGGATTTGACTGGAAGCAGAGCCTGTGATAAAATCGGAACGCAGAGGCGGAACAGCCTGTCAGGGAAAATAATCATCTGTTTCGCAGAGGAGGTTGCAATGGCTGGAAATGGTTCCGGGATACCGAAAAGTAAGATACCTACAGCTTTCCTGCTGCTTTTTGCGGCGTTGTTTCTGGCGGGGAAGGCTGCCGGAGGCGGAATGGAAACTGTTCTGGCGCAAGGGGAACCTTTCCCGGGAGAACCGCAGGGCAGGACTGCGGATATTGTGGCGAAGGATTTGAATTTTGACGGCTGGGATGATTTGTGTATCCGTAAGCCCTATGACGGCAGAGGAAATGTTCCCTATTCCTGTATGCTCTGGAATCCGCAGAAAGAACGTTTTGAATACAGCGTTACCCTTTATAATGTAGAAACAGACCCGGAAAAGCAATGGATATCCAGCCGGATTCGCGAAAGCGGCGGACGGGAGTCCGTCACCTTTTATCGTTACGACGCGGAAAACAGGCTTCATATGGTAAGATACCTGGAAGAAAACCCTTCGGAAACCGAAATTTTCGAGCGGCTTGACCTTACATATGTGGAGGAGGGAAGTATCTATGTCCTTCCGGCAATCGAGGGAGAAGAAAATTTAAACGAGACTATGATTGCCATGGCCAGACAGGCGTTAACTGAGCTTTATGAGTGGACGGGAGAAAAGATAGACACCGCCTGCTTTCAGGTTTCCAATATGGGCGGCGTCGTTTTCGCCTTATCCCCGGAGGATATGGAGCATTCCAGAATTTTTTGCAGCCGCTCGTTTGGAGCGGATACGGAATACAATCTGAGCGACTATGATAAAAGCATTTCATCCCTTGGCGTGGTTTCCGGGCGGAGCGCATGGTATTCTCCGGTGAGCTGGAGGAACTTGCCGGAAAATATAGACGCCATGCCGGACGAAGATGTGGTTATCTGGTATTTTGAGCATATGCCGACGGCATACAGGGAAAAGGTAAAAACTACATATCAGCGTTACGAAGATATGTGGACGACTCAGACAAGGTCGGGAAAATGGTATGAAGTGATGTATAATCCGGCGCTTCGGGAAGTGACGGAGGTGACGGGACCCTATTCGGGAATCCCGATGCATTAACAAGAACAGCAGAAAAACGGGGGTAATCAGATGAGCTTGAAAGAAAAACTGGAAAATGTGATGGCACAGGCGGTGGAGGACTGCGAGATAGCCGGTATGAACCTGCTGGCGGAAAAGGACGGAGAGGAAATCTGTTATTGTCAGGCGGGAATGGCGGACAGGGAAAGAGGCATTCCCATGGAAAGGGACACCATTTTAAGGCTGTATTCCCAGAGCAAACCGATAACCGCCGCCGCGGCAATGATTTTGATGGAAAGAGGAGCGCTGGATTTGGACCAGCCGGTTTCCGACTTCCTGCCCGCCTTTGCAAAGCAGTCTTACTTTGCGGAGCAGGAAGGCATCGGGGAAGCGGCGGCAGGCGGTTCGAAGAAGGAGCAGGAGGGCATTGGGGAAGCAGCAGGCGGCTCGAAGAAAGAAGCAAAAGGCGGGGAAGTTGCATCTTCCATGGAAGTGCGGCCGGTCATGCAGCCCATGCGGGTCTACGACCTTCTTCGGATGACGTCGGGGCTCGTCTATCCTGACGAGACGACTGCGGCGGGACGTCAGGCGGCAGTTGTTTTTGAGGAGATGGACAGGCGGCTCTACACAAAGGACGCAATGACCACCAAAGAGGCGGCGGATAAACTGGCAGAATGCACTTTGGCCTTTGAGCCGGGCAGCTCCTGGCGTTACGGCACGTCGGCGGACGTGCTGGGAGCGGTTATCGAGGCGGCTTCCGGGCAAAGATTTGGAGAATTTCTGGAAAAGGAGTTATTCGGCCCTCTTGGAATGAAGGATACCGCTTTCTGGGTGCCCCGGGAAAAGCAAAGCCGTTTGGCGGAAACCTATGAAACCGTCACAGAAAACGGAAAAAAGACGCTGCTCCGGTATGAGGGGAATAATCTGGCTGTCTGTAACCGGATGCAGAATCCGCCGGCCTTTGAATCCGGCGGCGCAGGTCTTTCTTCCACGCTGGACGATTATATGCGCTTTGCCCGTATGCTTTTGCAGGAGGGTACACTGAACGGCGCCCGGATTCTGAAACCGGCAACAGTCCGGTACATGACGGGGGCGGAGCTGATGGAATACCAGCAGAGCGCTTTCAATCACTGGATTGGCCTGGAAGGATTCAGCTACGGAAATCTCATGCGGATTTGTAAAAGACCGATGCAGGCGGGAATCTTTGCCGCCGAAGGCGAATATGGATGGGACGGCTGGCTGGGCACCTATTTTGCCAATTTCCCGAAAGAAAAGCTGACGATTCTGATGGGAATCCAGAAAAGGGATGCGGGAACCTTTGCCCTTACAAGGAAGCTGAGGAACCTGCTGGTGGCCGAGGTGCTGTGAAATGGGAGGGAAAGGCTTTACACCCTGACTGCACATTGCTATAATGAAATTACCATATAAACGGCACATAGAAAGACGAGGTGGTGAGAATATGACACGTTTAGAACTTCTTACAGTGTTGCTTTCAATCAAAGCGTTATTGGAAAGTGATAATAAGGATAAAGCGTTGGAGCTTATCAATGAAGTCATTTCCGAAGCAAAGAAACAGGTAAACAAGGCAGAATGACGGTAAAGGAAGCGCTGTTGGAAAGAGGGGACAGAATGCCAAAGTGCCTGCCCCGCAAGGCGTTAAGCACAGGATGCGCACTCTCATAGATGCACCCGCCATATTTCTATCCCCAAAAGGCTTTTCCGCACGCAAACCCTGACTGTATCGCCAATTTCTACGGATTTGTACAGGCTGTTCGAAACGTCCATTTTCTGCTCCCTGCCCCGCCAGACAACGACGATATCGTAGCTTGTGGTGTGAGAACCCCGATAGGAGTCTTTGTCAAGGACGATAACAGTATCGTGAACCGGCTTGCCGGAAGTCACATAGCAAGCGGCGGGCATCAGGAAAAAGGAGAGAAAAAACAGTACCGCGGCGAGGCCAATCAGTAAAAGCGGGTGTTCTTTTATTCTGCGGAGCCGGAGCATGACAAGACAGGGAATCAGCAGAATAAAGAGCAGAACCGCCGATGCGAAAATCCATGTATTATCCTCCATATTCGTGGTGGTTACAAAGCTCAGGGAGAAAAGCAGGCTGACAAAGCAGGCAGCCATGGGAAAAGGAATATGGTATTCGTCGCAGTTTCTGGCCTTTTCCAGCGTCAGTTTGGGGTAGAAAAAAAGGAACACGAAATAAGGAAACAGTAAAGTCAGGATATATACGGCCAGTCTCCCCTTAAGGGGAAGAAAAAGGGCCGACAGGGAAAGGATTATCAAAGCGATATGTACGGCGCGGATAATCCTTCTTTGTTTCCTGACCGCTTCGGCGGAGTATCTGGCGCGAAGATAAGCATTCTTGTCCGTGAGATTCAGGCGCTTATTAAAGTCCGCCATTTTCTGACGGAAAGTAGTGCCGGGAGCCGCCCCGAAAGCTGCATCGGGAGAAGTGCCGGAAGCCATATCCGCGCCCGCCCCGGCGGCGGACCTCGCAGGAACGATTTTCACGTATTTTTCGTCCAGAAAGCAAAGGGCCTCAAAAAAAGCAGGCATATTGTTTTCAAAAACGGCCAGCTTTCTGCCGTCGTAGCTGTATATAATGAATTTCTCCCTTTTCTGGACAACAGACTGGATTTCGGAGTAGGAAAAACGCCGCGTCCGTCCGAAAGACGGCGTGTAAGCGGCATAGCTATCGTACAAAGCCAGCCGCCGCCTGATACAGTAAACGGTCAGCAAAAGGCCAAGCAGGGTAAAGCCGCCGAAAATCAGCGCGCAGAGGGTAAGGGATTCCATATCATTTTTCCCGAGATAAGAGGCGGTGGATAAAACGAGGCAGACCGCAAAGAAAAGGGTGCATAGAATGCTGATAATGAGAATGATTATGCTGTCCTTTACGATTAACGGTTCTTTCATAAAGCTGCCTCCTGCGACTGCGGTTTGCGCATCTGATTTCTACTGCTTTATTATACATTGACAGGGCGGGATGGGCAATCCCTCTTGAAAACGAACACAAGTTCTGGTATAATGCAATTATCCTTTAAAAAGAACATAAAAGGTGCATTCTACGAAAAGGAAGGGAAAGGAATGGAAGTCAGAACCTCCGCATATATTGCAATCGATTTAAAATCCTTTTATGCCTCCGTGGAGTGTGTGGAGAGGAACTTAAATCCGCTCACCACAAACCTTGTGGTTGCGGACCCGGACCGTACGGAAAAGACCATTTGCCTTGCGGTGTCGCCGTCATTGAAGGCCTATGGCATTCCGGGGAGGCCGAGGCTCTTTGAGGTTTCTCAGAAAATCAGGGAGGTCAATGCCGGGAGACTTGCAGGGCTGTCAGGCCATGGGAACAAAGCCGCCGGACGCGAATTCTCCGGTTCTTCTTATGATAAGGAAGAATTGGAGGAATCGCCGGAGCTTGCCGTCTCCTATATCACGGCTCCGCCGAGAATGGCGCTTTATATAAAGTACAGTACGGAGATTTATAATATCTACATGAAGTATGCCGCCCCGGAGGACATTCATGTTTATTCCATCGACGAGGTGTTTATAGACGCTGCCGGTTATCTTAAGGCAGGAGGCTTTACTCCGGGGGAGATGGCGGGAAAAATCATAGGGGAAATTCTGGAAACCACGGGGATTACCGCCGCCGCGGGGATTGGAACCAATCTTTACCTCTGTAAGGTTGCCATGGACATTATGGCGAAGCATGTTGCCCCGGACGGGAACGGAGCGCAGATTGCAGAGCTGGACGAGATGTCTTACCGAAAGGCTTTGTGGAACCACCGCCCCCTCACGGATTTCTGGCGGGTGGGAAAGGGATATGCCGGTAAGCTGGAGGCAAACGGCCTTTTTACCATGGGGGATATTGCAAGATGTTCCCTCGGAAAGCCTTCCGATTATCATAATGAAGAGCTGCTGTATAAGCTTTTCGGCGTAAACGCGGAGCTTCTCATCGACCATGCATGGGGCTGGGAGCCCTGCACCATATCGGATATCAAGGCGTATAAGCCCGAAGCGGGCAGCATAGGCTCCGGCCAGGTGCTGCAGCATCCTTACAGCTTTGAAAAGGGAAAGCTGATTGTGCGGGAAATGGCGGACCTTCTGGCTCTCGAGCTGGTCGATAAAAATCTGGCCACGAACCAGATAACGCTGACAATAGGATACGATAAGGAAAGCCTCGCCGGCGGGGAGGCGAAAAAGAAGTATAAAGGCCCCGTCACAGTGGACCGTTATGGGAGGAAGGTTCCGAAGCACGCCCACGGCACGGCGAATCTTAAGCGTTTTACTTCCTCCTCAAAGCTGATTACGGAAGCGGCCATGGAACTGTATGACAGGATTGTAGATGAAAATCTTCTGATAAGGAGGGTTTATATAACGGCCAGCCGTGTTTTGGAGGAGCAGGCGGCTTTGGAGGAAGAGGGCTTCGGACAGCTCAATCTTTTTACTGATTACGAGGCGCTTAAGGAGCAGAGACAGAAGGAAAAGGCGGAGCTTGCACGGGAAAAAGCCATGCAGAAGGTCATGCTTGCGATTAAGAAGAAATACGGAAAGAATGCGATTTTAAAGGGAATGAATCTTGAACCGGGCGCCATGACCGTAGAGCGCAACAGACAGATTGGAGGCCACAAAGCGTAATATGAAAGATTATGAAGATATTATCCGTCTTCCCCGTCACGTTTCCAGCGTCCATCCCCCTATGGCCGCAGCCGCACGGGCGGCGCAGTTTTTACCTTTTGCCGCCCTTGCCGGCTTTGAAGAGGCCATCAGGGAGACGGAACGGCTTGCGGAGGAAAAGCCAGAGCCCTGCGGGGACGGCGGAAGCGGGTTTGAAGAATATCCGGACTGCTGACGCGGGCGGAGAGAGCCATAATTTCCAAAAATTGATTTCCGCAGGAATCGTGCAAAAATATTGACATTTTTACAAAAAAATGCTACGTTTATTTGTGGAGATTTGCCAGTTGGATGAAAGGGTAGCAAGTAAAGCCATGGAAGAACAGCAAGGGAAGGACCTACATATTTCAGAAAGCAGCAGAAAGTAGAGGTATGTGCTCTTTTGGCTGCTTTTCTTTCGTGTCCGCAGAAGGCGAAAGCCCTGCATGGCAGCCCCAAAGCGCCCGTACGGGTGCTTCTGGCAGTCTGTAAGCCGCTGACGCGGTGCGTTTCTTGCGGCATGGAGGTTATATGGAACAGAGCAGTTGCGGGATGTTTTTTGCGGAAGACGCATTGGAAATGATTCTCATGTTCGACAGAGCGGGGGATATTTTCTATGCCAATGCCGAGGCGAGGAAAAACCTGGAATACGGGGACGGCCTGCCGGGCAAAAATATCAGCGAGATTTTCCCCGATACTTTTACATTTTCAGACGGAAAGCTTGAGGAGAATCATATCTTTGACCGAAAGACCCATAAGCTTGTGGCATACCGCAAAAATTTTACGTGCTTTCCGGCGGAGGCCAGGGTCGTTGAAAATGCCGTCCGGCCGGGTTCCTATGTGTGCATGGCGAATGTGACGCTGGAAAAGGAATATTTAAGCCGGAAGAACACCCAGGTAAAGCAGGAAGCGGAGAAGGCGCTTAAGGTAAAATCCGAGTTTGTTGCAAATGTGACTCATGAGCTGCGGACGCCGGTAAACGGGATAGCAGGCCATGTAAAGGACCTGATTGGCATAGAAACGGACGGCGCAAAGCTGAAAACCTTAAGGGTGATTGAACACTGTTGCGACGACATGAACAAGCTGATTAACAACATTCTGGACTTTTCCAAGCTGGAAGCCGGAAAGTTTGCGTTAGAGGAGCGCAGGTTCTGTGTCAGGGATATGCTGGACTATGTGAAGGGCAACCATATCGGTAAAATCACGGAAAAGGGACTGGAATTTTTTATGACGGTTTCGCCGAAGGTGCCTGAATATATCGTCGGAGATGAACTGCGCATTGCGCAGATACTCAACAATCTTTTGTCAAACGCCCTCAAATTCACCTCTGTTGGCAAGATTACCGTCCAGGTGCTTAAGACGGCGCAGGTGAACGACAGAGCGGAGCTTTTTTTCCTTGTAATAGATTCAGGTATCGGTATCGAGCCTCAGGATAAAGATAAGCTGTTTCAGAGCTTTTCACAGGTGGACGCCTCCATTTCCCGGAAATACGGCGGCACAGGGCTCGGGCTTAATATCTGCAAGCAGCTTGCGGAGCTGATGGGCGGAAGCATAGGGGTGGAGAGCGAAAAGGGCAGGGGAAGCGCGTTTTCCTTCTCCATATGGGTCGGTCTTTGCGAGGATGAGGCAAGAGACGTCCGGGGAGCCGGCACAAACGCCGCCGCTTCGGATACGCCGCTTTCTTTTTCCGAATGGGAGGAGGAAGAAGGCAGGGAAGCCGTAAAAATCTTCGGCACTCCTGAAAATAAGGAGGCTCTTTCAAAAAATCTGTCAAAACTGGTTTTGTGTGGAAATGGATAACTGGGAAAAGGCGGAGATGTTTATGGAAACCATCAGGCAGCTTTCGGAGGGCGCGCCCCGGGAGGCGGCAAGAGCGGTTCTGCGGCTCAAGATGGCTGTTCAGAAAGAAAATTATGACAAGGCGGCTGCCGGAATTGAGGAGCTTGAGGCTTTCCTTCAGGGCTGATTTTTAAGACCGGGCTCCGGCGGCAAAGAGGACTCGTTATGGGATATGGGGAAAAGCCCACGGGTAAGGCGTTGGTCCTTATCGTGGATGATGTGGAAATCAACAGGATTATCCTTGGAGAAATCATCAAAAACATGGGCTGCGACTTCGTGCTGGCAAAGAGCGGCGAGGAGGCTCTCTTAAAGGTCAGGGAACGGCTTCCGATGCTGGTTCTGACAGATATTTCAATGCCTGGAATTGACGGATACGAGCTGTGCCGGATTTTGAAGGGCAGCGAGGAAACCAGAGATATTCCGATTATTTTCATCTCGGCTTTTGATGAGACGCAGAACATTGTGCAGGGCTTTTCCATTGGCGGGGAGGATTATATTACCAAACCTTTTATTCCCGAGGAGGTGGAGGCCAGGGTGGGCGTGCATTTGCGTCTCTATGAAATGGCCAGACAGCTTCGGGGAATGAACAGGCGGCTCCAGATTTCCGTAAACGAACAGCTTTTGCAGATGGAGCAGGAGAAGAAAAATTTCCTGTATGCCCTGGCGGACGCGGCGGCGCAGAATACCTCATATAATAAGAAGGATATGGAACGGCTGCAGAAAAACTGCCGGACGCTTGCGCAGGGGATGCAGTTTTCACCTTTATTTGAAGAAAAAATTTCAGACACTTACATAGATACCATAGAGCTGGCGGCTCCTCTTTGCGATATCGGAAATATCGGAATCCCCGGGGAGATTTTATCAAAAGAGGGGGATTTGACAAAGGAAGAGGCGGCTGTGGCCAGAAACCATACAAACATAGGCGCAAAGCTGCTTAAGGACCTTCACGGCAGCAGCGATTATAACGATTTTATCAGAATATCCATGGATATCGCGCATTACCACCATGAAAACTGGGACGGAAGCGGATATCCTGAAGGACTCAAAGGAGAAGAAATTCCGCTTGCAGCGCAAATTGTCCATGTGATGAGCAGGTTTTGCGCATTGACAGGGAGGGAGAAGCAAAGCGCGGGAGAGGCTCTTGCCATAATGCGGCAGGAGGCGGGCAAAAGCTTCGACCCTGATATTTTTGAGATATGCTGTAGGATATCGCGTCAGTTATTATAGTAAAATACATTTTTTCAGTGAAGGGGGATGAGCATTTTGATAACTGATGAGGAATTTAGAAGAATATCAACTTACATGAAGCAGAATTACGGCATCGACCTGACGCAGAAAAAGGTGATTGTCAACGGACGGCTGCAAAAGCACATGAAAACAGGCGGCTGGAAAACGGTAAGCGAGTTTATGGACGCCGTGGAGAGGGACCGTTCCGGGGTCGAGGAAAAAATGCTGGTGAATCTGCTGACCACGAACCACACGTATTTTATGCGGGAGTTCGAGCATTTTAATTATTTTAAAAGCACGGTGCTTCCCTGGCTGAGAATGAAGGAAAACGCCAAAAAGGAGCTGCGTATCTGGTGCGGCGCCGCTTCTACAGGAGAAGAGCCATATATGATTGCTATGGTTCTTGCAGATTTCTTCGGAATAGAATATAATAAGTGGGACACCAAAATACTGGCCACGGATATTTCCACCAAGGTGCTCCGCCAGGCCATGGCGGGAGTCTACGCCGCGGAACAGCTTCAGAAAGTTCCCGAGGCCTGGAAAAAGAAGTTTTTCAAGGAGGTTGCGGGCGGAAGCCAGTATCAGGTGAGACAGGAACTGAAGGACGAGGTGATTTACCGCCAGTTTAATCTGATGGACCCTTTCCCTTTCAGGAAAAAAATGCATACTATATTTTTGCGCAATGTTATGATATATTTTGATGAGAAGACAAAAGCAGGGCTGGTGCAGAAGGTGTACGATGCGCTGGAACCCGGCGGTTATCTGTTTATCGGGACGACGGAAACTTTAGACAGAAGCAACACGCCGTTCCAGATTATCCAGCCGTCGATATTCAGAAAGAGCGAAAGGTAGGGGGAGGTATGAATCCAATCAGGGTTTTGGTAGTGGATGATTCGGCTGTTTTCAGAGGGCTGCTTATCCAGAATTTGCGCAAGGACCCCTCCATACAGATAGTGGGGGAGGCGAAGGACCCTTTCGAGGCAAGGGATAAGATTATCGAATGTAAGCCGGATGTCATGACGCTTGATGTGGAGCTTCCGCGGATGAACGGGATTGAGTTCTTACGTAAGCTGATGCCTCAGTACCCGCTTCGGGTGGTGGTAATCAGTTCCCTCAGCGACAAGGTGTTCGACGCCATGCATGCGGGAGCCGTGGACTTCGTGGCGAAGCCGGCGATTACCAGTCCGGCGCAGTATCAGGACTGGGTGAAAAACGAGCTTCTGGTAAAAATCAAGATTGCTGCGGCGGCGCAGCTTGGCAATGTCAGGATGAAATCCCTGCCTCAGCAGGAGCATCGCCTTTCCGTGCAGGATAAAAACCTTATTGTTGCAATCGGCGCGTCCACAGGCGGCACGGAAGCGATTCTGGAGGTGGTGAAAGGGTACGGCACGGATATCCCCGGAATTGTGGTGGTACAGCACATGCCGCCGGGCTTCACTTCAATGTACGCCAAACGTGTGAACGATATCTGCCGCGTGCAGGTAAAGGAGGCCGAGACCGGAGACAGGGTGCTGCCGGGGCATATGCTGATAGCGCCGGGCGGCGACAGGCACATGCGGCTGGTAAAGGTAAACGGGAATTATCAGGTGGAGTGTAAGCAGGGGCCGAGGGTAAACGGGCACTGTCCTTCCGTGGAGGTGCTATTTGACTCCGTTGCAAAGGTGGCGGGCGCCAATGCCGTGGGAATCATTTTAACCGGCATGGGAGGCGACGGCGCCAGGGGGCTTCTTGCAATGAGAAAGGCCGGGGCAAGGACAATCGGCCAGGACGAATCCACCTGCGTGGTTTACGGGATGCCCAAGGTTGCCTACGATATAGGAGCAGTTGAGTTTCAGGAGAAGCTTTCGGATATTCCGGGCAGAACCTATGCTTTACTAAATAAAATGCGAAAATAAACAAAGGAGAGACGACATGAAAATTCTATTGGCAGAAGACGATTTTGCAACAAGAAAATTTATGGTAAACTTTCTGTCAAAGTATGGTGAGTGCGACGTGACCGTGGACGGAATGGAAGCGGTGGACGCATTCATGATGGCTTTGGAGGACGGGGAGCCTTACGACCTGATTTGTCTTGATATTATGATGCCGGTTATGGATGGATATCAGGCCCTGGTGGGTATCCGCAATCTGGAGAAGGAAAGAAATATCCCCAATGAGCAGGCGGTGAAGGTGATTATGACCACGGCGCTTAACGACGAAAGCAATGTAAAAATGGCTTTCGAGCTGGGCTGCACCGTATATTCCGGCAAGCCAATCGACCAGGAAAGGTTCGAGGCGGCTATGAAAAAGCTGGGACTGATATAAAAGTAACTATAAAAATATACAGGAAAGGAGAAATATATGGCTGAAGAATTTAGCACAGACGGCATGCTTGATATTTATCTATTTGAAAACGAGCAGTTGCTTGAGCAGCTTCAGGAAAGAGTTCTGGAACAGAAGGATGCGGAATGCTTTGACGAAGACAGCATAAATGAAATATTCAGAACCATGCATACCATCAAAGGTTCTTCCGGTATCATGATGTTTGACAATATAACGGCTGTGTCGCATAAGCTGGAGGATGTTTTCTATTACCTGAGAGAATCCCATCCCGATAACGTTCCTCATTTGCAGCTGGTGGAGCATGTGCTGGAGGTGGAGGACTTTATTTCCGGCGAACTGGAAAAAATCCGTAACGGCGACCCGGCGGACGGAGACGCCACGCAGCTTGTGGCTGATTTGGAAAAATTTTTGAATATGCTCAAGAACGGAGGGGCTGCCGCAGGGCAGGAGCCGCCCCCGGAGAATGTGCACGAGGAGCCCAAGCATTTTTACATAGCGCCGGTGGCTACCAATGACAGTCGGTTTTATAAGATTTATCTTACCTTTTATCCGACTACGGAAATGGCCAATGTCCATGCCTACAAAACCGTGTATGCACTTAAGGAAATTGCGGAGGATTTGCTCTACTCCCCGGAGGACATTATTTCCGATGAGAGCAGCGCGGAGAAGATACTGAAAGAAGGTTTCCGTATTCTCCTGCAGGCACAGTGCACGGAAGAAGAAATCCGCCAGATTATCGGCGTGGGATATGACATTAAGGAAGTGGATGTCTATGAGTGTAAAGCGGAGGAATTCCTCCAGGGCTTTGATTTCGGCGAGGAGGATGCGGAAGCAGCTCCGGTGATTGACTTAAATGCCAGTGTGGAAGAAATAGAGAGCAAGGCCGAGACGGCCTCCGGCGAGGAAAAGAAAGAGGAAGCGCCGGCAAAACCCAAGATGGCGCCGGGCGATTTCGTCATTAAGTCCAAGGAGCCGGGCAAGAGAAAGACCCTGGCAAAGGATAAGAAATCCGATAAGGCTTCCTTTATCAGCGTAAATGTCAGCAAAATGGACCAGTTGATGGAGCTGATTGGAGAGCTGGTTATCTCCGAGTCGGTAGTGCTGCAGAGTCCCGATTTAAATGTGCCGGGGCTGTATCTGGATAATTTCCACAAGGCGGCGGCGCAGCTTTCCAAGGTTTCCACAGACCTGCAGGACGTGATTATGTCCATGCGTATGGTGCCCCTTACGAATACCTTCCAGAAGATGAACCGTATTGTGTTTGATACCTCCAGAAAGCTTGGAAAAGAGATTGAGTTTGTGATGGTAGGCGACCAGACCGAGGTGGATAAGAATATCATCGAGCATATTTCCGACCCGCTGATGCATATCGTGAGAAATTCCGTTGACCACGGAATTGAATCGAAGGAAGAACGTTTGGAGAGCGGCAAGCCTGAAAAGGGAAAGGTTACCTTATCCGCCAAGACAGAGGCAGGAAAGGTATGGATTAGCGTTTCGGACGACGGCGCCGGGCTTGACAGGGAAAAAATTATTGCAAAGGCGAGAAAACAGGGGCTTTTGGATGATAATAAACCGGATTCCGCTTATTCCGATAAGGAAGTGTACCAGTTTATCACCCTCCCGGGCTTTTCCACCAACGAGCAGGTTACTGAAATTTCGGGAAGAGGCGTCGGGATGGACGTGGTTATCCAGAATATCCAGGCAATCGGCGGCACGCTGGAAATTGAAAGCACCGCGGGCCTTGGCAGCACCATGAGCCTTAAGATTCCTCTTACCCTTGCCATCATCGACGGAATTGTAATGGAAACAGGCGATTCCTCCTTTGTAATGGAAACAGGCGTGATTAAAGAGTTTATCCGCGTGAAAGAGGAAATGATGATTCACGAGCCTAACGGCGAAGAGTACATTATGATTCGCGGCGAATGCTATCCTGTTCTCCGCCTTGGAAAATGGTATGGCCTGGAGCATTATGAAGAGTCAGTGGAAAAGGGAATTATGCTGATTCTCGAGGTGGAAGACAAGAAAATCTGCCTGTTAGTCGATAAGCTTGTCGGCGAGAGGGAGATTGTGGTTAAGCCGATTCCTTCTTACATTGGAAAAGTAAAAGGCTTATCCGGCTGTACTCAGCTTGGTGATGGAAGCATTGCTTTAATTTTGGATGCGACCGGATTGATAGAATAATGTGTGGAAAGGAGCGGCAAATATATGAGTGAAGCAAATGAATTAAGAATGCAGGGCAGCGGCAGTTCTGACGGACACGACGAGCAGAAGGGCAAGTATATGACCTTCCAGTCAGGAAATGAATATTTCGGCCTGGAAATCCAGTATGTAAACGAAATTATCAAATTCCAGTCCGTTACCGCCATTCCCGAGACGGAGGATTATATCAAGGGTTTGATTAATCTTCGAGGAAAAGTAATTCCGGTTATTGACGTGCGGCTGAGATTCAAACAGCCCCCTCTGGAATACAATGACAGAACCTGTATCATTGTTATTAATGTGAAATCCATGATGGTGGGACTGATTGTGGAGAAGATTGCCGAGGTGGTTGAGATTAAGGATGAAAATATCCTGCCGCCGCCGAGCATCGGCCGTATGGACAAAGGGCATAACAAATATGTCTACGGCATCGGTAAGGTAGGCGATTCAGTGAAACTTTTGTTAGACCCCGATAAACTGTTAAATGATGAAGATTTATCAGTGGTTGAAGGCGCAAACGATATGAATATGGAAGAAGAATGAGAGGTGTAGTCATGAAAAACATGAAGATGAGGACGAAATTAATAATAGGATTTAGTATTCCTGTTCTGCTTACGATTCTTACCGTAGTGGTAAGTATGTTTATTACAACCGAATGTGTAAACGTTGTGGCGGAGATGAACGAGCAGGGTGCGGAAGATTTGCATCAGCATTTCCTTCAGCATTCGGAGATAAGCGACGAAGTGTCTGATGAACTTATGGAAGTAGTAAATGAAGCAAAAGACAACAGAGTGGCAAAAATGAAAAGCATTATGCAGATTTCCAACTGGATTAGCCTTGGAATTCTCGTAGTGGCAGTTATTATCACAGTTTTAATCGGTCTTGCATTAATCAAAGCCATTATGGTTTCCGTCCGTCAGCTTTCCGCGGCGGCAAAGGAAATTGCCTTGGGACGTGTAAACAATATTGAGATGACCAAACATAACAACGACGAGTTTGGCGATTTGGTGGACGAATACACCAAGGTTATCGACAACATCAAGTACCAGGCAAACATTGCGGAAGAAGTATCCAACGGCAACCTGACAATTTCCGTATCTCCCGCATCCTCAGAGGACGTTCTTGGCAACTCTTTGAAGAAGCTGGTTGAGGATAACTTACATACGCTGTCAAACATCAGCGATGCAGGTTCACAGGTTACCATCAGCGCGTCACAGGTGGCAAGCGCAAGCCAGGCGCTGGCACAGGGCTCCACAGAGCAGGCAAGCGCTATTCAGCAGATTACCGCATCTATCGATGAAATCGCTGAAAAGACCAAACAGAACGCACAGCAGGCAAACGATGCCGCACAGCTTGTAGTAACGGCTATTAACGACGTTAAGAACGGAAACTCCCAGATGAAGCAGATGACGGTTGCAATGCAGGGAATTAACAAGTCATCTTCAAGTATTTCAAATATTATCAAGACCATCGACGATATTGCATTCCAGACCAATATCCTTGCTTTGAACGCAGCAGTTGAAGCGGCAAGAGCAGGAGAGGCAGGAAAGGGCTTTGCAGTTGTTGCAGAGGAGGTTAGAAGCCTTGCTGCCAAGAGTGCGGAAGCGGCAAAGGAAACAGCCGAGCTTATTCAGGATTCCATCGAGCAGGTAAATTCCGGTTCCAAGATTGTGGACGACACGGCGGCTGCTATGGAAGAAATCACCAAGGTAGTACAGGAAAGCGAAATCATTATCAACGGTATCGCAGAATCCTCCAACTATCAGGCAACAGCTGTATCTCAGATTGAGCAGGCAATCACACAGGTTTCACAGGTTGTACAGACAAACTCCGCTACCAGCGAGGAATGTGCGGCAGCCAGCGAAGAGCTTTCAAACCAGGCTTCAAGAATGAGAGATATGCTTTCCATTTACAATTTAGGAAACGGCAGCTCCTCATCCTCTTCCAGAAGTTCGGCTTCCTCTTCCAGTATGGATAATGAACAGGTAATCTCCCTTGGAGACGGATTTGGCAAATACTAAAAAGCATGGCTTTTATGGGGCACAGGATTTGCATCCTGTGCCTTTTTGCAATAAAGAGGAGGAATTATGAAAAGGATATCTGTAAGTAAAAGGCTGACATACATTATCTGTATGGCGCTTATCCTGGCAGCGGTTCTTTTTGCCGCAGGCTGCGGAAACGGCGCAGATAAAAAGGCGGAGGGCGCAGAAGCCGGGACGCAGGTAAGCCAGGCGGAGGAAACAGACGCTTCGGCGGAAGATGCGGCTGCAGAGGAAAGCGGTAAGGCGGAGGGCGTCAGCGTAGTCGGAGAAGGAAACACGGTATTTCCCTTCACTGTGGTGGACAAGGATGGGAATGAAACGGAATTTGAAGTTCACACGGATAAGGAAACCGTGGGGGAAGCGCTGGAGGAGCTGGGGCTCATTGACGGGGATGAGGGCGAGTACGGTCTCTATGTAAAGACGGTAAACGGCATCACCGCCGATTATGATGCGGACGGCGTATACTGGGCTTTCTATGTGAACGGCGAATATGCGGCAACCGGCGTTGACAGTACGCCGATAGCCGAAGGAGAGAGCTACTCCTTTAAGGCGGAAAAGGGATAAAATGAAGCTTACTACCCGGGAAATTACGGTTTTTGCAATGCTTGGAGCCATTATGTACGCTTCGAAGATGATAATGGAGGTCATTCCCAACGTCCATCTTCTTGGAGTGTTTACCATTGCCTTTACGGTGGTTTACAGGAAGAAGGCTCTGTACCCGATTTACACTTATGTGATTCTGAACGGGATTTTCAGCGGATTTGCAACCTGGTGGGTGCCTTATCTTTACCTTTGGACAATCCTTTGGGGGGCCGTCATGCTGCTTCCGAAGGAAATGCCGGCAAGGCTCCGGCCGGTCGTTTATATGGGTGTGTGCGCCATGCACGGCTTTTTGTTTGGCGTCCTTTACGCGCCGGCACAGGCGATTTTGTACGGAATGAGCCTTAAGGGAATGCTTGCCTGGATTGCCGCAGGGCTTCCCTGGGATTTTCTGCACGGCGTAAGCAATTTTTTCTGCGGGATACTGATTGTGCCGATAATTTCCCTGCTCCGCTTTGCGGAAAGGGACAGATGATTTCTTTTTACCTATTGAACACGAGACAGCATACAGAACACAGATAAACGTGCGGACGTATATGAAATATCCGCAGAAGTCTGCGGCTGTCTGCAAAAAGAATGGAGGACTAAGATGATTGATGTAAAAAACATGCCAAAGCTTGGCTTTGGACTGATGCGCCTGCCTGAAAACGACGGAGTCATTGATATGGCGCAGGTATGCGAAATGGTTGACGCGTACATGAAAAAGGGCTTTAATTACTTTGACACCGCTTATGTTTACCACGGCGGAAAATCGGAAACAGTGGTAAAGGAAGCAATTACCCGGCGCTATCCCAGAGAATCCTTCTATGTGGCAACGAAGCTTCCCGCATGGGAAATGTCGGGACCGGAGGACAGGGACCGTATTTTTGAGGAGCAGCTTTCCCGCTGCGGCGTTGACTATTTTGACTTTTACCTTCTTCATAGTATCGAGGACGGAAATAATTACGATACTTATGAGAAATACGACTGCTTTAACTGGGGCGTGCAGAAGCGGGCGGAGGGAAAGATTAAGCATTTCGGCTTTTCCTTCCACGGAACGCCGGAGCTTTTGGAGAAGGTGCTGGACGCCCATCCCGAGGTTGAGTTTGTACAGATTCAGTTAAATTATCTGGACTGGAACAATCAGCTTGTCCAGTCGGGAAAGCTGTACGAAATTTTAAGCAGACGCCAGATGCCGGTTATCGTTATGGAGCCTGTAAAGGGCGGAACGCTGGCGAATCTGGAGCCGGAGCTTCTTGACATGTTCAAGGCGGCGCGCCCCAACGCTTCCGCAGCTTCATGGGCGCTTAGATTTGCAGGCTCCCTGGACGGAGTGATGACGATTTTAAGCGGAATGTCCACAAAGGAGCAGATGGAGGATAATCTGAACACCTTTGCGGATTTTGAGCCGCTTTCGGAGGAGGAAAAGAAGGTTATCGGCGAGGTTGTGAAAAAACGGCTGGATATGCCGCTGATTTCCTGCACCTCCTGCCGCTACTGCTGCGACGGCTGTCCGGCGAAAATCAAAATTCCCGATGTGTTCCGGGCGTTAAACACCGTCCGCCTGTACCCGGAGGACGGAAGACCGAAAATGTTCTATCAGGGACTTACCGCCGATTCGGGAAAGGCCGGCGACTGTATTGCCTGCGGCCAGTGCGAGGGCGTATGTCCTCAGCATCTGCCCATTATCGAGCTGATGAAGGAAGCGTCGGAGAAGCTGGACGCATAAAACGGGAAAGCCGGATTTGGCAGACAGCCTCGGAGGCCGGGTGGCAGCCGAATGTGTGCGGCGGCCAAATGTGCGGGGCTAAAATAAGATAAAAACAGACAAAAACAGATAAGGGGCTGTGGCACAGACGGTGCGGCAGCCTCTTTCAGAACAGGGGAATGGACATGGAAGGCAGGGAGAGAGGAAAGGATTACAGAGAGTTGTTTGCAGAGGAAACCGCGGACTGGTTTGCGGGGGCGTTAGGAGAGCCTACGCCTGTGCAGAAGGAAGCCTGGCCGGCCATTGCCGCCGGAGGCCATGTGCTGGTGTCGGCTCCCACCGGCGCCGGGAAAACCCTGTCCGCTTTTCTGGTTTTTCTGGACAGGCTGAAAAAGTCGGCGTTAGCGGGGAGCCTTGGGCAGGAGCTTTACCTGATTTACGTTTCCCCGCTTAAATCTCTGGCGGCGGATATCCGCGAAAATTTGAGAAAGCCCCTTGCGGGAATCGGAGGCGAGGGGATGATTAGCGCCCAGGTGCGTACCGGCGATACGCCTCAGAGCGAGAGAGCGCGGATGGTGAGAAAACCGCCTCATATCCTTATCATTACGCCGGAATCCCTGTTTCTGATGCTTACCTCAAAGTCGGGGCAGTCCGTCCTCCAGAGGGCAAAAGCGGTGATTATCGACGAACTTCATTCCCTCATCGACACCAAGAGAGGGGCCCATCTGATGCTGTCTCTGGCAAGGCTTGACGCTCTGTGCGGTCAGCCCCTGCAGCGTATAGGTCTGTCCGCCACCATCGCCCCTCTGTCTGCGGCGGCCCGGTATCTGGCTCCTGAACCGGTAAGCGTAATTGCGCCTTTTATGGAAAAAAAGGTCCGTCTTGAAATCCTGGGCTCCTATGTGGACGTCAGTAAAAGAAAAAAAGACCCTCTCTGGGAGGAGCTTTCCCGTCTGGTATATGAGTACTGTAAGGGAAAGCAGAGCGTCATTGCCTTTGTGGAGGGCAGAAGATATGCGGAAAAGCTGGCGTATTATGTGAACCTTCTGGGAGGAGAGGATTTTGCAAGGGTTCATCACGGAAGCCTTTCAAGGGGGCAGCGGGAGGAGACGGAGAAGGCGCTGCGGGAGGGAAGGCTGCGGCTTTTGTGCGCAACCTCATCTATGGAGCTTGGAATCGACGTGGGAGAAATCGACCAGGTATTGCAGGTGGGATGCCCCCGCACCATATCCAGCACAAGACAGAGGCTGGGACGGGCGGGCCACAATCCTTTCCGCACCAGCGTCATGTACCTCTTTCCAAGGACGGCTGCGGAAAGCGTTCTCTGCGGAATGACCGCAAGGCTTGCCTGTGAGAGCTACGTGGAGCCGGTTAACCCGCCGGAAGGATGCCTTGACATACTGGCTCAGCATCTGGTTTCCATGGCGGCCTTTAAGAGCTATCAGGTGGACGAGGCGGTGGAAATACTTCCAAGGGCATGGCCTTTCCGAAACCTTACAAAGGAGGACGTGAAATCCGTGCTTGAGATGCTGGCGGGAGATTATGAGCACAAAAGAGACGTTCCGGTCCGCCCGCGAATCCTCTATGACAGAATCCATGAAAAGGTGGAGGGGGACGGCTACAGCCGGATGCTTGCCGTTTCCGCAGGAGGGACAATTCCTGACAAGGGACTTTACACCGTAAGGACGGAGGGAGGCGTCAGGGTCGGGGAGGCGGACGAGGAGTTCGTCTATGAGACCCAGAAGGGCGACCGTTTTATTCTGGGCGCGTTTGCCTGGCGGGTGCTGGACATCGGGAGAGATACGGTGACGGTGACGCCGGCTCCGGCGGAAGGGGCAAGGCTGCCCTTCTGGAAAGGAGAGCTCAAAGGAAGGGATTTGACAACCGGAATCGCTTTCGGACGCATCATGCACGGACTGCAGGAGGCGGCGGATACCGGAGAGCTTGCAAAAGCTCTTAAGGAGCTGGGGCTGGATACGTCGGCAGTTTCTCTTGCCGAAGGGTATTTAAAGCGTCAGATTAAAGCGACGGGAATACTGCCGGACGACGGAGTAATTCTGGCGGAGCATTTCCGGGATGCGGCGGGAGGCAGCCAGATTATGTTCCATTCCGTGTTTGGCAGGCGGATTAACGCCCCCCTTTCCCTGCTGGCGGCTCATCTGGTAAAAAAAGAGCTCTCCGAAAATGTGGGGAGCGTGGACGAGGAGGACGGCTTTCTGCTCTATGTGTACGGGCAGGAGGCGTTGCCGGAGGGGATTCTGGGAAGGATAAGCCCGGAGACGGCGGAGGAGATTTTAAGCGCGATTCTGCCCTCAACGCCTCTTTTCAATATTGCCTTTCGGTACAACTGCGGCAGGGCACTGATGATGGGCGTCCGGGGAAGGAACAGGCAGCCCCTCTGGATGCAGCGGCTTCGGGGGGCGGAGATGCTGGAACAGGTGGTGCGTGAGGAAAACCACCCTCTGATGCGCGAGACCAGAAGAGAATGCATGGAGCAGCTCTGGGACGCGGCGGGGGTGAGGGAGATACTGAGCAAAATCCGCGCGGGAGAGATTGTGGTGCGGGAGATTTATTCGGAAATCCCCTCGCCCATGTCGCTGCCCCTGCAATGGGCCCAGGAGGCGGCGGTGATGTACGACTATGCGCCCACTTCCCGGGAAATCCATGTGGCGGTGGAGGAGGCTTTGCAGCAGGAAAAGGAGTTGCAGCGTCCGGGGGAAAAGGAGCTTTCGGATATTTTCGCAAGGGAAAAGCTGCCGGAGGACGAAAAGCAGCTTCATTCCCTCCTGATGGCGGAAGGGGATTTGGCGGCGGGAGAGCTGGATATTCCCGTGGAATGGCTGGAAAAGCTGGCCGAAGAAGGCAGGGCGCTTTACCTCGAGCAGGGGCTTTGGATTGCGGCGGAGCAGGCGGAGGAATACGAGGCGGCGCTGGGAGGCGGCGGCCGGGGCGGGGAAAATCCTGCCCGGAGACTGCCGGTTGGCGAAGACTGCACCGGAGGCGGGAAAAAGTTCATATCGGGAAGCTTTGAGGAAAGAAACGCCGGAGACAAGGAAAAAACAGCGGCGCAGGTTTCGGAGGAAGCGCTTCGGATAGTGCGGCGCATGCTGCGGTATCGCGGCGCATTTACGGCAAAAGAAACGGCGCGGCGTTACGGCTGGCAGGCGGAGGAGGCCGCCGCCGTGCTTGAAACGCTGTGTGAGAGAAAAGAAGCGGTCGCCGCCGTTCCTGAAACGCCGCGCGGGCGGAGGGAGGCGGTTGCCGGGGAGCGGGGGCTTCAGGAAAGCAACGCGGCAGGCGGGAAGGAAACTGTCGGCGGAGCTGAGGTTTATTATTACCATGCGGCGGTCTATAACCGTGCCAGAACGCGCACCGTAAAAAGACGGCGGGAGGAAATTTCCACCTGTCCGCGGGAATCCTATGCAGCTCTTTTATTTTCACGCCTTTACCGCATGACCCTGCCGGAGGAGGATTTGCGGGAGAGCATCGCTTCCTTTGCGGGGACGGCTTTTCCGGCGGCTTTGTGGGAGGAGGTTATTTTTCCTGCCAGAGTCAGAAATTACAGGGAAAGCTATCTGGATAAGCTGCTGTCCTCCGGGGAATACTTCTGGCGCATGGAGGAGGGCGGGAAGATTTGCTTTGAGGCTTCTGAGCGGATAGACTGGGAGGCGGAGCCGGAAATTCCATGGGAAGGGCTCTCCGAAAAGGAGCGGATTCTGGCGCAGGCGCTTTCAAGGCGGGGAGCCAGCTTCATGCAGTCCTTAAACAACGTCCTTTGCGGGGAATCGCCTTACGAGACATTGATTTCCCTGATGGAAAAGGGACTTATCAGCGCGGACAGCTTTGTTCCGGTGCGCCAGTGGCTCGGACGAAAGAAAACGGAGAGGGCGGCGGCAAGACAAAGGGCAGGGGCGAGAGTAAAGGCGATTCATGCCGGACGGTACGATTTGATACGGCCTCTGCAAAAAATCGGATTGCAGGAGGAAATGGACCAATGCTTTGACCGTTACCTGATATTATGCCGGGAAACCGCCGCCGCCTGCGGACTGCCGTGGCAGGAGGCTTTATCCCTCCTTCGCGTCCAGGAATACACGGGACAGGTGCGCAGAGGCTACTTCGTGGAAGGGCTTTCCGGCGCGCAGTTTATCAGAAAAAAAGATTATGAAAGCGTGACGGCGATGCTTCTTCACCCGAAAGAGGAGCTTTTATGGGTAAACGCCGCCGAGCCCCTGCAGCCCTTCGGGAAGATACTGGCGCACGATAAGGAGAAAGCCTTTTTAAACGTACCGGGAACCGCCGCCGCCTTTTACAAAGGCCGCCTTGTGGCTCTTTTCGAGCGTCAGGGCAAAACGCTGCGGGTTTTTGATAAGACGAACCTGAAAGAGACCCTGTGCCGTTTTTCGGAAAGCTACAGACAGGGGAGGATTTTTCCCGGCAAAAAGCGGATTGCAGTAACGGATTACCCGAAGGAAGCGGAGAGCGCCCTTATGGAAAGCGGTTTTATGAGAGAAGTGGGAAAGTTTGTGCTGTACCGGTGAGAGCGGATATATTATTCAAAGGCTATTCGGAAAGGGGGAAAAAATGAAAAATAAATCGGTCATTATACCACTGATGGCAATACTTTTTGTGATGACGGCAGTACCGGCAATTGTGGCGATTTTCATAAACGGTAACAGCATGCGTCAAAATTCCGAAAAGGCGGTTTCTGAATCTGTATTTGCAAAACTGCAGGCGAATCAGGAGTATTGTGACGAGCTTCTGTTGCAATGTATTAATGAGGCTCTTGATTTTATTCTGGAGAAGCAGTATGTGGAACTAAGCAGCGTTATTTCCTATACAGAGTTGAATTCCGACTATGAGACGGTTCGTCTGGCACAGGGGATGAATACAAGACTCAGGAACTTTGCGGACAGAAGTTCTATTGTTCATTCCGCATTCTTTTATATAGATAATGCCGATTATCTGGTTTCCACCGACCAGGGGATTGTGAAGCTGGAGAATTATGAAGGTATCGACTGGCTCCATGAGATTATCAGACAGAGAAAAACGCCTAGCGGTATCTGGCTTTCACGGACAATGATGACGGATTCCGGGGAGGGAAAAGAGGTTCTTTCGTATGTTTATCGGTCCAACAGTCTGTATACCGCCTCTAAGGTTTCGATTGTGATTAACGTGGATGAGGAAAAGCTGAGCAGGATGATTTATTCCGAAGAGTTTTTTTCTGGTGGTGAGGGATATTTGATGGACGGTGAAGGAAGCGTTCTTACACATTCAGATAAAAAATATCTTCGCCGTCAATTTCCGGAGATTCTGGCGAAAGTGAAGCAGGGGAAAGAGGCAAATGGGATTATTGACGGGGAAAATACCATGATTGCCTATCGGAAATCCTCTTTGTACGATTGGATTTATGTGAATACTTTTTCTACTGACGTGGTTTTTGCCGGTTCTACGGAGATTTTCAGGTTCAGTATTGTGATGACGCTTTTCATGATAATGACAGGCGTTGTGTTTGCCGTTCTGTTGTCATTCAGGCTTACCAGGCCTGTAAGGATTCTGGCAGACAAAATGAAAAAACTGAATTTTCAGGAGGAGAGCACAGGTAATGAGCTGGTGTTTCTTTCCAATGCGTTGGAGCAGCTAAAGGAGCGGGAGCAGCAGATAGAAAGCAGCATGGAAGAACGAAAGGAAATATTGCGGCGCCGGGCAATCTCTGAGCTGATGGAAGGAGAAAATCTTTCAAAAGACCAGAAGCAGGTGTTTGAGGAATATTTCCACTGGCAACACTATCTTGTCTGTCTGCTTACAGTGGATGATGCAGTAAAATACCAGAGGGAGACGACTCATGAGGAACGAAAAATTTTCCGAAATATGATTTTCGGATATGCGAAGGAGCATATTCCCGAGGAATATGTTTTTGACTGTGTTCGTTATGATGTGCTTACAATCGGCATTCTTGTCAATATCCAAAGCTATGACAGTGAAAGCATTATTGCGGGGATGACAAAGGCATTGAAAGCGATTCTGACGAATTATCGGAAAGCAACGGGATGGACAATGACGGCCGGAGTGAGCCTTGTGCATAATGAGCATAAAGGCATCAAACGTTGTGCAGAGGAAGCCAGACAGGCAGCAACATGCAGACTGGTTGAAGGAAAGGGAAAAATATATTTTGCTCATCGGTTTGAAAGCAGTAAAGTTCCGGTAGTTGACTGCTATCAGAATCAGAAACGGATTTTGAATTATCTGGAACTGGGAGATGTGGAAAAAATCAGGGAAGAACTGAAGGCAATCGTGCAGTCAGTCAGAGACCAGGGAGAAATGGCGGCTGATAACGTAATGATGGTGTTTCATCAGATTCTGGGAAATGCACTGACTTATCTGAATAAGCATAACTATAGTATTCCTATAGTGTTGCATGAAAATCAGAAAAATGCGTATGCGGCGCTTGCAGAAATGGAGACGGTGGAAGAGATTGCCTGTTACCTGGAGAGAGTATTTGCAATGATAGTAGACTATCAGGAGCAGGAAAATAAGGAGGCGGAGTCTGACGGTTATAACCTCCGCATTCTAAAATATATGAGGAAGAATTACCGTACGGATATTAATTTTGAAGAAATGGCGGCGGAAATCGGTATCAGCTATTCTTACGCCAGAAAGCTGATTAAGGATTCCACAGGAAAGAGCCTGATTGAATATCTGAACCTGATTCGGGTGGAGGAAGCGAAAAAAATGTTAAAGGAAAGTAACGCCTCAATGAATGAAATTGCAGAGGCTGTAGGATACCATAATGTGCAGAGCATCTACCGCTTTTTTAAAAAGTATGAGGGGATATCGCCCAGTATGTGGCGGGAGGGGCTGACAGAAAAAAAGGAGGAATAATATGCATAAATCCGGACAGGAGATTTTGTGCAAAATGACGGATAAGAAAATGAATACAAAATTTTACTGGTCAATATTTTAATCAGACATATTAAAAATGATACTGATGATAGAGAAAAACAGGACAGCTGTTTGGAGAAAATGAATTATCATATATGACAAAATTGCAAAAAAGCCTTGTAAAATCAGGGCTTTTTTGCTTTGTCAAAAATGATATACAAGGTCAAAAATGAGTATTTACAGACTGATTTCAGGTAGATATGATAAGCCCATGACAGATACGAAATGTGCACAAAGAGATGTATCTTATGACAGTGTTTTTTATCAATAACTATGAATTTAACAGGAGGAAGCTTATGTGTAACAGATGGAAAAAAATTATTACGACAGTATTGGTAAGCGCAATGACAATGGGGATGGCAGCGTGCGGCAATAGTAATGAAGAAGCAGCAAATGATACATCTGCCGGGAAACTTGCGCAGGAACAGGAGTCTGAGGTAACGGAAGGAGTTGAATCTGAAACGACTGCCTATACAGATTATTCAGGCGGCTTTGAATCTACGGTAACGCTTCAGATACCGGTGTTCGACAGGGCTTATGAAGGCTGGGATGTAACTGATAATTATTATACCGACTGGGTGCAGAGAGAGTTTGGAGACAAATACAATATTGATGTGGAATTTGTTGCAATCGCAAGGTCCTCACAGGTGCAGGACTACATGCAGCTTCTGGCCTCCGGGCAGGCGCCCGACATTATCTTCCATTATGATATGCCCCAGATGCTGTCTTATTACGGGGAAGCTTCCATGCAGCCGATTGATTTCGAGGAAATAGCATTTTATGCGCCTACCTATTGGAATAACATGTCGGAAACAATCAATATGTATGGTCAGGTAGGAGGGGAGAATTACTTTTTCTTTGCAGACAGACCTGATGCGGCATATAACTTTATGACTGTGATTAGGCAGGACTGGCTGGATGCAGTCAATATGGAAGTTCCCCAAAACCTGGAAGAAATGAACGAAGTTCTGGCGGCGTGGAAGGAAGCAGGGCTCGGGAACGGCGGCGGACGCCTGATATCCAACTCTTTTATTTATGATTATCCGTACCGTAATTTTGAGATGGACGAAAAAGAACATGCATTATATTCAGACCTTGCGGTGGCGGCATTTACATGGGAGCCTACTTACAGGTATCTGAAAAACATGAACTATCAGTATAATAATGGCCTGATTGACACGGAGTTTTATCTGAATACCGATGACCAGAGCACACAGGCTGACTTCGTTGCAGGTCATTCCGGTATATTCGGCTTTTATTCCAGTAATAACTCTACAATTATAGAGAGCTTGCTGCAGAATGCGCCTGAAGCGAAACTTTCGTATCTTCCTGTCAGTGCAAACGCACCGGCGGACTGCAAGCCTCAGTCCCGTGCCTACTGGCCCTTTGGCATGATTATGGGTATCAATCAGGACTGTACAGACGAAGAGAGAGCGGCTGTATGGATGTATATGGAATGGCTGAGCCAGCCCGAGAATCTGTTCTGTTTCCAGAACGGAATAGAAGGGGAAAATTACACGCTGGATGAGGAAGGGCTTCCTGTTGTGAATACCGATTACGACGGAGAAAGTAAATTGTCCCCCAATAATAATAAAGACTACTGGTGTCTTGTGGCGGAAAGCGTGACATATGGAGATGATGAAGCGAAAACATATGAAGCAAACAAACGGCTGTGGGCAATTCCCGGATATGAGTACCTGTTGGATGATTCTTACAGTGATTATCAGGCGGTTGCCGAATATCGGACAACGGATGCACTGTTCAATGTGGTGTTAAACTCGCTGAACGATTACAAGGCAGAGCTGACAGAGCAGTGGAAAGCCCTTTATGTAAAGTGTGTAATGGCTTCCGAGGCAGACTTTGACGCAGTATATGAAGAGGCATGTCAGACCTATCTTGATGCGGGCTATCAGGAAGTGCTTGATGAGAAGCAGGAGGCAATTGACGCAGGAAATTATAGATAGGAAATAAGTCATTTGCGAAGTGGACGGAAGATGCAGTGGTTCAGCAGAGCGCATAATTGCAGACAGTGCTGGATTACTGCATTTTCCAGTAATAAGAAAAAGGAGAAGAAATATGGCGGAAAATGCAAAAAGAAACAATAAGCATCTTTTGAAACGTATGAGCCGACAATGGCAGCTTTATGTTTTACTGATGATACCTCTGGCATTTGCACTTTTATTTAAATATGGCGCAATGATAGGGCTTGTGGCGGCATTTCAGGACTATAAGGTCGTAAAAGGCTTTTGGGACAGTAAGTGGGTCGGGTTTGAGGTGTTCCGGAAAATATTCAGTATGAAAAATTTCGGATTGGCTGTCCGCAATACCTTACTTTTGAATCTGCTGACGTTACTGTTCAATTTTCCCATGCCGATTATTCTGGCATTGCTTTTAAATGAAGTTAAAAATGTGGTTTATAAAAAAGTGACGCAGACACTTTTGTATCTGCCGCATTTTCTTTCTTTTGTTATCATTGGCGCAATTGCGTATCAGATGTTCGGTGTAAACAGCGGTGTGGTAAATAATCTGATTGAGCATTTAGGCGGGCAGAGGATTCCCTTTTTACAGGAAGATATGCACTGGCTGTTTACTTATGTTCTTGTGAATGTATGGCAGTCCATGGGGTGGGGGTCCATTATTTATCTTGCGGCCATTGCCGGGGTAAATCCCGAGCTATATGAGGCGGCTACGATTGACGGAGCCAACCGGTTCCATAAGATTATCTATGTAACGCTGCCATGTATCAAATCGACGGCTGTTACTCTTTTGATTATGAATCTGGGCAAGGTTATGGGGGGCTCCTTTGAGAGTGTGTATGCCCTGCGCAATGCCGCAACAACAGAATTTACCACTACGATTCCGGTTCTGATTTACCAGTTCGGCATTATGGGAGGAAAATTCAGCGAATCTACGGCCATGGGATTATTTCAGTCGGTGGTAGGTGTGGTTCTGGTTCTGGTATCTGACTTCGCCGCCAAGAAACTGGGCGAGGAAGGCTTGATTTAAGGAGGGGCAGACATGGACAAATCAGGAAGAATAATATCGTCTAATGTATCATCGAAAATAGCAAGTATGCTGATTTATTTATTTATCGGTCTGGCTGCACTGACATGTGTAATTCCGTTTATTCATATTCTGGCGAAATCCGTCAGCGAGGAAGCTTATGTTATTGCAAACAAGGTCTTTCTGTGGCCGAAGGGATTCGATTTGGACGCATACAGAAAAGTATTGGGGGATGCCTCCATTATCAGGTCTTTTTTTGTGTCAGTTGTAATTACGGTAATATTTACAGTGATTGGAATGTTGATTACGCTTTGCGCGGCGTATCCTTTATCTCGTAAAAACCTGATTGGACGGAAAGGGATTACCATGCTTTGCATGATTACCATGTATTTTTCCGGCGGTATGATTCCGGAATATTTACTGGTAAATTCACTGGGGATGTTGGACACTATCTGGTCTCTGGTGCTGCCGCTGGCATTTAGCGCATACAATCTGCTGATTATGAAGACTTCCTTGCAGACTTCTATTCCGGAAAGCCTGTTGGAGTCGGCTTATCTGGACGGCGCCAGCGAGTTCTGCATATTGGGCAGAATTATCATTCCGCTGTCTAAGCCAATCATTGCAACATTGACCCTGTTTTATGCGGTAGGACGCTGGAACGCATACTCCGATGCATTATTTTATATCAAGAAGAATGTGGACCTTCGGCCGCTACAGCTGAAGCTGTACAATCTTGTGATTGCATCCACGGAGTCTATTCAGGATACGGTAGAGGGCGCTGCACAGCTTACGAATCCCGAGGTGTTAAAAGCGGCGTCAGTCATTTTCGCCACTGTGCCGATTATATGTATCTATCCCTTTATACAAAAATATTTTGTTCAGGGGACCATGATAGGTTCTGTAAAGGAGTAAGACGGAGAATGGAAGAAAAACAGTGGATAGAAGATGTGGCTGAGAAAATCAGACATAAAATGATTTTGGTGGCCTGCCGCAACAGGCACAATATTCCTTATTCTACCCTAAACGGACGATTTGATGATTGTTCCGGAGAAAAAATCACATGGTGGACAAACGGATTCTGGGGCGGGATGATGTGGCAGATGTATCAGGCCACAGGAAATGAATTATATCATGAGATTGCGGTAGAAAATGAGAAAATGCTGGATGCCAACCTGATGATGGCCGGAGGACTGAATCATGATAACGGTTTTAAATGGCTGCCCACATCAGTGGCAAATTACCGGAAGACAGGAAACGAAGAGTCCTGTAACAGAGGGATGCTTGCAGCCGATAATCTTGCCGGAAGATTTAACCTGGCAGGGGCATTTATCAGGGCGTGGAATGATGCGGGGGACGGAAAAAAGGCCGGGTGGGTGATTATCGACAGTATGATGAATCTTCCGTTGCTTTATTGGGCGTCAGAGACAACCCATGACCCGAGATATCGTCAGATTGCAGAAAGACATGCGGATAAGGTGCAGGAATATTTTATCCGGCCGGATGGCTCCGCATGCCATATTGTGGAATTTGACCCTGAAACGGGAGCATTTATGAAATCCCATGGCGGGCAGGGGTACGGGGAAGGCTCCGCATGGACCAGAGGGCAGGCCTGGGCTGTTTACGGTTTTGTGCTGAGTTATCTCCATACAAATCGTAAAAGCTATCTGGAAACCGCAAAACATACGGCGGATTATTTTATAGAAAATATTCCGGAAAGCGGTCTGATTCCTGTGGATTTCAGACAGCCCGGGACGTGTACATGGGAGGATTCTTCAGCGGCAGCCATTGCAGCCTGCGGATTTTTACAGTTGGCACAGGTATTAAAGGATAAGGAGGCGCTTAAATATCATAGGGAGGCTGTCCGACTTCTTAAGATTCTTGACAAAAAGCGTTGTAACTGGAAGGAGGAGGAGGATAATCTCCTGGAAAAATGTACTGCGAAGTATCATTCAGACAGGCATGAGTTTGCAATTATTTACGGCGACTATTATTTTATAGAAGCGATTTGGAAACTTACCGGACAGGAGTTATTTATCTGGTAAATATTTTGGCAGTTCAAACAGGAAGGAATGGAGGACAAAGGAATGGCAGTTTATGTAGGAACAAATTATCATCCTCATGACTGGACGAAGGAGAGATGGAAGGTTGATATAGATTTCATGAAAAAAGCCGGGCTTACAATCGTTCGTCTGGGGCACTTGTGCTGGGACAGCTACGAACCGGAGGAGGGAGTATATACCTTTGAGTGGTTTGACGAGGTGATGAACCTGTTTGCAGAAGCGGGTATCGGTGTGGTTCTGGATATCTCCATGCGGCCGGCGCCAATCTGGGTGCATAAGCTTTGTCCAGGGTGTAATATTAGCGGACGAAATGGCGTAGCGCAGGCAAGTATTCACAGATATATGGAAGATGTAGACGACCCTGCTTACCAGTATTATGCGCTTCGTTTTGCAGGCGTTCTGGTGAACCGCTACAAGGAACATCCCGCGTTACATGCATTTGGACTCTGCAATGAGGAAGGCAGCGGGATGATGTCTTTTTCCGGATATGCAAGGGAGCGATTCATCAACTGGCTGAAAAAGAAATATGAAACGGTCGAGAAGCTGAATGCGTGTTGGGCAACACAGCGATGGAGCAGAAGGCTTTCTTCTTTTGAAGACGTGGTGCTTCCTGAAAATGAATTTTTTAAAGGCGCCCCTGAGGCATGGCTTGATATGCGCAGATTTTTTTCGGATGGTATCATAAGGTTTATGACAAGGCTTGCCGGTGTGGTCAGGGAGAATGCGCCGGGGATTCCCTTTTCCACAAATTTGTTTGCCCATTCGGGAAGACTCGGATTTGATTATCTCAAAGATTGTGAAGCGTTTATGGACTATCCGGGAATGGGATATTACCCTATGTATGATATGGAAGGAAGGCTTCCTTTCTATTTTATGGCGGTATACAGAGAATGTATGAGCGAAATGGGAAAGCCCGTGTGGTTTCTGGAGTTCCAGACGGGGCGTGATGGTATATTCTGCGGACCGAAAGGGTATCTCAGAATGCAGATGATGCTGGGGCTGATGAACAGGGGTGAAATGTTCCTGGGATGGACCTGGCGGAGTATGTATGGCGGGGAGGAACAGTATCATCACGGCATTCTGGGACATGACGGCATGCCGACGCCGAATTATTATGAGCTTGCACAGGTATCGGAGGATATGAAAAAGCTTGCCGGCCATGGCTTTCCTTATTTACCGGTTCCGGATACTGCTGTTGCCCACAGTATGGACAGCTGGTGGATGACAAAATATCAGGACGGGCAGTTCCGGCAGGATTATCAGGATGTGCTTGTAGAGGTGCAAAAAGCATTTTTCAATCTTGGGCGGGAGCATAATGTAGTAAATCTGCGGAATCTGAAAAATGATTATAAACTGATTATAGTGCCTAATTATATCGTTATGGACAGGGTATCAGCCGACACCCTCAGAAAATATGTGGAACAGGGCGGTACCGTGATTATGACAGGCTATTCAGGTACGGTAAATGAGAATGGTCAGGTTTTCCAGACACCCAGACCCGGTTTGCTGACGGATGTATTCGGTATTCGGGTAGCCGGGTTTTACAGGACGGATATGCCCGGGTTTTTTTCCGAAAACTCTGCAAAGTGTAAAAATGCAAGTGGGGTCAGAGAGCTTTTGTCTGTATCCGGACAGGGACGGAATTTTTATGTGAATGTGGACTACTATGAAGATATTGAACTTCATACGGCTCAAAGCTTTGCAGAGTTTACCGACAAAAAAATGTGTGCCGTTTCAGTGAATAACTATGGGAAAGGGAAGGCTTATTATATTGCGGCAGAGACCAATTGTGAGTTCTTGCAGTGGCTGATAGAGGTTTTGACAGACGAGTTGGGACTGAAAAGAGGACTTGCCCTTCCGGAGGGCGTGCAGGGACGCAGGATTGCGGAAAATAAATATTTTTATGTAAATACATCAGAAAAACAGGTAACGGTAAAGCTGCCGACAGCGGGCAGAGGCGTTTTGTCCGACAGGGAGTATGACAGGGAGTTAGTGCTTGCAGGATATGACTGTGAAATGATTTGTGCGGATTCACAATAAAAAAGGATTCTCAATTGAAAACCCGATACGGGAATGCTATACTTTGTTTAACAAAAGAACTGGAATGGAGGACAAAATGAAAAGCGCATATTTTTACGGCAAACACGACATACGGGTGGAGGAGGCGAAAACGCCGGAGCCGGGCCCGGGGGAAGTACTGATACAGGTTAAGGCCTGCGGCATCTGCGGCACCGACGTACATATTTACGAAGGGGATAAGGGCGCGGCGGAGGTGATGCCGCCCACGATTTTAGGGCACGAGTTTTCCGGTGTGATTGCAAAGACCGGCAGCGGGGGAAAGGACTTTAAAGAGGGCGACCGGATATGCATTGACCCTAACTGCTACTGCGGGGCCTGCGACTATTGCAGAAGCGGAGAAGTGCATTTCTGCGAGCACATGCTCGGGTATGGAACCACGGTAAACGGCGGTTTTGCGGAATACTGCGTGGTCAGGGAAAGCCAGGTATACCGTCTGGGAGAAAATACCAGCTTTGAGCAGGGCGCTATGGCGGAGCCTGTCGCCTGCTGCCTTCACGGAATTGATATGTGCAATATCAGGCCGGGCCATCAGGTGGTGGTTATCGGCGGCGGCATGATAGGGCTTTTGATGCTTCAGCTGGCAAAGCTGGCCGGCGCAGCCCAGGTGGCTCTCTTAGAGCCGGTGGAAAAGAAGCGGGATATGGGGAAAAAGCTGGGAGCGGATATCTGTATCGACCCTCTGCACGAGGATGTGAAAGGCAGACTGCAAAAAGCCGGTATGACATGGATTCAAACGGTAATCGAATGTGCAGGACTTCCGGCAACCATGGAGCAGGCCATAGATTTGGCAGGAAATAAAGGTACGGTTATGATGTTCGGGCTCACAAAGCCGGAGGAACAGATTTTAGTGAAACCGTACGATATTTTCAGGAAAGAGCTTACTCTTAAGGCTTCTTATATCAATCCGCTGACTCAGGCAAGAGCCCTTAAGCTGATTGATTCGGGCCGCCTTGACGTGGAAAGCATGGTGTGCAGAACCATTGGCCTTTCGGAGCTTTCGGATGTTCTTGGCGACGCCGGGCTTCGGGCGCAGGGGAAGTATATTGTGGTTCCTGAGAAATAAAGCGATATAGTTGACTGGCAGTTATCTGGAAAGGGAGAGGCTCTATGGGGATTTATGTGAATCCTGGAAATACTGCATTTAAGGAAGCGCTTAATTCCATGATTTATGTGGACAAAAGCGGGTTGATTTCCTATACGAATAGTGTCCTGAATACCAAACAAAAAAATTTATGTGTCAGCCGGCCCAGGAGATTCGGCAAATCCATGGCGGCAGATATGTTAGTGGCATATTACAGTAAAGGATGTGATTCGGAAGAATTGTTTACAGGGCTGAAAATCAGCGAGGAGAGTTCCTGTAAGCACCATATGAACCGGCACTGTCTGATTCGTCTGGATGTACAGCGTTTTCTGGAAACAAAGCAGGATTTGGACAATTTCATTGATAAAATTGAAGGCAGAGTCATTGCAGAGCTGTCGGAAGAATTTCCGAAATGCTGTAATTTCAATTCTGAGGAAAGATTGAAAGATGTTCTGGACCGTATATTTATTCAGACAAAAAATGGATTCATTTTCATAATTGACGAGTGGGACTGCGTTTTTCGTATGGCAAAGGAGCGAGAAGACATACAGAAAAAATATCTGGATTTTCTGCGGGGGCTTTTTAAAGGGGCGGAGTACGTGGAACTGGCTTATATGACAGGGATTCTTCCCATTAAAAAGTATGGAGAACATTCGGCTATTAATGTCTTTGACGAGTATTCTATGGTTGATTCAAAGGGGCTGGGGGAATATTTCGGATTTACGAAAGAAGAGGTTGAAGTAAAATGCGGGCAGTATGGCGTGGATTATACGGAACTGGAAACATGGTATGATGGATATTGTCTGGGAGATTTTCACATTTACAATCCCAAATCGGTAGTTGATGCATTGATGTGGAAAGAGTTTCAAAGTTACTGGACAGGAACGGAAACCTATGAGGCTCTGAAAATATATATTGATTTGGATTTTGACGGGCTTAAAAAAGCGGTTATTGAAATGCTCAGCGGCGGACGCTGCAAGATTAATATCCGCCATTTCCAAAATGATATGACTACGTTTAAAACAAAAGATGACGTGATAACGCTTTTGATTCATTTGGGGTATTTGACCTATGACAGGAGAGAGTGTGCGGCATTTGTTCCTAACAGGGAGATATCGCAGGAATTCCTGAATGCCATGGATGGCAGCGAGTGGAATGAACTGATTAGGGCGCTAAACCGTTCGGAAGAGCTTCTTCAAAGTACCTGGGCTTTAGATGGAAACGCCATAGCGGCGGGAGTAGGAGCTATTCACAGTGAAACTGCCTCTATTTTGAAATACAATGATGAGAATTCTCTTACATGTACGGTTCTCATGGCATATTACAGTGCGAAAGCCTACTACCTGAATCCCATCATGGAATTGCCCTCGGGAAAAGGTTTTGCAGATATCGTATATCTTCCCAGACGGAATGTGGACAGACCGGCACTGGTGATAGAATTAAAATGGAACAAATCTGCAAAGGGCGCTATTGCCCAGATTAAAGAACGGCGCTATGCCTCCTGGATTCAGGGATATACAGGTGACATTTTACTGGTGGCAATTAATTATGATGAGAAAAAGGGGCATACTTGCGTGATTGAGGAGTATGCAAAAGAATAGTTACACATATAAGAAGGGGGACTGTTTCAGTCCCCCTCAGCCATTCGATACCCGATTCCGATTTCCGTAAAAACATATTCCGGCGTGGCCGGATTTTTTTCTATTTTCCGCCGGATATTCGCCATATTTACCCGGAGAATCTGATTATTACTGTCTGTATAGGGACCCCAGATTTTTTCCATAATAAAGGTATAGGTCAGAACCTTGCCGGAATTCCTTGCAAGAAGGGTCAGGAGCTTGTACTCAATCTGTGTCAGATGAATGATTTCACCGTTTAAGGTTACCACATGGTTTTCAAAATTGATGGTCAGGTTTTTATAGTGGTAGGGCTTCTGGTGAATGGAGGACATGTCCTGCATCTGTCTGCTGTGACGCAGAGAGGTGCGGATGCGTGCAAGCAGCTCCACGGTGCCGAAGGGCTTGGTAATGTAATCGTCAGCGCCCTGGTCAAGCGCCCTGGCCTTTTCGTGTTCGTTGGTGCGGGCGGAAATCACAATGATGGGGATTGCCGTCCAGGAGCGGAGCTTGCTTATAACCTCCATTCCGTCCATATCGGGAAGCCCCAAATCAAGCAGTATAATGTCGGGACAGAGGGAGGCGGCAAGATGTAAGCCCTCGGCTCCGCTTGAGGAGGTAGTGACTTTATAGTTTTGATTTTTTAATGTGGTAAAAATAAAGGAGCGGATATTTTCCTCGTCCTCGATTAACAGAATACTGTTTGCAAAAGTGTCTTTCGTCATTTGATTTTCCCCTTTCATATATACAGCCGGCGGTAAGGCGCGTGTCGCAGGGCCTTGTCCGCCGCGGAAATTTAATGTCCTGCCGATTGCGGCGAAATGTCGGACACGGGCAGCGTAAAAGTAAACTGGCAGCCGCTGCTGTGGTTTCTGGCAATAATTGTGCCGCTGTGGGCGGTGATAATCGTTTTGCAGATGGAAAGCCCGATTCCCATGCCCTTGTGGCCGTCCGTGCTGCTTTCGGGACGATAGCTGGAGCCGTCAAAAATCGTTTCCAGCCTGTCGGGCGAAATACCCACGCCGTAATCCCGCACATGAAAGGAGACCTGCTTTTCACCGCAGACGACGGTGAGCTCCACAGGAAGCTTACTGCCGGAATGGACAATGGCGTTTTCCAGAAGATTTATGATAACCTGTTCAATGAGCATGGCGTCCATGGGTATCATCAGAAATTCCTCTGGCACCTGTACCTTCACGTCCGCATCAGGAAATCTTTTGTAAAAGCGGGTGATTGCCTCCGCAACAACTTCCTCCACGGATTCCATGGAGGTTGCGATTTTCATGGAATTCTGATTGATTCTGGTGACGGACAAAAGATTTTCCACCATATTGAGAAGCCAGTTGGAATCCTCGCGGATATGGCTGACCAGCTCCAGCTTTTCCGCCTCGTCAAGCTCTGTGTGGTTGTCGATATAAGTGGAGCTGTTGCCGATAATGCCGGTGAGGGGCGTGCGCAAATCATGGGAAACGGAGCGGAGCAGATTGGCCCGCATTTTTTCCTTTTCCGCGTCCATCAGAAGCTTTTCATGCTCCACAAGGGCGTCGGCCTGTTCCTTAATCCGGGTGGTCATGGTGCTTACTATCAGGGAAATCATCAGGGTGAACACAAAGGTTACGGGATATCCGGTAAGCGTGAAATTCACCTGGAAATAAGGGTAGGTAAACAGGTAATTGATTCCAACCACGCTGACTAAAGAGGCAGCTATGCCGTAGATATAGCCGCTGGTAAAACGGGCGGTGAGAACAAGCGCGGTGATATAAATCAGCGCAATGTTGGCCGGGTTCTCGGGAACGATATGAAAAAACCAGAAGGCAATAACGGTTGACGCCACAAGAATAAACGCCGTAAGCAGCGCGTTGCCCATAAAGGTTTCCGGTGTTTTATGCTTGATAGATGATGTGAAACGCATGCTGTTAATGTTGTCCTTTTTTCCTTTATTATACCCTTTCGAAAGAGCGGGAGCAAATTTTTAAGGGAAAAGTGGCGTTAAGGAAGCGTTAAAAAATATTTTTTCTATTGCGCGTGGGGCGCCGGCTTTGGATTTTTCAAGGTTGCCCATATCCGGCAGGTGGCGTATAATAGAGAAAACACCTGAATCCCGATTTCAGATACTTAGACAAAACAAATTTTCCTAAAAAGGACAAAGGAACACGAATGTGTAATTGAAAGGGGAAACCGATAATATGACCGAAAGAGAAAAAATGCTCGCGGGAGAGCTTTACGACTGCGGGGACGGGGAGCTGCTTGAGCAATGGCACAAAGCAAAGGATTTAATAAGAGATTACAACAGAACGGATTCGAAGGATGCGGAGGAAAAGGGACGCATTTTGAGAGAACTCCTTGGCGGGCAGGGGAAAAATCTGTGGATTACGGCTCCCTTTTTTGCAGATTACGGCAACAATATTTATTTCGGAAATAACTGCGAAGTGAATATGAACTGTACTTTTCTGGACGACAACAAAATTGTTATCGGAGATAACGCGCTGATTGCCCCGAATGTACAGATATATACCGCTTTTCACCCCACGAATGCCGTTGACAGGTTCGGGGAGCCGAGAGAGGACGGTTCCTTTGAATTCTGCAAAACCCGGACAGCTCCGGTAATTATCGGGGATAATGTGTGGATTGGGGGAGGCGTTATCATCATGCCGGGGGTGAAGGTCGGCAATAACGTGGTCATCGGCGCCGGGAGCGTTGTCACCAGAGATATCCCGGATAACGTTATCGCTTTCGGGAATCCCTGCCGGGTGATGAGGGAAAACTGTTAGAGCCTGCGTTCGGAGGTTTCAAGGAGCGTGGGGAGGTTATGAGAGGTATTGCAGATGGGAATTTTATTGCTTATTTCACAATGTTTCCCTATAATAAATGTAAATAATCTGTCTGTGAAAACAGAATGCAAATGAAAGAACAGAGGAAGAAACGAAGCGTATGAGGAGAAATAAAGACAGACGTCCTTCTTATCGGGAGCCTGAATTTGAGGATGAACTGGATTTGGATGAAGAACCAAACGAGGAGGGGGATTCCTACGATGGTGAATTCGAGGACGGGGACGGTGAATGGGCGGATGAAGATGACTGGAGCGAGACCTGGAGCGGCCGTTTTGACCCTGAAAATAAAAAGCTTATCATCGGCGGCGCAGCAGTCCTTATCCTGATTATTGCTGCAGTTATTGTCGTCTTTGCCGTATATCTGCGAAACAGCACAAACGAGAGAAAGGCCGTGGAGGCTCAGATGAATCTGGAGAATCTCACGGAAGAAATACCGGAGGAGGGCGACGGGGAGCAAAATACCGGAGCAGAACCAGGCGGGGAAGCGGAGGGTACATCGAAAGACGCAGGGGAACAGGGCGATTCAGAGAGCGGGAGCGGGCCGGAGGCGGACGCTTCACCAGAAGCCTCAGAACCGCCGGCAGCGGACGTCCAGACGGAAATCACCGTAGGGGCTCTTGACGACGCGCAGGACCCTCAGGGCTCCGAGGCGGCAGGCAATGAAAAAAGCGGGGCGGAGGTAACGGTGGCGCCCCGGCCGGAGGGGGAAACGGAAGGTCTCACCATGGGAATCGACGTTTCCAAGTATCAGGGAACCATCGACTGGAAAAAGGTGAAGGAATCCGGGGTGGAGTTTGCCATGGTCCGCGTAGGCTACCGGGCGAAATCCACCGGCGAGATTTTCGAGGACCCCACCGCCAGATACAACATGCAGGAAGCTCAGGCGGCGGGTATCAGGCTGGGAGCTTATTTCTTTTCCTCCGCGGTGACGGAGGAGGAGGCGAGGGCGGAGGCGGCTTTTACCAGAGATATTGTGGCCAGATATAAAATCACCTACCCTATTGCCTATAACTGTGAGGACTTCCAGTCGCCGGACAGCAGGCAGTACGGGCTTGACGCGGCTGCGCGGACCGCGCTTGCCTGCGCCTTTCTGGACGAAATTGCCTCCGCAGGCTACACGCCCATGTTCTATGCCTCCAAAGGGGAGCTGGAAGGGAACGCACAGTGGAACACGGACGTCCTTGCCGGAAAATATAAAATATGGGTGGCCCAGTACCCGGAGCAGCCCTATCCGCAGACGGCTGCATCAAGTTATTCGGGGGCCCATGCCATGTGGCAGTACACCAGTCAGGGAACGGTTGCGGGAATTTCCAGAAAGACGGACGTCAACGTGGCTTATTTCGGTTATGTGAAGGAGGCCGAGGCAAAGGATGAAACGCCTGCCGAGACCGTGACTGCCAACCCGGAGGTGGGAATCATTTTTACAGAGGTAAACGAGACGGTGACTGCCAAGCAGGAGACGAACCTCCGCTCGGAGCCAAGCACATTAAACGACGGTTCCGTTGTAGGAAAGCTGGTGCACGGAGATACGGCCACCAGAACGGGAATCGGGCATAACGGCTGGTCGCGGCTCGTTTATAACGGCCAGACGTTGTATGCGGTGACCAGTTACCTGACTACGAATATGGAGGATACCGGGCAGCAGGCGCCGCCTCAGGGGCCGGTTTACACCCCGGTAAACGAGCGGGTGACGGCCAAGATAGAAACCAATCTCCGCTCAGAGCCGAGTACGGCCAGCGACGATACGGTGGTAGGGCTTCTTCACAACGGGGAGGTGCTTACCAGAACGGCAGTCGGGGATAACGGCTGGTCGCAGCTTGATTATAACGGCCAGACAGTGTACGCGGTCAGCAGTTACCTTATGGCAGCAGAATGAAACCGCGTTTCATTCCCGGGAGCAACGAGTCGGGAAAAAGCGAGCAGGTCGCAGGAAAGGGAGTGATGCGATGCAGATACAGGGCGATTATCATCCGCATTCAGGGCACGGCTATGAACCGCAGCATACCCACTATATCACCAAATGCCTCCATGAGGAGGAGCATACAAAGAACCAGACCGGGGCTACGGGAATAAGAAACAGGGCTATACCCTCAGCAGCCTCGGAGGAAAGCGCGGGAGAGGAGCATTTTACCGGATATGGAAGCGTCCGCAGACGCAGCGGGGCGAAAGGCGGCAGGCCGGGGCTTATCAGAAGCTTCTGGGACTCTCTGGGAGAGGAAAAAGAGGACGGAAAGAATAAGGAAAGCATCCAAGCTGCGCGGGACGGAGGGAAAAAGGATTCCGAAACGTCCATTGCCGGAATCAGCGCGGTATCGGCAGCGCTTGGACAACTGATACCGGCGGCTGTCGCTACGCGTATTGGGAATGTCAGGGAGAGATTAAAGGCGGGAATCGGCACGGCTTTAAAGCGGTTTGGAAAGCGGGAGGACGATTTGGGGACGCTTTCAAATCCGGGAAGTTATTTTGAAGGAAAACGAAGGGGAAAGGACGCCCTTCCCGAAAAGCCGGGGCGGGGAACCAGACAGGCCGACCGGGAGATTATCACGGCGACTGTTTCCGATTCCTACCTGATGGATTCCTACAGCAAAAGCGGGCGGTACTGCCGCCTGAATGAAAATATGATTTACCAGAAGAATCAGGCGGACCGGCAGGAGGAAGGAGAAGAAATTTTCTGAAGCCGGAGGTTTCTGCCGCGGGCTCGCCGGACAGCGGCGCAGAATATGCCGTTTTATGAAAAAGCAAAAAACAAAATAAAAAATTCAGGAGAGATTACCATGGGTTACGACGCAATACCTTACGACAAAAGAGTGAAAGAAAACATCAGAAATTACGCACTGTCCAATCTTTACGATATGGAGGTTGTAAAGAGATATCTTGGCAGTCTGGCGGAGGTTTTGGGAATCAGTCTGCTTCTTACCGACCGCCACGGAGAAAAGGAAATCGTGATAGGAGACAGCTTTGTGGGCTTTCACCCGGACGTGGTGAACGAGCCGGGGAGGAAGCTCCGTATTCAAAACCGTACCATCGGGCATCTCTATGTGAAAGCGCTCACGCCGCCGAAGGACGAGAGGCTTGTGGAGGATATGGTGGAGGGCACCGTGGAATTTCTTTCAAGGTACGGGGAGGAGGTTTATCTTCACAGGGAGAGCAGCATTTATCTCGAGGAGCTTGAAAACCGTCTGGAGGAGCGCCAGCGCAAAATTTCCCAGAACGAGAGGGAGGATGTGCTGACCGGCGTATATAACAAGCTGTATTTTGATGAAAAGATGAAGCTGATAGACCGTTCCGAGGTTATTCCGGTTGCGGTTATCAATGTGAATATCAACGACTGGAAATTTGTCAACGACCATTATGGCGACGAGGAGAGCGACAGGCTGATACAGACAGTGGCGGGTATTCTTAAGGAAGAAGCCGGGCCCGGCTATGTGGTGGGAAGAATCGACGGCGACGTGTTCGGCGTGCTGATTCCCATGGCGGAGGACGGAGAGGCGGAGGAATATGCAAAGAAGGTGAGCAGACGCTGCGATACATATGAAGACGATATTCTGGCCCCTTCCGTGGCGACCGGCGTCGTGTGCAAAACTAATATAGAAGAAACGCTGGAAGAACGCCTTTCCGACGCGGAATATGAGATGTTCAACAATAAGTTTGAAGTGAAGAACGCCCCGGGATACCGGGAAAGACTGGAAAAGGGGCTGAAAAAATAAAGAAAAAATTAAAATCTAAACTATTTATTAAATCATTCTTTTGTTAAGAAATTAAGAAAACAAGAGAAAACAGAAGAAAATGAGAAAAAATGGAATATATTACAAAAAATACGGGTATAATACCGATTGCAAAGAAAAGGGGATAGAATTAATATATGGTTTAGTGATTAGCACTCGAGTTAAATGAGTGCTAACAAGAAAGAAGTACATCTGCAGAAAGCAAAGCAACTATAATAAAGGAGGCAGCAAAAATGAAGTTAGTACCATTAGCAGACAGAGTTGTATTAAAGCAGTTGGTGGCAGAGGAAACTACAAAGTCAGGTATTGTTTTACCCGGACAGAATAAAGAAAAACCCCAGCAGGCAGAGGTTATTGCAGTAGGCCCCGGCGGTATCGTTGACGGCAAGGAAGTAAAAATGGAAGTGAAGACCGGCGACCAGGTTATTTATTCCAAATATGCAGGAACAGATGTAAAGATTGATGAGGAAGAGTACATTATTGTAAAGCAGAGCGACATTCTGGCGGTAATCGCCGAGTAACCCGGTTTTATCAATAGTCGAAGGCTTGTATTAAATAACAAATATCAGGAGGCATAATAAAATGGCAAAGGAACTTAAATATGGTGCAGAAGCGCGCGCAGCGCTTGAGTCAGGCGTAAATCAGCTGGCGGATACCGTCAGAGTAACTCTTGGACCGAAAGGAAGGAACGTGGTTCTGGATAAATCCTACGGCGCTCCCCTTATCACAAACGACGGCGTTACAATCGCAAAGGAAATCGAGCTGGAGGACGCTTTTGAGAACATGGGCGCTCAGCTCGTGAAGGAAGTTGCCACAAAGACCAACGACGTGGCAGGCGACGGAACCACAACGGCAACAGTTCTTGCGCAGGCAATGGTAAACGCAGGAATGAAGAACCTGGCAGCAGGCGCTAACCCCATGATTTTAAGAAAGGGTATGAAGAAAGCAACCGACTGCGCGGTTGAGGCTATCGAAAAGATGAGCTCTAAAGTGAACGGCAAGGAGCATATCGCAAGAGTAGCGGCCATTTCCGCAAGCGACGACGAGGTTGGACAGCTGGTAGCTGACGCCATGGAAAAGGTTTCAGGCGACGGCGTGATTACCATTGAAGAGAGCAAGACCATGCTCACAGAGCTTGACCTGGTAGAAGGTATGCAGTTTGACAGAGGATACATTTCCGCATACATGGCTACCGATATGGACAAGATGGAAGCAGTTCTTGAGAATCCCTATATTTTGATTACAGACAAGAAAATCTCCAACATTCAGGAAATCCTTCCGCTGCTTGAGCAGGTGGTTCAGTCCGGCGCGAAGCTGTTAATCATTGCGGAGGATGTTGAGGGCGAAGCTCTTACAACCCTGATTGTAAATAAACTGCGCGGAACCTTTAACGTTGTTGCAGTCAAGGCTCCCGGCTATGGCGACAGAAGAAAAGCCATGCTTGAGGATATCGCAATTCTGACAGGCGGTCAGGTAATCAGCGAGGAGCTTGGCCTTGACCTCAAAGAGACCACATTAGACCAGTTAGGCCATGCAAAATCCGTTAAGGTTCAGAAGGAAAACACAGTGATTGTTGACGGAGAAGGCGACAAGGCTGCAATTTCCGCAAGAATCAACCAGATTAAGGGTCAGATTGAGGAGACAACTTCCGATTTCGACAGAGAAAAATTACAGGAAAGACTTGCCAAGCTGGCAGGCGGCGTAGCCGTTATCCGCGTAGGCGCTGCTACAGAGACAGAGATGAAGGAAGCGAAGCTTCGTATGGAAGACGCTCTTGCAGCTACAAGGGCGGCTGTGGAAGAAGGTATTATCTGCGGCGGCGGTTCCGCCTATATCCACGCAGCCAAGGATGTTGCCAAACTGGCTGACACCCTTGCAGGCGACGAGAAGACAGGCGCTCAGCTTGTACTGAAAGCTTTGGAGGCTCCTCTGTTCCACATTGCGGCAAACGCAGGCCTCGAGGGCAGCGTTATTGTCAACAAGGTAAGAGAGTCCGAGGTCGGCGTAGGCTTTGACGTTCTGAAAGAAGAATATGTAAACATGATTGACGCCGGTATTCTTGACCCCGCCAAGGTGACAAGAAGCGCTCTGCAGAACGCAACCAGCGTTGCCTCCACACTCCTTACAACGGAATCCGTTGTTGCAAACATCAAGGAGGAAGCTCCCGCAATGCCCGCAGGCGGCGGAATGGGCGGTATGATGTAAGCAATGCAGGGAGACTGACTGTGACAGACAGCCGGTAATGGATGCAGGATACTGAATTTTATAAAAATATAAGGAAGCAGGTATGCGGCGATGTGTTGCGTACCTGCTTTTTTGAACGCCGCAAGCGGGCATTGACGAATTTTACAAAAAAATATATAATAGCTTCAATTGGGTATGATATGCATATGATAAACATATCTGACGGATTCAAACAAAAATCTGCTGCTCAAATAGGAATGAAGGTTTTATATGACGGAAGAAAAATACACAAATCAGTCAAAAAGTGAAATCGTGATAGATGACGGACGGATTGAAGCCATCCGGGAATTTCAAAGTCCCGAACAGCTCTACAGGGACCTTATTTTGCGTGTCCAGAAATATCATCCCTCCGATGATATCTCTCTGATTGAAAAGGCCTATTCGCTGGCGGCCAAGGCGCACCAGAATCAGGTGCGCAAATCCGGGGAACCTTATATTATCCATCCCTTATGTGTGGCAATCATCCTTGCCGATTTGGAGATGGATAAGGAAACCATAGCGGCGGGGCTCCTTCATGACGTGATAGAGGACACCATTATGACGGAGGATGAAATCCGCGTGCAGTTCGGCAGCGATGTGGCGCTTTTAGTGGACGGCGTTACCAAGTTAGAGCAGCTCCAGTTTACCAGCGGGGACGGCGATAAGACCTTTGACCGGCTGGAAATGCAGGCGGAAAACCTGCGCAAGATGTTTCTGGCGATGGCGAAGGATATCCGGGTGATTATTATCAAACTGGCGGACAGACTGCACAATATGCGCACCCTGAAATACAAGAGTCCCGAAAGCCAGCAGAGAATCGCAAGAGAAACCATGGAAATCTATGCGCCGATTGCCCAGCGGCTGGGTATTTCCAAGATTAAAGTGGAACTTGACGATTTATCCTTAAAATATCTGGAGCCGGAAGCTTACTATGATTTGGTGGAAAAAATCGCCATCCGCAAAAGCGAGAGGGAGGCTTATATCCAGACCATCGTGGACGAGGTGAGCGCCCATATTGCAAAGGCGGGCATCAGCGCCAAAATCGACGGTCGGGTGAAGCATTTTTTCAGTATATATAAGAAAATGAAGAACCAGAGCAAGACTATCGACCAGATTTACGATTTGTTTGCGGTTCGTATTATCGTATCCTCGGTGAAGGACTGTTATGCGGCGCTGGGAGTGATTCACGAGATGTATAAGCCCATACCGGGGCGGTTTAAGGACTACATCGCCATGCCCAAGGCGAATATGTATCAGTCCCTTCACACAACGCTGATTGGCAACAACGGCCAGCCCTTTGAAATTCAGATTCGTACCTACGAGATGCACAAGGCGGCGGAGTACGGCATTGCTGCCCACTGGAAATATAAGGTGGCTTCGGACGGAAAGAAGATAGAGGATTCCGAGGAGGAAAAGCTCTCGTGGCTTCGCCAGATTCTGGAATGGCAGCAGGATATGTCGGATAACAGGGAGTTCATGCGTCTGCTCAAAAGCGATTTGGATTTGTTTTCCGACAGCGTTTACTGCTTTACCCCTACAGGCGAGGTGAAAAACCTTCCCGCAGGCTCCACGCCCATTGACTTTGCCTACAGTATTCACAGCGCGGTGGGCAACCGGATGATTGGCGCGAGGGTGAACGGGAAGCTGGTAACCATTGACTATGAAATCAAAAACGGCGACCAGCTGGAGATATTGACGTCCCAGAATTCCAAGGGGCCGAGCCGGGACTGGCTGAATGTGGTTAAGAGCACTCAGGCCAAAAACAAAATCAACCAGTGGTTTAAAAATGAGTTTAAGGAAGAAAATATTGTTAAGGGCAAGGAGCTTTTGAGCGCCTACTGCAAGGCAAAGAGTATTAACGCTTCCGAAATTATGAAGCCCGAATACATGGAAGTCATTATGAGAAAGTACGGCTTCCGGGACTGGGATTCCGTGCTGGCGGCCGTAGGGCACGGCGGCCTAAAGGAAGGCCAGATTATCAATAAGATGCTTGAGGTTTACGAGAAAAACCACAAGAAGGAGATGACCAACGAGGAGGTTCTCGCGGCGGTAGCGGGAAATGATTTTGCCAGAGAACCGGCGCAGATGCGCTCCAAAAGCGGTATCACGGTGAAGGGGATTCATGACGTGGCGGTTCGTTTTTCCAAATGCTGTTCTCCTGTGCCGGGGGATGAGATTGTGGGCTTCGTCACCAGAGGACGCGGTGTTTCCATTCACAGGACGGACTGTGTCAATGTTATCAATCTGCCCGAGCCGGAAAGGGTGCGGCTGATTGACGCGGAATGGCAGGGCTCTCCCGACGAGGCAAGCGGAGAGAAGTATCTGGTGGAGATTATGATTTATGCCAACAACAGAAACGGTCTTCTGGCGGATATTTCCAGAGCCCTCACCGAAAAGGACATTGACATTTTGTCCATGAGCACCAGAGTGAACAAGCAGGGAGTTGCCACACTGGCGACCTCCTTTGAAATCAGCAACCGGGAGGAGCTGAACCGGATTATCGATAAAATTGCAGGTATCGAGAGCGTGGTGGATATCGAGAGAACTACGGGATAACTTGGCAGACGACTGAACGTACACATATTGATTTTGGACGCGCACGGCCGGAAATCAATGTACAGAAGGTATACAGGAAGGCATCTGCGGAAATCTAGAAAGGAATACTATGGCGGAATTAAAAATCGGAAGAATAACCCTTGGCGTTTGCCAGACAAATTGCTATTTTGTGTATGAGGCGGGAAAGAAGGAGGTTCTTGTTTTTGACCCGGCGGACAAAGGCGATTACATTTATAACAGATTAAAGGATAACGGCTTTATGGTGGCGGCCATTCTTCTAACCCACGGCCATTTCGACCATATCTGGGGCGTGGAGGAGCTGAAAGCCCTTTCCGGCGCGCCGGTGTACGCATACGAGGCGGAGAAAGAGGTCTGCGAGGATGCGGTTTTAAACGTTTCGGGGAATGTGGGCAGAGCCTGCACCGTGGCGGCCGACTTTTATGTGAAGGACGGGGAAGAAATTACCATTGCGGGCGTTACCTGCCGGCTGATTGCCACGCCCGGCCACACGAAAGGAAGCTGCTGCTATTATTTTGAAAGTGATAAAATATTAATCAGTGGGGATACTTTATTTCAGGAATCGGTGGGAAGGACGGACTTGCCCACAGGCAGCATGAGCACGCTGGTGCGTTCCGTGAAGGAAAGGCTGCTGCCGCTGCCGGAGAGCGTTAAGGTTTATCCGGGACACGGAGATTCCACGACCATCGGACATGAAAAGAAATATAATGCTTTTATATGATAAGCATTCATTTGAAAATACGACAGTAGAAAGGGAGGAAGAAAATGACTTCAAGAAGAAAATGGCTTTTGGCAGTAATTGGTCTGTCAATTGGTTTGGCGGTAACAGGATGCGGAAAAGAGGAGGAGAACACACAGCCACAGGTGACTGTGGAACCCATTCCGACGGCAGAGCCCATACCTGAGGAGGAAGAAGAACCGGAGGAGGAGCCGGCGTCCACAGAGAGAGAAGTGGTGGACGGGAAAATGCAGAGCTACCTGACCGGAGAGTGGAAGGATGAAGCGGTGGTGAACAGACGTCCCATCGCCGTTATGGTTCCCAACAATGCGCCTGCGCTTCCGCAGTACGGCATTTCCAGGGCAAGCATCATTTACGAAGCACCTGTGGAGGGAAGAATCACCAGATTAATGCCTGTGTTTGAGGATTTTGACGATTTGGAGAGAATCGGGCCTGTCAGGAGCAGCCGTGATTACTATATCTATATCGCCATGGGCTACGAGGCTATTTACTGTAACTGGGGACTTGCTGTTCCTTATGTGGAGGAACTGATTAACAGGGACACTGTTCAGAACATCAGCGCCTCTGTGCAGGGAATTCATAACCCCGCCGACGAAGCCTTTGACAGGGTCAGCCGTCCGGGAAAGGCCAAGGAATTTACCGGCTACCTTTTCATCGACGGAATGAAAAAGGCGGCGGAGCGGCTTGGTTATGACTGGGAATATGACGACGACCATGTTGCACCCTTCATCTTTGCACCTGAGGGAACAAAGGCGCAGGACAATTATGCGGACGAACCGGACGCCACCATGATTTATCCCGGCGGACAGTCCGGTAACCAGAGCGGGTACGGCGCTTACAATCCTTATTTTGAATATCATGAGGACGAAGGAGTTTACTACAGATATCAGGACGGAAGCGCGCAGGTTGACGAGCTGGACGGCAGCCAGCTTAAGGTTTCCAACGTCATATTACAGTACTGCCACGGCGAGGTGAGAGACGCCCACGATTATCTTGCTTTCGGTGTTCACGGCGAGGGAAAGGCAATCGTCTTTACCGGCGGAAAAGCCATCGAGGGCACATGGGAGAGATATGACGGCGATTCCACTCCGGCGAAATTCCTTGACAAGGATGGAAATGAAATCATATTCAACACAGGAAAAACTTGGATTTGCAATATCTGGGACGAATATGGGAAGCATGTGGAATATAACTAAACGATGATTAGAACCCCGCAGTTTACAACTGCGGGTGTTTTGTGTATAATGGTGTTCGTGGCACCTTGATAATTGAATAAGCGGTGATGAAACTGTCATTGTTCCCCATCTAGCGCCATGGCCTTTTTACAGAAACGGAGGGCGGGATGTTTTCGGAATTTTCTGCTGTAAGCGGATAATTTGCAGAAAGCCTCCGGCAACCCTGCGAGGATGAAAAGGCTGACGAGGGAAAGAGTTATCGAAAATTCGGCGGATGCTCTTTCGTACGGCTCCGGTGCGAGATATACCGGCAAATATGCGGGTAACTGCAAAACAAATACGGTATAACAGGAGACACGAGATGAAGCTTCACTAAGGCAGCACAGGATGCAGCCTAAGTGAAACTAAGTCATCTCGAAAAAGAACGTCTCATACGAGCCGTTCTTCCAATATGTGCAGATGACGCGGCAAAATTTGTGTCAGAAAGCGGAAACGACTATAAAATAAATTAAAGTTCTTATAAAAACAGAAAGATGAGGGAAACAATTATGTGTGGAATCATTGGATATACAGGAAAGGGAAAGGCGGCTAAGATTATGCTGGACGCCCTTGAGCTTTTGGAATACAGAGGCTATGACAGCGCAGGCATTGCGCTTTTAAGCCGGGGCGTGACGCAGATTGTAAAGGCGGCGGGGAGAGTAAAGGACTTGCGGCGTCTGTGCGAGGAAAAAAAGCCGGAGGGCCAGTGCGGCATCGGCCATACGAGATGGGCGACTCACGGGGGCGTGTGCGACGAGAACGCCCATCCTCACAGATTCGGCAATGTCACGCTGATACATAACGGTATCATCGAAAACTACAGGGAACTCATTGAAAAGTACTCCCTGGAGGGTCAGCTCAAATCCGAGACGGACAGCGAAGTGGTGGCTGCGGTTTTAGAGCATTTTTATTCGGGAGACCCTTATTCGGCAATCAGAAGAACCGTGTTGAAGCTCAAGGGAACCTTTGCCCTTGCCATTATGTTTGACGACCAGCCCGACCAGATTTTTGCGGTACGGAATGTGAGCCCCATTGTTGCGGCGGTTACAAAGGACGGGGCGATTCTGTCCTCCGACGTGGCGGCGATTGTGCCTTACACGACGGATTATTTTGTGCTGCCTGAATTTCATGTGGTCTGCTTAAAGCCGGGCAGCGCCGAGATGTTCGACTTATCGGGAGATAAGGCGCCCATCGACTGGCTTAAGGTGGACTGGGACGTGAGCCGCAGCGGCAAGGAGGGCTATCCCTTTTATATGGAAAAGGAAATCATGGAGCAGCCCGAGGTTATCGGAGAAACCATTATGCCCAGAATCAGGGACGGAAAGCCGGATTTTTCCGCGGAGAAAATCCCGGACGCCATGCTTGCGGACTGTAAGCGGATTTGCGTGATTGCCTGCGGAACCGCCATGCATGCGGGGCTTGTGGGAAAGAGCCTGATTCAGGCCATGATTGGGATACACGTGGATGTGGTGATGGCTTCCGAGTTTATGTACAACGACCCTGTGGTGGATAAAAACACGCTGGTGATTGCCATTTCCCAGTCAGGAGAAACCATCGATACCCTTGAGGCGCTGAAATTCGCAAGAAAATGCGGCTCGCCCAGCATTTCCATTGTAAACGTAAAGGGAGCGTCTATTGCCCGCGCCAGCGAATATGTGATTTATACCAATGCCGGGCCGGAGATTGCGGTTGCCAGCACAAAGGCGTACACGACCCAGCTGGCGGTGCTTTATCTGCTCACGGCAAGAATGGCTATGGCCAGAGGACTCTGGAGCGAGGAGGAGATTCTTTCTTATATGAAGGAGCTTGAGAGAGTTCCCGCAGTAATGAAGCGGATTCTGGATACAAAGGATGAAATTCACCGCCTGGCAGGCTGCATTTTAAATGCCAGGGACGTGTTCATGATAGGCAGAGGGCTGGATTATTCTATTTTGCTGGAGGGCTCCCTGAAGCTGAAAGAGGTTTCCTATATCCATTCCGAGGCCTATGCCTCCGGCGAGCTAAAACACGGGACAATTGCGCTGATTACCGAGGACACCCCTGTGATTGCGGTGGTGACCCAGGATAAACTAAAGAGCAAGGAGCTGTCCAATATCCGGGAGGTTCAGTCCAGAGGAGCCAGAGTGGTGCTTTTAATCAAGGAAAACGAAACCCTGGACGAGGGCGGAGAGTGGAGCTGTGTTTACCGGCTTCCGAAGATGGCGGACCCTTTTATGGTAATGCCGGCTTCTATTGTGCTGCAGCTGATTGCCTACTATGTGTCTCTGGATAAGGGACTGGACGTGGATAAGCCGAGAAATCTGGCGAAGGTCGTCACGGTGGAGTAGAGACGGGCAGAGCGGATGACAGGAGGCACAGTCCAAAGATTCGGAAAGGGAAGTACGGAGAACCGGAAAGCGCGTACAAAGACTCTGAAAATGTAATACGGAGAAGTGGAAAGCGCAGAAGGACTGACAGCTATAAAATAAAAAAAAAGAAAGTAAGGAAACAATGACAGAGATGAGAAAAGAAGATACAATTGAAATCACCGTAAATGAAGCAGGGTTTGAGTACGATATCCATTCGCTGGTAAAGGCTTTTTACCCTGCATACAATGTTAAGGTGTCCGTCTGCCCTGACGGGTGGGAAAAAGAGCCTGATTTATCCAGTGCGGATATGGCTTTTAAATTTACAAAGGAAGCTGTTTTGCTTTTCTTAAGAAAAGAGGAGAGCAAAGCGGCTTCTTTTGCTACGGAAAGGGATTCTGCGGAAAAAGGAGACATGGATAAGGAGCCGGAAATACTGCCGGAGAGGACTGTGAAATTGTCTGCGGATTTGTCGGACGAACCACCCCGCCCGGAGGTGAAAAACAGAATAAAACGGCTTATCTATGACGCTCTTTCCAAAGAAACAGGCAACCAGCTTCCCTGGGGGACACTGACCGGGATACGGCCTGTGAAAATTTCCATGACTTTGCTGGAGGAAGGAAAAGCAGAGAATGAAATCATGGATTATATGAAGAAAACCTATCTTATCAGCGACGAAAAGGCGGATTTGGCGGTAAGGATTGCCGAAAGGGAAAAGGCCATTCTGGAGACGCTCCATTATGAGAACGGCTACAGCCTGTATATCGGGATTCCGTTCTGTCCCACCACCTGCTTGTACTGCTCTTTTACCTCGTACCCCCTCGTCTCGTGGAAAAAGAGGGTGGGCGAGTATCTGAACGCGCTGGAAAAAGAAATCGATTACGTGGCGGAAAGCCACAAAGAAAAGGTGCTGGATACCATTTATATCGGAGGCGGGACGCCAACCACCTTAGAGCCGCCGCAGATGAAGCGGCTTCTTGATAAAATAAGGGGGAGCCTTGATTTGTCCCATCTGAAAGAGTTTACCGTGGAAGCCGGGCGCGCGGACAGCATTACGCCGGAAAAGCTGGAGGTTTTAAGGAAAGGCGGCGTTACCAGAATTTCCGTGAATCCTCAGACCATGAAGCAGGAAACCCTTGATTTGATTGGCAGAAGGCACACGGTGGAACAGGTGAAGGAAGCCTTTGCAATGGCGAGAAGCGCAGGTTTTTCCAATATCAATATGGATATTATCCTGGGGCTTCCGGGGGAAAATGCGCAGGACGTGCGCCATACGATGGAAGAAATAAGAAAGCTGAACCCGGACAGCCTGACCGTCCACTCTCTGGCAATCAAGCGGGCATCGAAGCTCAGCCAGTGGATTGTGGAAAACGGTATTTCCACCCTGAACAACACGGAGGAGACCATGGAGATTACCGCGCAGGGCGCTGCCCTGATGGGAATGGTTCCCTATTATCTTTACCGCCAGAAAAATATGTCCGGCAACTTTGAGAACGTGGGGTATGCAAGGGAAGGGAAGTTCGGGATTTATAATATTTTGATTATGGAGGAGAAACAGAACATCGTGGCCTTAGGCGCAGGCAGCATCAGTAAACGGCTTTTCCCCGGCGGGAGGATTGAGCGGTGCGAAAATGTCAAGGAAGTGGCGCAGTATATGGAGAGAATTGAGGAGATGATTGAGAGGAAACGTGTATTATTTCGTGAGTGATGATTCAAAATTCAGTATAGAATATTGAGTATGATGTGGTTTTTGGATGTCTGGAAATGAGAAAGTCCAACAAAAGTCCAACAAATTTTTTTGCAGTGGTACATCATATTATACCATAATGCAATTTTCATCTCAAAGTCCAACAAAATCGGTGTTAATCCACAGATAGCTAAGGAGCGTTCAGCAAATAGTTGAAACGCTCCTTTTTTGCGCCTTTCAGGATTTTGGAAAGCTTTATATTGGGCTATCCTGCAAATTAAAAACACATTTAGTAATAGTCATTTTATTTTATGAAAAGGAGGTTCAGGTATGAACAACACAGCGGTAAGCGCACAGGTGCAGGGCACCGACAACACACACATGGTTTTTAAGGATGAGGAACACGAGAAATTTTACTGCGAAAAATTGGCACAGGCAAGATACCAGGACTGTTATCATAAGGCGCTGATTTATGTTCTCGGGATATCGGAGGACACGAGGAACCATTTCAGCCAGATTTACGATATGAAGTCCGGGTATATCAAAACAGAATGCCTGCATCAGGGCTGGCAGACAAGCGGAAGTGTAAGGGCAGTCAGGCTTGCATTTAACCTTTACACGGGCGGAACGCCGAGCGTTGAAGATTACAGGCGGAAGGATGAGCAGATAAGCGAATGCATGGAATATTCCGTAAGCGATATTTTCTGCTGTGGTTATGCATTGTACTTCTGGGAGGGCATAAAGCTGCGCTATCCGGAGTACTGCTGCAGGCAGAAGACTATGGATGAAATTCTGGCAGAAATGGGGGGATAAGGAATGCTGAAAATTCGGCTGATGGGAACAAAGAACGATATCAGGTGGTTTGAGAAAATCCTGAAAAGGCACCCTAAGATGGTTTTGACGGACTTTTCCGAACTATATCAGAATAAAGGGACAAATAAGTATTACAGGGCCTATGCGGAAGTACAGAAGGCGAATGTAAAAGACTAATAAACCGGAGGATAAAAACCATGTGTGAAAACAGGAATAAATGCCATGTGATTGCAGTTGCAAACCAGAAGGGCGGTGTGGGGAAAACCACCACGGCGGCGAACCTTGGGACAGGGCTGGCAAGGCAGGGGAAAAAGGTACTGATTATAGATGCGGACGCGCAGGGGAGCCTGACGGCAAGTCTGGGATTCCATGAACCGGACAGGATGGAGCGTACACTGGCAACGGTTATGGCAAATGTGATAAACGATGTGGAGATGGAACCGGGATACGGCATATTGGGGCATGAGGAAGGTGTTGACATCTTACCGGGGAATATCGAGCTGTCCGGTCTGGAAGTATCCCTTGTAAATGTCATGAGCAGGGAGCTTGTGATGCGCTCTTACATAGATACGGTGAAAGGGAGATATGATTACATTTTAATCGACTGTATGCCGTCACTTGGAATGCTGACGATTAATGCCTTTTCCTGTGCCGACAGTATTTTAATACCGGTACAGGCGGCATACCTTCCGGTAAAGGGGCTTGAGCAGCTTATCAAGACTATCGGCAAGGTGAAAAGGCAGATTAACCCGGGACTCACGATTAAGGGGATACTGCTTACCATGGTGGACGGCCGTACCAATTATGCAAGGGATATCAGCTCATTGCTGGTGGAGAATTATGGGGGGAAGGTCAGGATATTTGAGAACAGCATCCCGTTTTCCGTCCGGGCGGCGGAGATATCAGCGGAGGGAATCAGCATCTACCGGCATGACCCGAAAGGGAAAGTGGCGGCGGCGTATGAGTCCTTAACGAGGGAGGTGCTTGCTGATGAATAAGGCAGGGAGCGCATCGAAAGTAAAGCTGAGCAGTTTTGACGATTTGTTTGGCCCGTCTGAATCACCGTCAGGGGCGGAGCAGGTACAGGAGATACCGCTTTCGGAATTATATGATTTCACAGGCCACCCGTTCAGGGTGGCGGATGACGAAAAGATGGAGGAGACGGTGGAGAGCGTCCGGCAATACGGAGTGCTTGTGCCGGGGATAGCAAGGCGCAGGGACGGCGGCGGGTATGAGATAATTGCCGGGCACAGGCGGAAGCACGCCTGTGAGCTGGCGGGTTTGAAAACCATGCCGGTATTTGTCCGCGAATACGACAATGATGAAGCTACGGTAATCATGGTGGATTCGAATATCCAGAGGGAAAATATTTTGCCCAGCGAAAAGGCAAAAGCATATGCCATGAAGTACGAAGCCATGAAGCATCAGGGAAGCAAAGCCGGGGGACGGACGATTGAGGAGATGGGGGAATCCGCCGGGGAAAGCGCAAAGACCGTGCAGAGGTATATCTGGCTTGCAAGGCTTTCAGACGGCCTGTTAGAAATGGTAGACCAGAAGAAGCTGGGGTTTGTACAGGGGATTGATATTTCTTTCCTGTCAAAGGAAATGCAGGAAAATGTTTTAATGCTCATAGTGGAAAACAGCATAAGCGTCAGCACCATGCAGTCCGCAAAGCTGAAGGAATATGGGAAAAGCGGGGAGCTGACGCCCGCTATGGCAAGGCTTATCCTGACGGAGGAAAAGCCCAAAACAGGGCGGTTCGTACTGCGGCAGGACAAGATAGAGGAATATTTCCCGGACAGGTACAGCAATGAGGACATAGAGAAAACGATTCTGATGCTTCTGGAAAACTGGAAAGCGGAAGGGGCGAGGCGCTTATGGGATACCTGACCAGCGGGAACGCTGTTGTGGACAGAGTCGGAACGATAAACATCACGGGAAACATTATCCCGGCCATATGGTATAAGACCATCCTTAAAAGTAGCGGGAAGCCCTATCTTCTGGCAACCGCCATCCTTGCTGATATTGTGTACTGGTACAGGCCTACGGAGATACGGGACAGGGGGACGGGGCAGGTTTCCGGGTGGAAGAAGAAGTTTTCCGAAGATATCCTACGGCAGAGCTACCAGTATTATGCGGATTTGTTCGGGGAATCAAAAAAGACGGTAAAGACGGCAATGGACAGGCTGGAGGAGCTTGGGGTAATTAAGAGGGATTTCAGGACAGTATCTTATGGGGACGGTCTTGTATCCAACAACGTAATGTACATAGAGCTGATGCCAGATAAGCTGTATGAGCTTACTTATCCGGAAGAAGAGCCGGGGAAGGCCGGCAGAGGAAAAGCAGTGCCGGGGGGAGATGGTGACAGAAAGGGAGGGAGACTCCCTACAAAACCGGACCCCCCTATGGAAAAAACGGGAGGGAGGGGTGTCCCAAACGGGAGGGACCTGTCCCCCATACAGGAGGCAGGAGGTGACGGAAAAGTACACAGCCTGTATCCCAAACCGGAGGGAGGTGATACCCGGAACGGATATACATATTCAGAGATTACAGCAGAGAATCCTTACGGAGACTTCTACCATCCATCCCCAGAGGAAAAAACGGGGATGGGTGGATATGATGACACATTTTCCTGTATGGAGCTTATCAGGGAAAATATTGAATATGAGCACCACATGAAATACGACAGCTATGGTGACAGGGAATTATACGATGAGCTTTATCAGGTGATTTGTGAAGTGGTATGCGTGATGCATGAGTCTGTAAGGATAGGCGGGGAAAGTTATCCCTATGAGCTTGTGAGGGCAAAGTTTTTAAAGCTGAACAGTTCCCACTTACAGTATGTGATGAGGAGTATGCGGGAGACGACGGCTAAAATCACAAACATGAAGGCATATATGATTACCGCCCTGTATAACGCGCCTTCCACCATGAACCATTATTATCAGCAGGAGGCAAACCATGACATTTATGGCGGGGAGTGGGAATGGCAGGAAGAGATTGTATGATGTGTGGCAGGTCAACTTGTGGACATTATGTCCACAAGTTGAAATTGCGCTTCCGGCGGAAACAGATTATAATAGCAATGGGATGGAGCCGGGGAGGAATAGAAAGGGTATGTTAAGACGGCACAGGAGGATTTTGCATGGCATATAAACCGGAATTGTGGGAGGAAGCGAAGAAAAAGTGCAGGCTGGGGGAGGAAGAAATCCGGATGGCGAAGGAAATGGGTTTAAATCCGCGGAGCCTTATCAAAAATATCCCGAACAAAAAGGAGCCATGGAAAGCCCCGGTAAAGGAATGGGTTCGGGATATGTATGAGGACAGGCAGGCGAGGGCGGCAAAGAAAGCCGCCAGAAAATCAAAACTATAACGGGACAGTATACAGCGGTAAGGCAGTCTTTTTTCAGAAAAGGAAAGGGGCTGCTTTTTTTGATGGAAAAATTTTAGACAGGAGGCAGAAATGAGAAGAAAGGCAGCAGCAGTATTCATGATGGCAGCCGGTACGGCGACGGCTATGGGAGCGGTTTTGTACGCAGGGAAAGGGAAGAAAAAGAAAAGGGAGGAGGATAAGTTGGAAGATTCGCAAGTGAAAAGCGGAATTACAGAGGAAAAACTGAAAGAATACCTGTCACGTTTATTCCAGATATACGGTCAGGGGGAATGCGGATTTGAGGAAGGGCAGGAGAGGAATTTGTGGGAGCAGGAGGCCGGATATTATGCGGAGCTGCTATATCCCTATGTTAAGGGGCACATGGAAACGGCATTCAAGATGGAAGGGGACGACGGTTACGGGAATGAGCCGTTTAATATGACAGACGAGCTTTTCTACCTTCCGGCCTGCCGGATATACTGTGAACCGGTTGAGAGTGTTTTTGACAAATTCGACCTCGAACGGGGACAGGAGCTGTGGATGCAGGAGGACGGAAGGTTTGCGGTAGTCAACTGCATGAGCATCGATAAGGATGGGTGGAAGCTCACTTACCGTTTTATCGAGGGATATGTCAGGGGGTACAGTGATATTCCCTTTGACTTTGAGGATTTGGAAACAGGGCTCTTTCGGCTTGCGGAGGAAGCAGAGGAAAAACCGCAGGGTCTTTGAGAAAGCGCAGGGCGAGTGTCAAGGAGAGGGGTGGAGATTTTGCGGAGCAAAATACTACCCCCCTTGACACGTACAGGGAAAGGGAGGATAGGGACAGGGCAATGGACATTATTGGACATTGCCCTTAATTACAGGGGAGACGCTGCGGCCTGCGGTAAAGCGGAGAGGGGGAGATGCGGATTTGGGAAATATAGGCGAGGAGGTAAGCCGGGAGGTTATTTCCTTTTGTATAAGAGGGGTGAAAATGACGGATGTGGAGCTTGTGAAGGCGTGCAGGCTTTTTCTGTCTGCCACGCAGAAAGGAGGCAGCCGTAGCCATAACCGGTATGCAAGGGGAAAACAGACTATGAAACAGCTTATCGGACAAAATGCGGAGACTACAAATATAGAAATCAGCAATGGGAATATCAAGTCTTTTGAGCGCGTTGCCCGCAAATATGGGATTGATTTTTCGCTGAGAAAGGATAAGTCCTGCCAGCCGCCGAAATATTATGTTTTTTTTAAATCAAGGGATACGGAAGCGATGACAGGGGCATTCCGTGAATATGTTGCCCAAAATGAAAAGAAGAACGAAAAGACTTCATTTAAAGATAAGCTGAATAAATTTATGGGTATTGCGCAGAACGCCAACCGGGACAGGGAAATGAAGAAATCAAAGGACAGGGAGCAGAACTTATGAGCAGAAAAAAATCGGTACCGCAAAAGAAAAGAGCCGGGCGTCCCCCGGCACGGGCCCGGGACAGGCCTCTAAAAGGGATAAGGATTGGGGAAATTCTGTCAGAAAAATGTGGAAAGTGTTTTGAAAAGATAACCGGGGCGGACTGGAAAAAAATTTTATCGCAGAATTTCCCATATGTTTTATGCGGGTATTTTGGAAATAAACTTTCCTGCCTCTACCAGGAGACGGGAAGCGGCGATACTTTTCACAGGGTTATGGTGACAATGGAGAGGCTGGATAGAGTTTTTGACAGCCTGATTCCGAGCATAAATCCGAAAGACCTGCTTTTCGGCGTCGCATGTGGCGTGGCATTGAAAACAGCAGTATATATAAAAAGAAAAAATGCAAAAAAGTACCGCCACGGAGTTGAATACGGGTCAGCGCGTTGGGGAAACGCAAAGGACATAGAGCCTTACATGGATTCCGTGTTCGAGAACAATATCCCCCTCACGCAGACGGAACGGCTCACCATGAACAGCCGCCCGAAGCAGCCGAAGTACGCGAGGAATAAGAACATCCTTGTCATCGGCGG